>TARA_R110000868_G_scaffold201909_5_pt1 | contig 14387 bp, 12 predicted proteins | sample TARA_R110000868 | Tara Oceans TARA_R110000868 (sample SAMEA4397489) | marine metagenome | biome: Polar Biome; feature: [SRF] surface water layer (ENVO:00010504); material: water (ENVO:00002006), including particulate matter (ENVO:01000060) such as... | depth 5 m | reverse complement strand
CGGCCGACGATCAACACTTGTACTTCATCCCGTTGATTGGCCACCTTGATAGCCTGACAGATATGAGCCACTGCCGCATCACCTTGTACTTGAGTGGGATAAATCACCACTTCAATAGCTGGATTACGGCGTTTAAGTACGGTAAGAATATCGTGTAAGGCGGCGCCGGTGGCAGAAGTAATAACCCCCACTTTAAGCACAGCTTCTGGCAGTGGTTTTTTATGTTCATGGGCAAACAAACCTTCGGCTGCCAGTTTTATTTTGAGTTGTTCAAATTGTTGTTTGAGCTGGCCTTCGCCCTCAGGCTCCATAAACTCCACAATAAGCTGATAATCACCTCGGGGTTCATACAAACTGATATTGGCGCGCACTAAAATTTTGTCGCCTTCTTTAGGACGTTTTACGACACGCTGATTGGCACCCTTAAACATGGCGGCTTTTATTTGCGCGCGTTCATCTTTTAAAGTGAAATACCAATGACCAGAACTGGCCATAACAAAATTAGAGATCTCTGCCGACAGCCAAACTTGGCCAATCTCGGCTTCTAAGACGTTTTTAGCCAGGCGGTTTAACTTACTGACAGTTAAAATTGTGCGGGAAGTTGCTTGTGGACTAAACATTAATACTCAACAGGACTCATTACTTGGCAGCAGTTTACCCTGTTCTGTTTAGAATAACGATCACCTAAGGCAAGATGAACTTGCCTTAGGTGGGGCACCTGCTTAAAACATGTATTGAATGGATAAAGAGGCAACGTCCATATCAGGTTCAATGTCGTCTTTTAACTCAAAACGTTCGTACTCAAGGCGGGTTTGCCAATGTTGCGTAAAGGCATACTGCATACCCACACCATAAAACACGTCTCCACCTTCTTGGGTCGACGAAATGTCGATAAACGCAGGGGTATTGGCTGATACTTTGGCTTCCCATTCAAACCAACCGCCTTTGGCATAAAGTGAAAAGCGCTCTGATAGAGGTAAAGATAGACGACCAGCAAGAGAATAACCGTCTACTTCACTGTAGCTGTCATTATCATTTAGCTCATCAAAATTGAGATAGGCTAACTCGATACCCAAATAAGGAGTAAATTGCGCGCCTACATAACCTTTTAGTACGCCTGCATCATCGTCAAAGTCGATGTCATTTTCGCGGTCTTCAAACTGGAAAGAGTATTGTCCATATCCTGCACCAACATAAATACCAACGTTATCCAAATTGGTATCTGCCTGAGACACACTTGTATAACCTAAAAGCGCTAGAGATAAAGTCGCAGCAATATAAGTCTTTTTCATGTAATAACTCCTTAATTAAATAAAAATACAAAAATAATGAAACCACATCATTTTGTTTGATGAATTGCAGGCAACGTGCCATCGGGATGGCAAGATATTTAGGCTAAAACTGAACGGTTTATTACGGTCTTCAGAGCCGCTGTGGCGTATATTTGCGACAATCTGGCTTTTTGTGTCTTGTAAGCTTTGCTGTCGACTGTAAGTTTTACACAATGCCATGAAGGAATAATTAAGCTTAATTGCAATTATCTACACTAAAAAAGGCAATTGTTAGTTTACCTTGGGCCTCATTTCCGCTAGAATCGCGCCGCAATTAAAACCCCCTTTAAAGGTGAAAATTGCATGTTACGGATCGCCAAAGAAGCCCTAACGTTTGACGACGTTTTGATCTTACCCGGGCACTCTACTGTCCTCCCTCACACCGCTGATTTAAAAACTCAATTGACTCGTGGTGTCAGCTTAAATATTCCCCTTGTTTCTGCCGCTATGGATACTGTATCCGAAGCTCGCTTGGCTATTGCCTTGGCGCAAGAAGGTGGCATAGGTTTTATTCATAAAAACATGACAGCTGAACAACAGGCTGAACATGTACGCACGGTTAAAAAATACGAAAGTGGTGTCATCTCAGATCCCGTTACGGTATTGCATACTGCGACCATTGGTGAAGTAAATGCCTTAGGTTTGCAACATGGTTTCTCTGGTTTTCCAGTGGTTGATGAAGACAATAACCTTATTGGTATTGTGACTGGCCGTGATTTACGTTTTGAAAAACGTTTTGATCAACCTATCTCCAGCGTGATGACCACTAAAAAAGATTTGGTTACCGTAAAAGAAGCGGCCAAATCTGAATTAGTCTTGGAACTCATGCACGAACACCGTATTGAAAAAATCCTAGTAGTAGATGATGCCTTTAAACTGACTGGCATGATCACCGTTAAAGATTTCCAAAAAGCCGAAAGTAAACCCAATGCTTGTAAAGACGAGCGTGGCCGTTTACGTGTGGGCGCAGCGGTTAGTGTTGGTCCAGGTACCGATGAGCGTATTGCCTTATTAGTAGAAGCGGGTGTAGACGTATTATTAATTGATACCTCACATGGCCATTCGCAAGGTGTTATTGATCGGGTTAAAAGAGTGCGTGACGCCTATCCTGACGTACAACTCATTGCAGGTAACGTTGCTACAGGTGAGGGCGCTAAAGCCTTAGCTAATGCGGGTGTTGATGCGGTAAAAGTAGGTATAGGCCCAGGTTCTATCTGTACTACCCGCATCGTCACTGGTTGTGGTGTGCCACAAATTACCGCGGTATCTGATGCGGTTGAAGCCTTACAAGGTACGGGTATTCCGGTTATCGCTGATGGCGGTATCCGTTTCTCGGGTGACATTGCTAAGGCTATTGTTGCTGGAGCAAGCTGTGTGATGGTTGGCAGCATGTTAGCCGGTACTGAAGAAGCACCCGGTGAAGTTGAACTTTACCAAGGTCGTTATTACAAATCGTATCGTGGTATGGGCTCTTTAGGAGCGATGAATCAAAACAATGGTTCATCTGATCGCTATTTCCAAGACAGTAAAAATGCTGAAAAATTAGTGCCAGAAGGGATTGAAGGGCGTGTGGCTTATAAAGGCCCTATTGCTACCATCATTCACCAACAAATGGGCGGTTTACGTTCAGCCATGGGCTTGACGGGTTCGGCAACCATTGAAGAAATGCGCACTAAACCACAGTTTGTCAAAGTGACCGCCGCTGGTATGAGTGAGTCTCACGTTCATGACGTAAGCATCACTAAAGAAGCGCCCAATTATAGATTAGGTTGATACCTACAGTGCTAAATCGGACTGGGAGTTCTCAGTCCTTTTTTTTTTGCAAAAGAGTAAACAGATGACCACTAATATCCATGACCAACGTATTTTGATCCTTGATTTTGGCTCGCAATATACTCAGCTGATCGCGCGTCGCGTGCGTGAAATAGGCGTTTATTGCGAACTTTGGGCTTGGGATGTGAGCGAAGAGCAAATTCGCGAGTTTAACCCTAACGGTATTATCTTGTCGGGTGGCCCTGAGTCAGTACATGCTGCCGACTCACCTCGTGCGCCGCAATATGTGTTTGAAGCGGGTGTGCCGGTATTTGGTATTTGTTACGGCATGCAAACCATGGCTGAGCAGCTTGGTGGTGCAGTACAAGGCTCCGACATGCGTGAATTTGGTTATGCCAAAGTCGAAGTTATTGCTGACATGGCGCTACTCAATAACATCGAAGATCACATTGGTGAAAATGGCAATGCGCTGTTAGACGTATGGATGAGCCACGGTGATAAAGTCAGTAAAGCACCTCCCGGGTTTATTACTGCTGCGCAAACGGCTAGCTGTCCCTTTGCCGCCTTTGTACATCCAGAAAAACAATTTTACGGGGTGCAATTTCACCCTGAAGTAACTCATACCCGTCAAGGTCAGCGCATCTTGTCGCACTTTGTATTAGACATTTGTGGCTGTGAAAAATTGTGGACACCGGGTGCGATCATCGAAGATGCCATCGCCCGTATGAAAGCGCAAATTGGCGACGATGAAGTGATATTAGGTTTATCCGGTGGGGTTGATTCATCGGTAGTGGCCATGTTGTTGCACCGCGCCATAGGTAAACAATTGACTTGTGTGTTTGTGGATAACGGCTTGTTACGCCTCAATGAAGGTAAACAAGTGATGGACATGTTTGGCGATCACTTCGGTTTAAATATTCGTAAAATTGAAGCCGAAGACCGCTTTTTGTCGGCCCTTGCCGGTGAAGATGAGCCAGAAGCCAAACGTAAAATCATTGGCCGCATTTTTGTTGAAGTCTTTGACGAAGAATCGAAAAAGCTGGTGGATGCCAAGTGGCTTGCCCAAGGTACTATTTACCCTGATGTTATCGAATCGGCAGGCTCTGCGACCGGTAAAGCTCACGTAATAAAATCTCATCATAATGTGGGCGGCTTGCCTGCGGACATGAAAATGGGCTTGGTTGAACCCTTACGTGAATTGTTTAAAGACGAAGTACGTAAAGTCGGTTTAGAGCTTGGTTTACCTTACGACATGTTGTATCGCCACCCATTCCCTGGCCCAGGTCTTGGGGTGCGAGTATTAGGTGAAGTGAAAAAAGAGTACTGCGACTTGTTACGTCGTGCTGATGCCATCTTTATTGAAGAGTTACATGCTGCCGACTTGTACAACAAAGTTAGCCAAGCCTTTACCGTGTTTTTACCAGTTAAATCGGTAGGAGTCATGGGCGATGCGCGTAAATACGATTGGGTAGTATCACTACGTGCCGTTGAAACCATCGACTTTATGACGGCTCACTGGGCTCACTTGCCTTATGAGTTTTTAGGCAAGGTATCGAACCGCATTATCAATGAAATCGACGGTATCTCTCGAGTGGTTTATGACATATCGGGTAAACCGCCAGCGACAATTGAATGGGAGTAAGCCCATAGCTTACTTTTGTTTTTGGGTTGTTGAATTGAGATAGAGGGGAAGGGCGCTGAATAGCGCCCTTTTTTGTTTTTAAAAGCCTCAAAGCATTATCGCTGCGCAACACTGTATGGCCTGCGGCCACGGAGCATGCGCTTCGCTTACAAAAGCATGTGCTTCGCACACCGTCATCCATGACTTTTTTCGAGCCTGGTCCCCAGTCTCAACTCACTTCTTTTCAACAGCAAAAAGAAGTAAGCAAGAAATGCCGCCCCACTAAACGTTCCGATCCTGATTTGCTTGAATTAGCTAAGCCGCTTTGACTTGTTCCCGACAAGACAAAGCTAATCTGGCTTTCCCTGCCAGTTTACTTAGCTAATTCCGGCGCAAATCAGGGAACGTTTAAACGGGGATTAAAAGCATAATTTCTTCGAAGTAATATTGTAGTTTTGCACACAACGAGGATATAACGGATTCTGGTTAAATATAAAAATTGCAAAATAAAATTACCGTTTTATTTATTGTATCTATATGAAACTATCCATAAACTTAAAATATGTAGTTGTATTTCAACGAGTTGTTATGAAAATTGCTTTTGCTATTCTTTTTGGTTTCATTACTTCGATATTAATTCATAGTGATGCACTTTTTATTCATTCAGCTTTTTGGACTACAACTTTATTTGATTCGCAAATATATCAACTGCATATCGTTCCTGTTATCGAAAACTGGCACTATGTTTGGCAAGCAACTTTAGTTTTTATTTGGATTCAAGGTCCGTTGTTATTGGTTTATTGTGCAATATCCGCTTTCATCATGAGCTATATAGGTCATATAAGATCTTTTGTATATTCTGTTTTAGGCATGTCTTTGTTCCTATTCGTCGTTCTGCCTAAACTTCCGGTATTCGACATTTTGTTGCAAGGCACAAATAGTGATTGGTTAATAGTGAATAAACAGATATTCCCTTTAATAATGTTTTTGCTATTTTTTTATCTCTTTTTAGCTTTGATAAAACGGCTAAAAATTAGGCGTGCTGTTAGCGTTCTAAGTAGTGCGCAAACATATTAACTTAGTCATGCGCAAACTTATCGTTTCAGACATTTTTGGTAGGACAGAGGCGCTGGTAAATATGGCCTTAAAACTGGCTGGCCAAGTTGAGATATTTGATCCTTATGACGCAGAGAGTATGGCTTTCAAAGATGAGGCTCAGGCCTATGACTATTTTTCCTCAAAGGTGGGGTTAGATAAATACACACTGAGCCTTACACGTTTTTTAACATCAAATGTTGAGCCTATTCAGCTCATCGGTTTTAGTGTTGGCGCTACTGTAATTTGGCGACTATCTGCAAACTCTGAGTTACAACATATCAGTGATGCTGTGGGTTTTTATGGCTCGCAAATACGCAATTACAAAGACATAAACCCTCACTTTCCCATCAAGCTCATTTTCCCGCACGAAGAACTGCACTTTTCTGTTACTGAACTGATGTCTGACTTAGTTGAAAAAGATAAGGTAACGATCGAACACACTAATTTCCTACATGGTTTTATGAATATTCATTCCAACAACTTTGATCAGCTTGGTTTTAAACAATACTTACAGACATTGTGAAATATTAAAGCCTCGATAAGTGGTATTGACTCCAAGGTTGTTGGTTTCTCTCACTTATTTAGTCACTAGGTCTATAGTTAATGACAAATATTGTTATTCATCTTTCTTTAGTTCTTTTGTTAAAAGGCAGGATAAACTTCAACATGACCACTACTCTAGAAAAAAATAACAGCTGCAAAGTTAACAAAAAGTGGTGTTATATCGCTTGCTCTTTTTGGTGTTTGCTTGGGTTTTCATACAACGTAAACAGTCAAAGCCTGCCATCTGGATTTGCCAGTATTAATGTTTATCCCTATTTAAGTGATGTGGATAATGATTCTGCTGTTACTTTAGTGGCGGGTACCAACTTAACTCCGCAATTCAGTTATTTTGGTTTTGTGAATATCTATGAGCAAGGAAGTGATAATGCACAGGATGATAGATTCACTTATTTTTCAGAACATAACCTACGTTGGCGCCCCAATACCGAATCACCCTGGGAGCTAACTGCTCAAGCCAATATTCGCACAGGCAATAACAATAATCGCTACCGCCTTGGGGCGCGTATTCACTTACAACAACTAACCTTGCTGAACCCTTTTTTTGCTGCAATTCACTTAAAATGGGCTATCAATTTTCACGCACTTCAATTTGACCATGATCCAGCACATGCTTGGCAAATAGAGCATAGTTATAGTATGAGTTTTCCGTATTTATCTGAACGCTTGTATCTAAGTGGTTTTATTGATCATGCCATCAATGAAACAATGCCCACAGACTTACCCAATAACCCTGTGGTGTGGGAAACTCAAATAGGCTATCGACTAGTGGATAAACTGTATTTGGTCAGTGAATATCGTATTAATCAATATCGCCGTAGTGATGTTGACAATCTCGCCGTCGGCTTAGAGTATAAATTTTCTTGGTAATTATTGATAAGTAAAAACAGCGGCAATCAAAAGCCTTGAGGATTTCGAAGTTGTTGATTCTCCTCTGTGGTTCAATATTTTTAGCTTTTGGCACAAACTAGAAAACAACTAAGTAGATTTAATAAATCCCAGTTTAACAAACTGGGATTTATTACCTGATTTACACACTCTTTGACCTCTGTGGTTAAAACGCTTTTTCTCTAATCGGCAGTTTCGATATTTAAGTGATAACCCGCATATTTACGCATGTTGATCACTCGATCGCCATCTAACATCCAGTATTGGCCTTTGATGCCTTGTAATATACCGCTGAAGCTTAGGTCTTTGTCTAAGTTGATGGACTTTACTTTATCGGGGTACTGCTCAACAGGGTAATGAATATCCACTGGAGGCAGGTCGAGGATCTCAATGGCTTGAAAACCATATTCTTCGATGATTTCATCTAGTTGATCTTCAATATGAGTGAGTAACTCGACTTTTAATTGCTGTAAATCCGTATTGTCAGGTTGGCTTTTAAGCATAGTACGCCAATTGGTTTTATCAGCGATAAAGGCCTTCATGGCACTTTCAACCAAGCCACTGGTTAAGCGGTTTTGCACCCGCATAATAGCCATGGCTTGAGTCGCACCTTGATCAATCCAACGACTCGAAACGTTGTCACGTACGTGACGAGTGATCCCCACTTTTATGGTGCCGGTATTAGCCAAATAAACAAAATGATCGTTAAGGCAATTGGCTTCGCCCCAGCTTGGTTCGCGGCAGGTACCTGCGTCATAGTGGCAAAGTTCAGGTTTAATAATACAGGTATCACACTGGGCTAATTTCATCAGGCAGCGATAACAATAACCTTGGTTAAAACTCTTTTTGGTTAGGCTTTGGCAATGCACACAATGAATGGTGTTATCGAAACTGACCTTAAGCTCAGTGCCTATTAAAGGGTTCATCTCGATAAGTTGTTCGCCAATTGGCAGTTGATAAAGGGCAAGGTGTTCATTGTTGGTTGCAACCCGCATTTTACGAATATTGCCTTGATAATTGCTCATGTTATTGTGATCCTGTGTACAAACTATGCGCCACTAGTGATTGGCGCTAACAGCCGACTATTGTGACAGCCTAAAGCCTTGATTGCCAAAGTATTACTTAGCATTTTGGTTTATTGCCTCAGTAGGGCAAAATAGCTTTTATATTATTAAGCATTCGTTATTAACTTATTAGCATTAAGGCTCAAGCTCTACTTACAAGGTCAATATGTCAGCTCCTTTAGACAGCTTACTACGCGAACATCTTCAAGACCCAAAGCTTAGCAAACAGGCGATCTTGCAGCGTTTGTGGAGTGATTATGGCGAAATATCTCGTTATTACAGCCCTAAGTTGGCAAGAAGCATAATAGTTAAACATGTGGCTCCACCTGTTGAAATTCATCATCCTCGTGGTTGGCACAGTGATGTTGGCCATCAGCGTAAAGTGCAGTCTTATGCCGTGGAAGCCCAGTTTTATCAGTCCTTTGCTGCGCATTGTGATGAGTCTTGTTACGTACCTCAATTTATATCTTTGATAAAAAACCATAAAGATGGCGAGCAGCAGACCCTTGTCATGGCGGATCTCGATGCCCTTGGGTTTAACTCCGTGTTGCAAGTAGTGAATGAGGCGCAGATAAAAACGGTATTACGTTGGCTGGCCCATTTCCATGCTCGCTTCTTACAGGTTGATACACCTAGTTTGTGGCCTATTGGAACTTACTGGCACTTAGCTACGCGCCAAGCCGAATATGCAGCGATGCCCACAGGCGCCTTGCAACAAAACGCTAAAAAAATAGCGGATAAACTTGAGGCTGCGCAATTTCAAACCTTGTTACATGGTGATGCTAAGTTGGCCAATTTTTGTTTTAGCCAACACGGATTAAATCGAGTAGCTGCAGTGGATTTTCAATATGTTGGCAGAGGAGTGGGGGTTAAGGATGTCATGTACTTTTTGGGTAGTTGTTTACAAGACCAACAGTTATGGACCTTACATGATGAATATTTTGACTACTATTTTAGCGTACTTAAAAATGCACTGCGCCAGCCCTGTATTCAGGGCGGAATAACTCAGCTTGGTGTAGACGGGATAGCCGCACTCGAACAAGAGTGGCGCGGGTTAATCCCCTATGCATGGGCCGACTTTAATCGATTTTTACAGGGCTGGAGTGCTGAACACGTCAAAATTAATGATTTTATGCATGCCCAAACTACTTTAGTTTTACGTACTTAATTAAGTGATGCACAAGGCCGATGCTTTGTCGCTTTTAAGGCTAGATTTTCAAGAAAATTTAGCCACATTTAGCATCTAATTATTATTTAATTGAAGGAAAATGCAGTTTATGGTGTTGTTATTGTATTTATAGGTGTAAGCTGTGACGCAAGAATTTCTGGGTATGCGAATTGGTGAGTTCGTCTACCGTCAAATAATTTTCACCAAATAATACGAGTAAAAAAAATGAGTAAAGGTACAGTTAAGTGGTTCAACGCAGATAAAGGTTTTGGCTTTATTACTCCTGAAGATGGCGGAAAAGATCTTTTCGTTCACCATTCTGAAATTCAAGCTGGTGGCCAGTTCGCGTCTTTAAATGACGGCCAAGCGGTTGAATTTGAAGTAGGTCAAGGCCAAAAAGGTCCTTGCGCAAATAAAGTAGTTGCAATCTAATTTTATGATCTTGGTGTCTTAATGGCACTTTAAGCAAATTACCTATTAAAAGGTGCTGTTTTATTCATATATCTCACAAGTAGTGAAGAATATGAATAAAACAGCACCTTTTTTGTTTTGATCTCAGTAAATAATTTTCGAATGTTTTATCTAACAATCTCTATCCCGTTTATCACCCCTATCTTGACTTCTGTTTGATGACATTTTATTTGTCTTAAGGGTAAAAAATATTCCTTTCCAATACGCTAAGATTATGAAAGTATAAAATTTACATTAAGAATTCTGTCGCCCCTATAAAAGCAATTTTTTTCAGTATTGAGTCTTTAGGGGCTTTAAAATGGCTGCAAACTCGGTTGTTTCTGGTTTTAATACAACTGGCACCAGGGGATAAATATGGAAAACAAGCTAAGTACAATGAGTTCGTTGACTAAAGTTAGCCTTAAAAATTTGTCTTTTAGTAGTAAAAGCTTAGTCGTTCTACCTAGTTACAAAAGATCCCTAATTCCTCAAGTGGTTTTTGCGGTGTTGTTAATTAGCACTTGTTTTAATGGTTCAGCCAATACATTGTTACCCAATTCGTCTCAATCTACTTTCAGCCTCTCGGTAAGTGTTATGTTGTTAAAATCTCTGCTATTGAGTCATAGTCTCAATATGGCACTAGAAGCTAGTCTTGAAAAAAGCTTAGCCAAAATGAGAGACGAAATAGAAAAAGCGGGTTTGCAAAATCTCGAGCAAAAATATAATCAACACGTAAAAGCCTATGAACAGCAAGAGCTAGCTAAGCGCTTAGCACGGGACGAGGCACGATTTGAAGCCATGGCAGCTTCGATGGCTCAATACGCACAATTAAATGATAAAGCTTATGACCTAGGTAAAAGTACTCACACAGTACTGCAGCATATCGAACAAAAATTAAGTATCCCTATTTATGCTAGAGAAGAGTTTAAAGCTGGGGTACAAACTGGAAAAGCCGAATACAACATGTCAGCTATAGAGCGGGGTGTTGAGCTACAAATATTAATAGATAAAAAGCCTGTGACAGCTGAAGATGAGTTAATTAAGGCTGATAGCAGAGCCAGTAAAAATAATCTTAAACCAAGCTTAAATCTGGACTAAATATAGTAGCGGTTGGCAGTGTGCCAACCGCTATTTTGTTTTTACTGCATTTCGTCTAGTATTTTTTGCAAGCCCTTAAGTGAAGCTTCAACACTTTCCATGGGGGTCATGCCTTCAGGATAGGATTCTTGTTCAACAACTAACCATTCAGTGCCGCCGATAGTGCTATTGGCCACGATCAGTGCTTTCCAGTCAGTGGTGTCTTGACCAATAATCGGATCTTCTGAGTTACCAGGCTCAGGTGCAGAGGCTTTGTAATGAGTGGTAACTGTGCGGCCAGGATAGGCTTTAACCATATCAACAGGGTCTTTGCCTGCTACTTCTGTCCAGCCTACATCTTGTTGCAAAATCACTTGCTCGTTGGTACCCATGCCAATTACATCCCAAGGGGTTTGGCCGATCTCACCCAGCATTTCAGGTTTATGGTTGTGATAGCCAGCACGCATACCAAAAGGTTCGAGCTTTGTTTGTAAAGCGGCTAAATCAGCAGCAACTTCTTTGGCACCTTCCACGGTAAAAGCGCGTTGATCCATGGGGATAATCAAGTAGTTACAACCAATAGCCTGATAAAAAGATACAGTGGTATCAAAGTTTTCGGGAGTAAACTTATCAAAGTGTACGTGGGCTCCAGAGGCTTGCAGGCCTAGGGAGTTAAGGAACACTTTGAGTCCTTCAGGATTTTTTTCAAAGCGACCAAAAATGCCGGCAAACTCAACACCATCAAAACCCATGGCGGCTAATTTAGTTAAAGTGCCCTCAAAGTCCGCGATCATGGCATCTTTAACCGACCACAACTGTACACTCAATTTAGGCTCAGTAGCCGCAACCGAGCTGACTTGAGTTTTGCTAAGTTCAGCTGCTGGAGCCGTAGTAGAAGGTTTTACCTCTGTTTTGGCCACTTCGGCTTCTGAACAACTAACAGTAGTGCCTGCAATAATAACCAAGCCGATAGCTTGAAGGGTTTTATGTAGTGTGGATTTGGCAAAGTGCATGAAATGTCCTTGATGTTGATTGTAAATAAATAGTTAAAGCTTGCTTGATTTTTGCCTACCACGCAATAAAAACATAGTGTTTATGTTTTGTCGTTCAATATAGCAATTCTATAGGTTTACATGGTCAAAAAGGTGTTGATTGGCGGGTAACTCAAATGCGTTTGTAACTCCGAAAACATTACACAAGCTAACGCTTTCTTAAGTTTAAATTAAGAAAAATTTGCGTTAATAGAAGTCGCAAAAACTCTAAAACTCATAGCATTAAGATATCGGTCATTCTCTTACCGTTATGTTATAGAATCTAAGCAAGTCTTACGTCCCCAATAAAGGTATATCACTTCATGTCAATAAAAAGAAAATTCCTGTACTTAATCGTTGCAGTCGCACTTGGACTAATAGTGCAAAGTGTTTTTCTGGTCTTAGTGACATCCAGTGTTTCTAATGAGGTTGATAAAGTAACTAGCGTTGTTACGCCAGCATCTGAAGAGGCGTATAAATTTCAATTTAACGTTGTGCAGATTCAACAATGGTTAACGGATATCAGTGCTACTCGTGGGTTAGATGGCCTCAACGATGGCTATGAGATTGCCGCAGAGCATTATCAAGCGGCCAATGAAAATCTTGCCAAACTTGTTGGCTTGGGCGCTATATCAGTTGAACAAAACAAGCTCACTCAAAATGACTTAGAGGTTTATTATCAACTTGGGCAAAAAATGGCAAAAGCCTATATTGAGCAAGGTCCTAGCGGTGGTAATTTGCTGATGGAGCAATTTGATGGTGCCGCCAGTAGTATTAACCAGCAGGTAGAAATGATTTTAACTTCGAGTGTAGACGCATTGCGTGACACTGATTCGCGTATTGTTGCGCAACTTAAAACAGTCATGCAAGTAGTGATTAGTGCCGCATTATTTAACCTCATGTTGTTAGCAGCCATCATTGCTGTGGTCTTTTATGCTGTATTGAGACCTTTAGCTCGCGTCAGTCATACTTTGAATAAGCTTGCCTCAGGCGAAGTGGATTTAACCCGTAAAATTGATTCACAAAGTAACGATGAGTTTAATGACATAGCACAAGCGATCAACCAATTCGTTGGTAAAATTGCAAGCGTTATTAAAAAGTTAACCAGCAGTGCGCTAACTTTGGAGTCTATTTCTCAAACCCTGTTGGTAAACGCGAAAGACTCGATTAATAACTCTGTTGCCCAAGAAAAAGATACCAATATTATTAATGGTGCATTGTCAGATTTATTCCAAGCCGTTTCACATATTAATGACAATACAGATCTAGCTAAAAATGAACTTGAGTCTTCCGCTTTATTTTTGCAGGGCGGCTTTAGTGAATTGCAAAAAGCGGTAAAAGAAGTGGAACATTTAAACGAAAATATATCTCAGGCCTCTGAGTCGATTAGTGGTCTGCAAGTGCGTACAAATGAAATAGAAAACGTACTTAATGTGATTAGCTCCATTGCCGACCAAACAAATTTGTTAGCATTAAACGCAGCTATTGAAGCGGCTCGAGCTGGAGAGCAAGGCAGAGGTTTTGCGGTTGTAGCAGATGAAGTAAGGGCCTTGGCATCAAGAACTCAATCTTCAACAACCGAAATCAACGATATTATAAGTTTGTTGCAAGACGTCGTTAAAGACGCAATTAGTCATATGGAGAAATGTGAAAGTTCATCTTCAATTGCAGTAACAGGTGTCATGGAAGTCGTCACAAAAATTCAAGAAGTGAGCCGCTCTGTGAAACATATCAGTGGCAGTACAACCAATATATCTGCAGCTATTTTGCAGCAAAAAAATGTAATCAGTAGTCAAGTCGAAAAAACCCAAAATATTCAGGATAAGGCAGCAAGTACAACGGCATCTGTTCGTAATGTTGAACGCTCTGGTGGAGAAATTCTAAAGCTGTCACATGAGTTAGTGGAATTGGGCAAGTCCCTTAGCCGCGGATAGTGTCATTGTTTTTGAGTTAAGGTTTAAACTTATGATTGATTTAGGCGCATCTAGAGTTTACCTAAACTCAATTGCTACTTCAGGTGCGAAAACTTTTTTCTTGGGGATTATTTTGACTTTATATCGCCACTTGATTTGGGTTCTGAGCATATTGATGATTGCTCAAACTCAAAGTTTTGCAGGACAACTGGATCTTGGCTACGACAGTAAATATATTTCCGAGGGACGAGATAATCTGCCTGAAGGCGGAATTATATGGACATCTCTAAACCAAGAACTCAATTCAGATTTTTCATTTGTCTTAGCTTACGGCGTGGCGACAGAGTCCATGGTGAATTACGATGAGTTGAATGTGACCATACAATATGCGGGGCAAACACCTGAGCTAAGC
>TARA_R110000868_G_scaffold371782_4_pt1 | contig 14397 bp, 12 predicted proteins | sample TARA_R110000868 | Tara Oceans TARA_R110000868 (sample SAMEA4397489) | marine metagenome | biome: Polar Biome; feature: [SRF] surface water layer (ENVO:00010504); material: water (ENVO:00002006), including particulate matter (ENVO:01000060) such as... | depth 5 m | reverse complement strand
GTGTTATGCCACATCCGCCAACCCTAGGTGAATTTTCCGGGCTAGCAGGTCGTCGAGGATCGAACGTCCGGCGATCCCCTGAGACACGGAGATATTGTGCCGCAGCTTGTCATCGCCAGCATCATGGTCGCGCTGACCGTCGTCATGCACCTGGTTGGACTTGGATTGCTTGTCGCGCTCATGCGCCGACACCAGCGCCGGCTTCAGGTCCGTCGCACTCGGCTTCACCAGCTCATTGTCATCTTTGGCGCCGCGTTCGGGCTGTTCGCCCTCCACACCATCGAGATCTGGACCTACGCGATTCTGTACGCGGCGGTCGGGGCGCTCCCGACCTTCGACGACGCGCTCTATTTCTCGACCACGACCTACTCCACTCTCGGATACGGCGACGTCGTTCTCCCGAGAGCCTGGCGGTTGGTCGGCGCCATCGAAGGTGCCAACGGAATCATCCTGCTTGGATGGTCGACCGCGTTCTTCGTCTCCGTCATCAACCGGATCAGGCTTTTCGAGGAGGATGCCGAAGAACGCTGATGCGAAGCTCATCGGACCGAAGGCGGCGAGCGCCGCTTACCGCCGCTGCGCCCTGCCAGGCCCGCCGTCAACTCTCGCGTCGCGGTCGCTATCACAAGCTCCTCATTGGCCGGTATGACGAAGACCTTCACGCGTGCTGCCTCCGCGCTGATGCGGGGCAGGCCCTGCTCATTTCGGGCGGGATCAAGGATAACGTCAGCCCAACGCAGCCGTTCGCAGATGGCGGCGCGAAGGGACGCAGAGTTTTCGCCGATGCCCCCGGTAAATACGAGGAGGTCCAAGCCGCCGACCGCCACCATCAACGAGCCAATCTCGCGCGCTGCCCGGTACGCGAACAGGTCGAGCGCCTCGGCGGCGGAGGGATCCGGGCTCTGCGCCAAGATGCGAACATCATCGCTCAGCCCTGACACGCCGAGAAGACCGGAGCGGCTGTTCAAAAGGTCGCCAACGGCTTCTACCGTCATGCCGCGGTCGCGTATCAGATAGAGGATTAGCCCGGGATCAATCGACCCCGAACGGGTTCCCATCATCAGCCCCTCGAGAGAGGTGAACCCCATCGTCGTGGCGACGCTCTGTCGATTCCGCATCGCGCAGAGGCTCGCACCGTGCCCGAGATGCGCCGCGATCACGCGGCCATTGGCGTGATCAGGGGCCACCTCGACAAGTGCCTGTGCGACATGCTCGTAAGAGAGTCCGTGAAAGCCGAACCGCAGCAATCCCTCGTCGCTGAGTGCCCGCGGCAGCGGATAGAGCTGCGCCACCCGCGGTTGGGTGCGATGAAACGCCGTGTCGAAGCAGGCAATCTGGGGCAAGTCCGGCGCCATCGCCGTTACGGCGGCGATCGCAGCGATGTTGTGCGGCTGGTGAGCCGGCGCAAGCGGAATGAGCCGCCCCAGTTCGTCGAGCATCGCTGCATTCACGATGGCCGGTTCCGCAAACGTTGTGCCGCCGTGGACCACTCGGTGTCCGACGGCCGCCAGCGGCCTGTCGACAAGCTTGGTTGCGGCGGTCCTCAGTAGCCATTCGATCCGGGCCGGCAGGGTTGCCCCTGCAGCTCCCGGCAGAGCGGCGAAGGCGGGGGCATAGGGGCCGCTTGTACTGACCGGGAATCCAGCGCCCCGATCTTCGATTACACCCCGACACAAGAGATCAAGTCCGGCACCGTCAAAGAGCGCGAACTTCAGCGTAGACGAGCCGACATTGAGGACCAGGATGGAGGATGTCATAGGGCACGCGACAAGCGGCTGCGAATGAAGATCTGCGCCAGCGCGCAGGACGCGACCCGTGCCAACGCGCCGTCGGCACGGCTGGTCAGCATGATCGGCACGCGGGCGCCGAGGACCAGGCCCGCGGCATCGGCCCCGGCGAGATAGATCAGCTGCTTGGCGATCATATTGCCCGACTCCAAGTCTGGCGCGAGAAGAATATCGGCATCGCCGGCCACGGACGATGCGATGTGCTTTGCTGCCGCTGCCTCCTTTGAGATGGCGTTGTCGAACGCGAGCGGCCCGTCCAGCAAGCCGCCCGTAATCTGCCCGCGCTCGGCCATCTTGCACAGCGCGGCCGCCTCGACCGTGGAACTGATCTTGGCATGGACCATCTCTGTCGCTGAGAGGATGGCGACCTTAGGTGGGTCGATCCCGAGCGCGACACACAGTTCGATTGCGTTCTGGACAATGTCTCGCTTGTCGTCGAGCGTCGGGTAGATGTTGATCGCAGCATCGGTGATGAACAGCGGCTTGTGGTAGCTCGGGACATCCAGCGCGAAGATGTGGCTTATCCGCCGCTCGGTCTTGAGACCGCTGCCACTGGCCACGACCGCGCCCATGAGCTCGTCGGTATGGAGCGCCCCCTTCATGAGGGCCTCCACCTGCCCTTCGCGGACCAGTGCCACGGACTTTTCCGCAGCAGCATGACTATGGGGAACGTCGATCAGCTCGAATGCGCCCAGGGGAAGCCCAGCCGCCTCTGCCGCTTGCGCGATCCGGGCGGCGGGGCCGACCAGGATTGGCACGATCAGCCCAGCATCAGCCGCTTCGACCGCCCCGCGAAGCGAAGCTTCGTCAACTGAATGCACGACCGCGGTTCCGATCGGGGGCAGGCCTTGCGCCTTCTCCAGCGCCGCCCGATAGCGGGCACTGAACCGCCCCGGGTCTGCCGGAGGCCTTGGGTTGTGAGTCATGCTGCCATATCGATGTTGTCCGCGGCAGCATAATATTGATCTTCGGCTTCGGCGGGCGGGATGTTGCCGATGGGCTCCAGCAGCCGACGGTGGTTGAACCAATCGACCCATTCGAGCGTGGCGTACTCGACGGCTTCGAAGCTGCGCCAGGGTCCGCGCCGGTGGATCACCTCGGCTTTGTAGAGACCGTTGATCGTTTCGGCCAAAGCGTTGAGGCTCCTATATTTGTCAAGCGCTGGTCAGAGATGCTTTTGGGCGACATAGGTGGGTAAAGATTTCGCGAACGATGTATCGCTTAAGGCAGCGTATAATCTCCCGGTTGCTCTTTCCCTCCATTTTTCGTTTGCTGACATAGGCAAGTGTCGGCGGATGGTTGCGCATCCGAACGATTGCAACCCGATATAGCGCGGCATTGGCTTGCCGGTTTCCACCACGGTTGAGTCGGAAGCGGTTGGTCTTGCCACTTGATGCGGGGATGGGACACACCCCGCAGAGCTTGGCGAGTGCAGCTTCGGAGCGGATTCGGGTGGGATCATCGCCGACCAGTATAAGCATTTCTGCCGCCGTCATCGTCGCGATCCCGTGCGATGCCAGCAACGTTGGTGCGTTGGCCATGACCAGTTGCTCGGGCGCCTTGTCGTGCGACTGAATTTCTTCGTGTAGAGCCAGCCAGCGTTGTGCCAAGGCCCGCAAGGCGGTTTTGGCCGATGCGATCGTCGAGGTCATTGCGCCGGGCCTGAGTGCAGCAATATATCGGATCAGCGCGATTTTTCCGTTTATCTGATCGAGCGTGTCGCGCAGCGCCGCAGGTGCGTTGATGATCAGGGTTTTCAGGGTCACCATGGCCTGCGACCGGCATTTGACTGCTGTGTCGCGTGCGATTTTGAGATGCCGGATCATCTCGACGGATCCTGTTTGCGTTTTGGGTTGGGCGATCGCCTGTCCGCCCAGCACCGACCGTGCGGCGCCTTCAGCGTCGAGGCTATCGCTTTTGCCATGTTGATAGCGCAACTGTCGATTAGGTCTGGTGACCTCGATGACTTTATGGCCCTGGGCCAGAAGATGGCGAGACAGCCCGGCTCCGTATGATCCAGTCCCCTCGATGCCAAAGGCTGTGATGGTGCCCAACGCACACGCCCAGTCCTCGAGCAATTTATAGCCCTTTGTTGTCGCTGGAGCCGAAAAGGCCGTCAATCGGCTGCCGTTGTTATCGATTGCCACGGCAACATGGATGGATTTATGGGTATCGACACCGATAATGACGCCGCTGATGTTGGTATTGGTCATGTCCTGTCCTTCTCTGAACGGTGCCCGGGCACCGTTCAGAGAAGGACAGGACTGTGAAGGGGCAAACCCGTCAGGCTCCTATCAAGTCACATCTCGCCCGTTGCCAGGGCGACTTGATGGCCGACACGTCAACGCAATGACACGGGGTCAATCGTAGCATGGGTCAGACCATCAAGCCGCAGCAACATAATCACAGTCGTAGCTGTCGCCGACACTGCCGACCGATGGCTCGATGCCGGCCTCGGCAAGGCGCTCGGTGTACTTGATGGACACGTATTGCGACCCGCGGTCGCTATGATGGATCAGGCCACCCCGATGGGTCGGACGGCGATCGTGGAGCGCCTGTTCGAGAGCATCCAGGACGAAGCTGGCGTGCGCCGTCCTGCTGGCGCGCCAGCCTACGATCCGTCTGGCGTAGGTATCGATGACGAAGGCGACGTAGACGAACCCTGCCCAGGTCGTGACATAGGTGAAGTCCGACACCCAAAGCCTGTTCGGCGCTGGCGCAAAGAACTGGCGGTTGACGTGATCGCGCGGGCACGGTGCCGCCTTGTCGCTGATGGTCGTACGCACCGGCTTGCCCCGGATCACGCCTGCCAAGCCCATCTCATGCATCAGCCGTTCGACGGTGCAACGGGCGATCACGAAGCCCTCCCGCATCATCTGCCGCCATACCTTCCGCACGCCGTAGACCGCAAAGTTCTCCGCGAAGACGCGAGCGATCTCGGGCTTGAGGATCAAATCCTCACGCGCCCGTGCTGACAGACGCGATGGATCCTGTCGCTGCGCGACGTGCTCGTAGTAGGTGGATGGGGCGATCGGCAGGACACGGCAGATCGGCTCGACCCCATAGGCATCGCGGTGATCGTCAATGAAAGCGATCATCGCCGGAACGGGCGGTCGAGCTCCGCCTGCGCGAAATATGCCGATGCCTTGCGCAGTATCTCGTTGGCCTGTCGCAGCTCACGGACCTCGCGTTCCAGCGCCTTCACCTTGTCGGCCACCTCGGTCGGGACACCGCCGCGCTTGCCGCTGTCGACCTCGGCCTTCTTCACCCACTCATGCAGCGTCTGCGGAACGCAGCCGATCTTCTCGGCAATCGATACCACGGTGGCCCACCTAGACGGGTGATCCCGCTCGTGATCGAAAACCATCCGCACCGCTCGCTCGCGGACTTCGGGCGCAAACTTGTTCGTCGTCTTGCTCGTCATGGCTCCACCTTCTCAAGAGTTGGAGCCTCCGACAAACCCGGGGCGGTTCACACCCGGGGTGTGGAGCTTTACGGAAGAGGACACGCTCGCCGCGCGCCGCAGCTTTTCGCGCGGGGCGACGACCTCGGCCCAGCCATGCACCAGGATTGCTCCCGATGGATCCGAGCATTGAAAATCGAGCACGACATGACCGTCACTGCGCTTTTCGCGGACCGCGAGGGTGGCCGTGATCGCGCCGCTTGGCGTATCCGGGCGCCCATAGGTCAGCGTCTGAGTGAGGATGATCGTGCCGAGCCCCGGCAGCTGCGTTTCCATGAGGTGCGAGAGGAGCAGGCCGGCCCAGGCGCTCGCGCCGGGCTGCAGCTCGATGGTGTCACCCTCGAGGCCTGAGGGGCCAAGACGCTCCAGCTCGCGCGTAAGCGCGGCAGTTTCGCCGATGGCCAGCTCATCATAGGGGCGATTCTCGAGCGCTTGCATGCAGTACAGTCCTGAGCGGCGTGGCAGTGAGCGTGCCGCGACCCACCTCACGTGTCGCCTCGAGCGCGGCGTGCAGCTTTGATCTGCGTCAATGACGCGCCGCTGGCGCGACCCAATGGTCCGATGGAACGTAAAGCAGGACGAGAAAAGTGATCGTCGACGAGCCGGACGACAGAGCGCAGAGGGGACATAGCGCCGCGCGTTCGTCGGCAACAGGCTCTCGGCAAAGTGCGTCGCTTAACCAACCGCGACGCCCCCTGCTCAGACAAGCATTCCCTGGCCCGGCGCGCGGCCGCGCGCCCCAGTCAGGTAGCGGGCGGGGAGCTGCCTGGCCATGACCCAGAGCGATGTGCCCGCCTATGGCTTGTGGGGGGTCGCGGCAGTGAATGCCGCCGTCTTCATTGTCTTCGCCTTCAGCTTTTTCAAGCCACATACACCGCGTGACTGGCGAAGCTTCGGCGTATTCAGCGCCTTCCTCGTAGCCTTGTTCGCGGAAATGTACGGTTTTCCGCTGACGATCTACCTTCTCTCCGGCTGGCTCCAATCCCGGTTTCCGGGGGTCAACTGGCTGTCACACGATGCCGGACATTTGCTTGAGATGATGTTCGGCTGGAAGACCAATCCTCATTTCGGCCCATTCCACATTGCGAGCTTCGTGCTCATCGGCGGGGGTTTTATGCTCATCTCGGTGGCATGGAAGGTGTTGCACACCGCCCAGCAAGAGCAAAAGCTAGCTACAGGCGGCATCTATTCGCGGATTCGGCATCCGCAATATGTCGGGTTCATTCTGGTGATGTTCGGCTTCCTGCTGCAGTGGCCGACTCTGCTTACACTCGGCATGTTTCCAGTGCTGGTCGTGATGTACGTTCGTCTCGCACGCCATGAGGAGCGGGACGCGCTTCGCGAGTTCGGAGAAGACTACCGCCGATATGCGGCGCAGGTACCTCCCTTCGTTCCTCGCGTTTGGCGCCGCGCCGATAGGGCGGCCGGGCGGGTAAAACCAGAAGACGCCGGCTGATGGCGCCAAGCACCTGGACGCTTGTGGGGCGCCCGTTTGGTTCGCCACTTACATGTGAGGCGGACCCGGCCAGTTCGTGCGCGGCCACAGCCGTACCCGTTCATGATGTCTCTTCCACCACGCCTGCCGAAGTTCACCGCGAATGAGCTGAAAGACAGCCTTGACTCTGGACTATGGTCCAGCCGCCACAAGGGCTCACGGTTGTCCGTCAGGGTAGTCTGACCTGGGTTCGTTTATCAACCATTGGAGAGATGAACTGTCGAACGACGACCCGCCCAACGAGCTGCGAGCCCGCGCTGAGCTCAGTACTCAGCACGCATTTTCCGAGAGAATTTACACGTTTGAGGTACTCCAATGAACGACGCACGCACGGTCCCTTCTCTAAAGCGTATTGCTTTGATCGGAACCTGCGTCCCGCGGCATTGCGGCATCGCGACTTTCACCGATGACATGCAACGCGCGCTCACCAGCCAAGATCCGAACCTGTCGTGCGTCACGGTCGCCGTCACCGATAGTGGCGGGAGCTATGCCTATCCCGACTTTGTACCGCTTGAGATCGATCACTCCGATCCTGCATCCTTCGCAGTCGCCGCTGATTTCCTGAACGTCGCCGACATCGAGGTCGTCTCCCTGCAGCACGAGTTCGGGATATTCGGCGGTGAAGCGGGGGAGAATGTGCTCGAACTGCTGCGCGGGCTAAAGACGCCCGTGGTCACAACACTGCACACTATCCTGGCGGCGCCCAACCCCGCTCAACGCCAGGTTATGGATGAAATTATTGGGCGCTCCGCGCGGTTGGTTGCCATGGCAGACAAGGGCCGACAGATACTGGAGGACCTCTATGGCGTTCCGTCCGAGCGGATCAGCGTAATTCCGCACGGCGTTCCTGATCGCCCTTTTCTCGACCCGGCGATGGCGCAACACGATCTGGGGCTTGCGGATCGAACAGTACTGATGACTTTCGGTTTGCTCGGGCCCGGCAAAGGGATCGAAACAGCGATCGGCGCAATGCCCGCGCTGGTTCGCGACCACCCCAAGATCCTCTACATGATCGTTGGTGCGACCCATCCGAGCCTTCGCCGTCACGAGGGCGAGCGTTATCGTGCGAGCCTCGTCGCTCTCGCAGACGAACTGGGGGTGACCGACCACATTCATTTTGTCGACCGATACCTCTCACTGGACGAACTTCTGGACCATCTTGCGGCTTGCGACATCTATCTGTCCCCATACCCGAATGAGGCCCAGATCGTCTCGGGCACGCTGGCCTATGCCGTAGCGTTGGGTAAGGCTGTGGTCTCGACGCCCTTCTGGTATGCGCAGGAACTGCTCGCCGACAATTGCGGCGTCCTCGTACCGTTCGGCGCACCGAACGCGCTGGCTGGCGCGGTCAGCCAGCTGATAGACGACGATACATCCCGCAGCGCAATCCGGACGCAAGCTTACGCGCTGGGAAGGACGATGACGTGGTCGAATGTCGCACGACAGTATCTGGAGGTCTTTTCCGACGTAAGGCTTGAAAGACGGTCCCCCAAGGCTGAGGTCATTCCCTTCGCTCCAGGGGGAGCAAGAAGGAATGAATTGCCTCCGCTCGCGACGGCCCACCTTGCTGCATTGACCGATAACGTTGGGTTGATCCAGCATACTCAGTTTGCAGTTCCCGACCGCAGACACGGATACTGCCTCGACGACAATGCTCGCGCGCTGCTGCTCATGGCCGAAATTGCCCGACTGCGACCCCTTTCTTCACAGGAGGACCGGCTCGCTCTCACCTACGCCGCGTTCGTCGAACATGCCTGGTGTCCCGCCGAAAGCAGGGTCCATAATTTCATGGGGTTCGATCGCGAATGGCTCGATGAACCTGGTGCCGACGATGCCCATGGCCGGGCGGTCTGGGCACTCGGTGCCGTTGCACGGCACCAAGATCCGCGTCGTCTCGATAGCTGGGCCGCTGCGCGATTGCTGGACTTCGCGCCGCCCTTGAATGATACTTCCTCGCCGCGCGCATGGGCATACGGTCTCCTTGGGATCGAAGGTTTTCTGGGACGTTTTCCAGGCCATCGCGGCTTCGAGCGGCTGAGGGACAACCTCGCCGATCGTTTGTTTCAGCGCTGGTCGGACGCCGCTGCTCCGGACTGGAACTGGTTCGAGGATCGGCTGGGCTACGACAACGCCAAGCTATGCGAAGCCCTCCTGGTGACTGGCCATGCGCGATCCAATTCTCGCCATATCCAGGTTGGTCTCGACACGCTGCGTTGGCTGATGAAGTTGCAGACGGCCGAGGCAGGCCACTTCCGGCCCATTGGCACCGACACCTTCGGCACCGATCGTCGCCATCCAGAGCCGTTCGATCAGCAGCCATTAGAAGCGTGTTCGGCAGTCAGCGCTTGCCTTATCGCGGCGAATGTCAGTGGAGATCATCGCTGGAGGCAGGAAGCTCGGCGGGCATTCAGCTGGTTTCTCGGAGAAAATGACCTGCGCATCCCTGTCGCCGATACCGCTGCGGGAGCCTGCTTTGACGGCCTCCACCCTGATCGGCGGAACGCCAATCAAGGCGCGGAATCGACCCTTGCGTACCTTGCGGCGCTGACCGCCATGCTACTCGCAAACGATCATCAGTTTGTCACGCCGCTAAAACCTGCTGCTGTCGATGCGGGCCATGCCATTTCTGCGCGCCAAGACAGCGGCGCGAGCGTGCTTCCGGGTACCATGGTCGCAAAGGCGATATGAATTCTCGACCTCCTGCATCCATTGCAGGCCTGAGCGGTTTGGGGGTGCCGTCAGGCCGGGTTAGGCAAGCCGGCCTTCAATACCAAGCCAAGCAGGCGCGAGCACAATTCAGAGGTCGCGCAAGTCGCCGTGAAAGCCGCCGTAGCGGAGATTTGTGGCTCATCCGTGCGTCTGCCGGTTTCGTAGCGGCCCACCTTCATCGAAAAAGTCTACCGTACGCCGACGATGATGGCATGTTCAAACTCATGCATGAGATGCTCGTGGGGATCACCACCGCGCCTGCGTTCATCCGCCCGACGCAAACCGTTTCGCCGCGCAATCTGGTCGCGACGCGCTTTGGTTCAGGCGTTGACATATTGGCGCTGGAAGTGGCCGATCCCTTGCGCGGTCAACGCGTCCGGACCGCAGCGTTAGTCAATCAGACGTCATCCACAAGGTCATCCGCAAGCGGCTGTCTCGATTGGCATTTCTGTTTTGACAACAAGGACCTAGTATGACCGAACGTGCAAAGCTCAACTTCTACGATCGCGTGCTTCGCCCCGATCCATCGCGCACCGTCGTCCGGCCGTTCGAGCCAAGCTATCCCAAAGGTTTCGACGGCGGTACGTCCCGCACCCAGGAGACTGTCGACCTGATCGTGGCGCTCGACGAGGCTGAGTTGGCGCGCCAGTTGAAAGGCGTCACCCTGTCTCTGGACGAGAATCACCGCGACGTCGATGCGATGCTGCTTCGCCGGTTCGACGAAGTCGCCGGCCGGATTGAGGGCGCCGATCGTATCAACGCCGAGCAGCGGCGGTTGATCGGTGCCTACTGCAGCGAAGAGTATGCCTATGAGGCTGCGGCCTTGTTCAACCCGAGCGCGGTGCTCCATCCCGACCAGTCGGGTCTCCCTGAGGGCACCATCCGTTTCGTGATGTCGCTGCGAGGCATCGGCGAGGGGCATGTGTCTTCGGTGACGTTCCGCACCGGCACCTGGACACCGGGCGGCGAACTCGTAGTCGATGATCCCAGCCCCACAGCGGTGCCACCACTCATCGAGACCTGCGAGAAGGGGGGAGGCGTGGCAGTGCGCCTGTGCTGCGCGGGCAGTCGAACGATCTCGGAGATCGTGCTTTTTCCGGTTCTGCCGAGCCAGCGCCAAGGTATCGAGGATATGCGCCTCGTCCGCTTCTGCGACGATGATGGCAGCATAATCTATCACGGAACTTACACCGCGTTCAGCGGTGCCGAGGCGCTCTCGGAATTGCTGAGCAGCACCGATTTCAGGTCGTTCGAGATGCGCGTTCTGACCGGCAAAGCGGCCATAGGGAAGGGGATGGCACTGTTCCCTCGGCGTATCGCGGGCAATTACGCCATGCTCGGACGTCAGGACAACAAAAATATCTGGCTGCACGTTTCTGATGACATACTCCACTGGGAGGGCGGCGCGAAAATCATCGCGCCGCGATTCCCTTGGGAGTTCGTCCAGATGGGTAACTGCGGGTCGCCGATCGAGATCGCCGAAGGCTGGCTAGTAATAGTCCACGGCGTCGGCACCGTGCGCAACTATTGCATTGGCGCATGCCTGCTCGACAAGAATGACCCATCAAAACTGCTTGCGCGCACGCCGCGGCCGGTACTGGCACCGAGCCCACACGAACGGGACGGGTACGTGCCCAACGTCGTCTATAGCTGTGGTGCGATCGTCCAGGATCGGACGATGTTCCTGCCATATGCGGTGGCTGACAGCTTCACAGCCTTTGCTGCGGCCTCAATCGATAACCTCCTAAGTGTGATGGAATAGGCGGCTTCACCTAATCTCGACCATTGCACGGCTACGTTGATGCGCGGAGCCTTCCACCGCATCAAATCATTCGTGACAGCTCACTGTTGTTCTCCCCTAAAGGCCGGACAGGTTCTCTCCGATCGAGCGTTCGATAAACTCGCGAAGCGCCCGGTAGGCGAGTGCGCGATGCGAATGCCCGCGATTGCAGTGATCGAGCCAGGCGGGCAGCCGCCCGATGACGCCGGCGACGCCGGGACGCAGGATGACCTGGGCGTAGCCACGCTTGAGCGTGCGGACGAAAGCCCCAGCAATGGCCGTTTCTCTGCGGGCTTTCGACGGGCGTGGTCCGTGTGAGCAAGATGTCGCGGACGAAGCGCCTGGTATCGTGCGCGGTGTAGCAGCTGCATTGTCGGTCGGCCATCCGATGGTGTGCGGCAGCTTGTTACCCGTTGCCTCGCCCGCAATGTCACGCTTTGATCTGCGTCAATGACGCGACCTGTCGCCACGCCAATCTTCGGCAGGCGCAGCGAGCGTCCTTCGGATGGAGTCGTGCTGTGCACGTGCGTCGAACAAAGGGATCGCGAGGAGGTATATGCCCGGTACAACGGCGTCGGCACAGCCATCGCATGAGGACGGATCGAGGGAAAGACTCGCGATCGACACCATCCGCACGCTGGCGATGGATGCCGTGCAGAAGGCCAATTCGGGCCATCCAGGCACGCCGATGGCGCTCGCGCCGGTGGCTCATACGCTGTGGCGAGACTTCATCCGCTATGATCCGGACACGCCCGATTGGCCGAACCGCGATCGCTTCATTCTGTCGGTCGGCCATGCCTCGATGCTGCTCTATGCGGTGTTGCACCTGGCCGGGGTCAAGGAGATCGATGCTGACGGCAAGCTTACGGGCAAGCCCGCTGTCAGTCTCGACGACATCAAGCAGTTCCGGCAATTGGGTTCGAAGACTCCCGGCCATCCAGAGTATCGTATGACGACTGGGGTCGAGACGACGACCGGTCCGCTCGGCCAGGGTTGCGGCAATTCGGTGGGGATGGCGATTGCCGAGCATGCGCTGGCTTCCCGCTTCAATCGCGACAGCTTCGACCTGTTCGATCACGACATCTATGTGCTGTGCGGCGACGGCGACATGATGGAGGGCGTTTCCGGCGAGGCCGCCTCGGTCGCCGGTCACCTCGCGCTTTCCAACCTCTGCTGGATCTACGACAGCAACCATATCTCGATCGAGGGGTCGACCAAGCTCGCCTTCACCGAGGATGTGGGCCAGCGGTTCGTGGGCTATGGCTGGAACGTCATCCACCTCGACGACGCCAACGACACCCACGCCTTCGCGGAGGCATTGACGACCTTCCGCGCGACGGACGACCGGCCAACCTTCATCGTCGTTCAGTCTGTGATAGGCTGGGGCAGCCCGAAGGCGGGCAGCGAAAAGGTGCATGGCGAGCCGCTCGGCGACGCTAATGTTCGCGCGACCAAGAAGGCCTATGGGTGGCCCGAGGGTGCGCAATTCCTCGTGCCAGACGGCGTTGCCGAGGCCTTTCACGATGCCGTCTCCGGCCGCGGCAAGCCCGCGCGCGAGGCATGGGAAGCGACGTTCGCGCGCTACCGCGAGAGCTTCCCGGCGGAGGCCGCCGAAATAGGCTTGCTACGCCAAGGCAAGCTGCCGGACGGGTGGGACGCCGATATCCCGCCCTTCCCGACCGACGCCAAGGGCCTCGCCTCGCGCGACAGCGGTGGCAAGGTGCTGAACGCCATCGCACCCCACGTGCCGCTACTGATCGGCGGCGCGGCCGATCTCGCCCCCTCGACCAAGACGAACCTCACCTTCGAGGGCGCCGGCGCTTTCGAGCGGGACGATTATTCAGGCCGCAACATGCATTTCGGCGTGCGCGAACATGCGATGGGATCGATCGCCAACGGCATGGCGCTGAGTTACCTGCGTCCGTACACCGGCACCTTCCTGGTCTTCGCGGACTATATGCGGCCCCCGATCCGGCTCGCGGCGATCATGGAATTGCCGGTGGTCTTCGTGTTCACCCATGACAGCATCGGCGTGGGCGAGGACGGGCCGACCCACCAGCCGATCGAGCATCTGGCAACGCTGCGAGCGATCCCCGGGCTCGACACGATCCGGCCGGGCGATGCCAACGAGGTGGCGATGGCGTGGAAAGTCGCGCTCTCGCACACCAGCGAGCCGACCGCGCTGATCTTCTCCCGCCAGGTGATCCAGACGCTCGACCGCGAGAAATATGCGTCCGCCGACGGGCTGGAGCGGGGCGGCTATATCCTCGCGGATGTCGAGGACCGCGATCCCGACGTGATCCTGATCGGCACCGGCAGCGAACTGCCGATGGTGGTCGCTGCGCACGAGCAGCTGGTCGCCGAGGGGGTGAAGTCCCGCGTAGTATCGCTGCCGAGCTGGTACCTGTTCGAGAAGCAGGACGATGCCTATCGCGAGACGGTGTTCCCCAATGCGGTGCGCGCCCGCCTCGCGGTGGAGCAGGCCGGTTCGATGGGGTGGGATCGCTATGTCGGCCATGATGGCGGCACGATCACGATGAAGACGTTCGGCTCCTCCGCCCCGCTTGCCAAGCTGCAGGAGAAATACGGCTTCACCGTCGCCAATATCTGCGCCGTGGCGCGCGAGCTGATCGAGAAGAACACATGGCCAGCCGCTTGAAGCAACTCAGCGAAGCGGGTCAGGCCGTCTGGCTCGATTTCGTCGACCGCAAGTTTTTGGGCCAAGGCGGGCTGCGCAAGCTCATCGAGGAGGATGGGCTCACCGGCGTCACCTCCAATCCTTCCATCTTCGAGAAGGCTATGGGGCATGGGGACGCCTATGACGCCGGCTTCACGGAATTCCTCGGCAAGGCCGATGCGAGCGTGGTGGACACCTATGAAAGCCAGGCGATCGCCGACATCAAGGCGGCGGCGACCAACCTGCGGCCGGCCTATGACAGGCTCCGCGGCAAGGACGGCTATGTCAGCCTCGAAGTCTCGCCCTATCTCGCCAACAACACCGATGCGACGATCGAGGAAGCGCAGCGGCTTTGGGCGGCCGTCGGCGCGCCGAACCTGATGGTGAAGGTGCCGGGCACGAAGGCCGGCATGCCCGCGATCCGCCGGCTGATCACGGACGGCATCAACATCAACGTCACTTTGCTGTTCTCGCTCGAAGCCTATC
>TARA_R110000868_G_scaffold10287_5_pt1 | contig 14397 bp, 13 predicted proteins | sample TARA_R110000868 | Tara Oceans TARA_R110000868 (sample SAMEA4397489) | marine metagenome | biome: Polar Biome; feature: [SRF] surface water layer (ENVO:00010504); material: water (ENVO:00002006), including particulate matter (ENVO:01000060) such as... | depth 5 m | reverse complement strand
CAGACCATTGGCCAGCGCGACCAGCGCGACAAAGGCCAGCACCATTGCACCGACGGCAACCGCCAGCTTGACCCCGGTTTGCGCGCCCATCGCCGCGGCCATGATGATATTGGCGGGTTTCTCGTCTTCATATTCGACCGCGATCGCCAGTTCTTCGGGGGCCGGATCTTCCGGATTGTCCGGCATGATGATCTTGGCCATCAATATCCCGCCGGGTGCCGACATGAAGGCAGCGGCGAGCAGATAGTCGATACGGATGCCCATCGCGGCATAAGCGGCGAGGATCGTGCCCGCGACGCCGGCCATGCCGACGCTCATCACGGTGAACAGTTGCGACTGGGTGAGGCTGGCGAGATAGGGACGGATGACTAAAGGCGATTCGGACTGACCGACGAAGATATTGGCGGCAGCACAAAGCGATTCGACTTTCGAGATTCCGGTGATTTTCTGGATGCCGCCGCCGACCCATTTGATGATGAACTGCATCACGCCGAGATAATAGAGAATCGAGATCAGCGCCGAGAAAAAGATGATCACCGGGAGGGCCGATATCGCGAAGCTTGTCCCGCCCATTTCCGGACTGGCAAGCGGCCCGAAGATGAATTTGGTGCCGGCCGAGGCATAGTTCAGCAGGTTGGAGACGCCGAATGCCATCGCTTCGATGATCCGTTTTCCGGCAGGTATATAGAGCACGATGACCGCGATCCCTGCCTGCAGGGCAAAGGCGGCGCCGACCACCCGGAACCGGATATTGCGGCGTCCGGTCGAGAGGCCAAAAGCGATCAGCAGGATCAGGGCCATGCCGGCAATGCTGGTCAGAATGGACATCACGGGTTTGTTCCGATCAGAATATGGGGCCGGTTCGCGTTCACCAGGTGAAACTGCCCGCTTCGCTGTTGCAGGCAGCCGCGAGCCGGTCGAGACAGTCGTCGATATCATCGGATATGATCAGATGCTTGCGCCGGTCAGCGGACACGAAACCCTGATCGGTCATGGTGTCGAGAAATGTGATCAGCGAATCCCAATAGCCGGCAACGTTCAATATCGCGAAGGGCTTGTTGTGATAGCCGAGCGCGTTCCAGCTCCACGCTTCGAACAGTTCGTCCATCGTGCCGACGCCGCCCGGCAAGGCAACAAAGGCATCGGTCAGATCGGTCATCTTGGCCTTGCGCTCGTGCATGTTGGGAACGATGTGCAGCTCGGTAACCCCGGTGTGCGCGACTTCCAGATCTTTCAGCATTTCCGGAATCACGCCATGGACCTGACCGCCTTCGGCCAGCACCGTGTCGGCAATTGTCCCCATCAGGCCGAGACGGCCGCCGCCATAGACCAGATCAACGCCGCGCGCCGCCATGGCCTTGCCGAGCAATATGGTGGTTTCGGCATATGCCGGATTCTTCCCGGCATTGGCGCCACAATAAACGGCGAGTCTTTGCAAATTGCCCCCGATCGTGCGACCCGGTGGGCCGCGATCTGATGTTGTAGGATTCTTTTTCCCTATAGAAAAAATGCGCGGCGTGACTATTTCTTTTTTTCCGTCGCCGACCGCGCTAGGCACTCGCGATGACCGAAACATCAAAAACCAATCTCATCCCGCGCTCGCTGTTTGTATTTGCCGTGCTCTACGGCGGGATGACCTGCATTGCAGGGATTCTGGGTGCCAAGCAGGTCGCAATCGGGCCTCTCGCCGTGGAATCCGGGATTTTCCCGTTCCTGCTGCTGGTGGTATTATCAAGCTCGGTTGCCGAATTGCACGGTCGGGACACAGCCAACCGGCTGGTCCGTTTCGGCTTCATTCCGCTGATCACCGCGATCGTCCTGATCCAGATCGTTCTGGCCTTGCCGACCGATCCGGGCATGTACGAACCGGCGAAGGAAGCCTTTCCGATCATTCTTTCGCAAGGCGCGCGGCTGATGTTCGCCGGGATTATCGCTTATGGCGTGTCACAATTCCTCAACGTCTATATCTTCTCGCGTCTGGCCAATATGAAGGGCGCGCTGCTGGCGCTGCGTGCTGCCATTGCCAGCGCCCTGTCGCAGATCGTCGACACGGTGATTTTTATCACCATCGCCTTTTACGGTGAGCGCCCGATCGGACAATTGCTGCTTGGGCAAGGCTCGGCGAAGGTTGTCCTGTCGTTCCTGCTGGTGCCCTTTCTGATTCTGTTCTTCGTCAAACTGGGCCAGCGTCTGGATCGTGAATGAAGGCTTTTGCAGCCTGGATATTCACCCTTTTCCTCGGCCTGACCGGATGCTCTTCTCCTGAAGATAAAGCGCCTCCAGTGGGTGCGACGATCGCAACCGTCATCGGTGCCATTCACGGTCAGCACCGGACCAGCGACCGATATCCGCTGGACGTGCTGCGCCGGGCGATTGTCAAATTTGATCCGGATATCGTGATGGTCGAACTGCCACCCGAGCGTTTTGCCACCGCCTCCGCAAATTTCGACAAATTTGGCGAAGTGCGGGAAAGCCGGGCGGATGATTTTCCGGAACTGACCGATGTGGTGTTTCCGCTGCGCCAGCAATTGGGCTTCGCGATGATCCCGGTGGCTGCCTGGACACCGGAAATTGCTGCTGATCGGCGCGCGGCAGAGAAGCGGCTGGCAAAGGATCCGGCTCGCGCGAAAGACTGGTCACAATATCAGCAGGCCATCCAGCTTTACGGCAAGGCGGTGTCCGGACATTCGGATGATCCCGCGTTCATCCATTCCGGCGCTTATGATGCTGCGGTCAAGGCCAGACAGGAAAGCTACGAGCGACTGTTTGGGAAAGATCTGGGCGCTGGCGGCTGGCGCGCGATCAACAGCGCGCATCTCGCCAATATCACTGCCGCGCTGGATGCGGTTGGCGGACAGGAGAATCGCGTCCTGATCCTGTTCGGTGGCTGGCACAAGTACAAGATTCTTGAAGGACTGAAGGCGCGGCAGGATATCTTTCTGGTTGATGCGGCGCCGCTGTTCGATCAGTGATTATTTGAGCTGTTCGTAAATTATCCTGGCCTGAGCCAGGTCTTGCCCGGTATCGATATCCATCAGCATCGGGTCGGCAGCTGCTACCAGACGAGCATCTGCCAGCAGCCCGCGAGCCCCGGCATCACCTTCCAGAGCGGTCAAGGATCGCAGCGCATCGACAGCAAAAATGGCCGGCGGCATGGCTTGCCCGTGGCGAGCGGAAGCGACGGTACTACCCGATTGTTCGAACGCGGTGATCAGCCTGCTGATGTGATCGCGGGTTATGAAAGGCATGTCCGCCAGCATGATGCAAAGCGCGCTGGACCCGCTGTTGATGGCATGGGCCGCGGCTAGCCGGACGGAGCTTGCCTGGCCCAGCGCGGCGTCCTGATTGGCGATGACCTGATAGCCGAGATCGCGCCATTGTGCCGCGCAGTCATGCGCTGGTGAACCGATCACCAGCTTGTGAGCGAAGGGCATGGCCGCTCCCACTTCGGCTGCATGCAGGCCGAGCATTCTGTCGCCCAGCACCGCGCTCAGCTTGTCCCGGTCGCCAAATCTGCGCGATTGTCCGGCCGCCAGCAGCGCCAGCATGATACCGGAATTCTTGTTCAATTGGCGGTGATGCTTTCGAGATAGGCGATCACTGCCTGTCGTTCCGCTGAATCTGCAATGGCACCGGCGACCATGGTCGTGCCCGGAATTTTTGCCGCTGGATCAGCGATGAAGCTGTCCAGTTCTGCGGCTGTCCAGGTGATGCCGGATGCCTTCAGCGCATCCGAATAGGCAAATCCGGCGACACCGCCCGCTGCCTTGCCGACGATCCCGACCAGATTGGGACCGGCACCATTGGGCGCGTCCTGCTCGACGGCATGGCAAGCAGAGCAATTGGCGAAAGCCGCTTTCCCCTCGGCGATCAGCGCGCTTGCCGGATTGCTGGCGACAGCAGCAGCGGCGGTTGCCACTGGCGCTGCTCCGGGTTCGCGCACGATGATCTGCTCGACCGGTCCGGGTGCCGGGTCTGCGCCACAGGCGGCGAGTACAAACAGCGGAGACAGGGCGATCACATGTATCAATTTCAGCATTTCAGGTCTCCGGTCAGGCAAAATCATGTTTGGCGACGGGCAGTTCGCGAATCCGCTTGCCGGTCGCCGCAAAAATGGCGTTGGTCACGGCCGGTGCGATGGGTGGCAGACCTGGCTCACCGCCGCCGCCGAGATGCTTGTGATCGCCATTGATCAGCGCCACTTCCACCGCGGGCATCTCGTCGATCCGCAGCATCGGATAGTCGTGGAAATTGCTTTGCTGAACGGCTCCATCCTTGAGCGTTATCGCGCCATAGAGCGCTGCGGTCAGGCCATAGACAATCGCGCTTTCCATCTGCGCGGTAAACCCATCGGGATTGACGACAAAGCCGGGATCGGCGGCGACATAGACTTTTGTCACCTTCGGCTTTGCGCCGGTCATATCGACTTCCGCAACCTGCGCGACAATCGACCCGAAGGACGGCACGAAGGCGATGCCCCGGCCATGTTTTTCGGGCAGGGCGCTGCCCCAGCCGGACATTTTCGCCGCCGTGTCGAGCACCTTCAGATGGCGCGGCGATCCGGCGAGCAGTTCGCGGCGGAAGGCATAGCCATCCTTGCCGGCGGCATCAGCCATTTCATCGACAAAGGATTCGATGAAAAAGCCGTGCTGGCTGTGATCGACCGAACGCCACGGGCCGAAGCGCAAATGCATCGGCACGTCGACCTTGCGGATCTTGTGACTGGCAATATTGTAATAAGGCACGGTTGGCGCGTCTTTCGGATCGAACAAATGGGTATGGATATTGTCCCAGCTGACCAGCTTGCCATCCTTGTCGAGGCCACCCTTGAACCGGCTGGTCGCCGACGGGCGGTAATGGTCCTGCGCCGTATCCTCTTCCCGCGACCAGATCATCTTGACCGGATAGCCGGTTGCCTTGGCGATCCGGGTCGCCATGATGACAGCGTCACTGTCGGACCGGCGCCCGAAACCGCCGCCGAGATAGGCGTTGTGATAGGTTACATCCTCGAATGGCAGGCCGGCGGCATCGGCGGCCGCCTGACGGGCATTGACCGGCGCCTGATGGCCGGACCAGACATCGCATTTGCCATCGCGGACCCAGGCGGTGCAGTTCATCGGCTCCATTGTCGCATGGGCAAGGAAAGGCACTTTATATTCGGCTTCGACTTTGGTCGCTGCTCCGGCAAACGCTTTGCCAACATCGCCGGCTTCGGTTTCCATATCGCCGCCGTCCTCGCCGGCTTCGTCGAGAGAGGTGGCGTAGCGGGCAAAGATCGCGTCCAGATCGAGACCGTCGCCTTCGGTCTTGCTATATTGGGCGTCGATGCTGTTCAGCGCTTGCTGCGCCTGCCAGTAACCATCGGCAACCACGGCAACAAAATCGCCCATGTTGAGAATTTGCAGCACGCCGGGCATGGTCCTGGCGGTGGTCGCATCGATCGATGTAACCGTGGCGCCGATCACCGGCGCGGCCTTGACTGCTGCATATTTCATGCCCGGGACCTTGGCATCAATGCCGAATATCGCGGTGCCATCAACCTTTTCCGGAATATCGTGGCGCGCCTTCGGCTGGCCCATGATCTTGTATTTATCCGGTGATTTGAGTGTCGGCTTGGCGGGCAGACTCTGTTCGGCCGCTGCCAGCGCAAATTTTGCAAAGGGCTCCGACTTGCCGCTGTTGGCGTGCGCAATCATGCTGTCGGCGGTGGTAATCTCGCTGGCTGGAACCTGCCATTCGCTCGCCGCTGCTGCGACCAGCATTTCGCGAGCGGCGGCGCCCGCAGTGCGCATCGCACGCTGGCCGGTAGCGCGTACCGAATAGCTGCCGCCAGTAAATTGCAGGCCCATCGCCTGGGCCAGCTCCAAGATGCCGCCCGAAACCGTTGGTTCGAATATTGCGGGGACTTCGAGATTGGGAGCCAGAAAATCGCGGGCGATCGAATCGGAGACATATTGCATGTCGGCCGGCGCTTCCAGAATCCGCACCTTGCTCCAGTCCGCATCCATTTCGTCGGCCAGCATCTGCGCCAGCGCGGTGTAGACGCCCTGCCCCATCTCGACATGCGGGATGACGGCGGTGACGATATTGTCGGTATCGACCTTGACCCAGGCATTGAGCAATTGCTCGTTCTTGCCGTCGGTCAGCAACGGGCTCAGCCGGTCGATCGGATTGCCCTGGCGCACGGCGACGCCGACCACCAAGGCGCTGCCGGCGACCACCCCCGCACCGATGAAGGCGCGGCGTGTCCATTTGCCCTTTTTGCCGGGGCTGTCGGTCGCGGTCTCGCTCTTGCTCATGCCACCGTCTCCTGTTCGGCGGGCTGCCCGATGCCAGCCGCGGCCTTGATCGCCTGACGAATCCGGCCATACATGCCGCAGCGACAAACATTGCCCGCCATTGCGGCGTCGATCTGCGCGTCGGTCGGATTGGGATTTTCTTTCAGCAATGCCGTCGCCGACATGATCTGGCCGGACTGGCAATAGCCGCATTGTGGCACCTGGGCCTCTATCCAGGCTTGCTGGACCCGGTGCAGCGTGCCGTCTTCGCTGGCGATCCCTTCGATGGTCGTGATGTTCTTGCCATCGGCGGCGGATATTGGTGTCGAACAGCTGCGGATCGGCTTGCCATCGAGATGCACGGTGCACGCTCCGCATTGCGCGATGCCGCAGCCGAATTTGGTGCCGGTCATTTCCAGATTCTCGCGCACGACCCACAATATCGGGGTCGCCGGGTCAACATCGACCGCTTTCGATTGACCGTTGACGTTCAGCTGTATCATGGAAGTTTCACCCGGATGATTGAATGGCAATTTGCAACTTATAGCGAAATGATTGTTTCAAGCCAAGCGGCCTTTGGGACAGGGGTAGGTCGCTGATCAAGGCGATGACGCGCTCTGTCGGTTCGCTGCTCCGGATTAGTCTCGTGATCGATCATGGCAAGGCTTCGAACAAGAGCAATCTTCACCCTTGCTCCGGATACCGGTTTCTGCGACATCCCGAGTGTGGCTGGAGCGCAAGACAATAGTGGCAAGGGAAGCGCTTCCTTCGATGCGTCGTGGAACGATGTGCGCGCCGACCAGGATATTCAGTTCACCCCGAGCCCGCAGCCCAAACCGCCGGAAATCCCGCAATGGTGGCAAGATTTCGAGAAATGGCTGGGCGACCTGCTCTCCCCCGCGGTGGAATCCTTTGCTGCGTCCTGGCCGATCATAAGGATTGTGCTGCTGGTCCTGCTGGCCGCCGGGGTGCTGACCTTGATCTGGGTCATTGTGGCGCCCTATGTCGAACAATGGCGCGGCCGAAAACCGACAATCGAAGAAAGCTGGCAACCCCAGCCGGATGCCGCCCACGCGTTGCTGTCGGAGGCGGAAGCGCTGGCGGCTGCGGGACGGTTCGATCAGGCGGTCCGGCTGCTGCTCCATCGCAGTATCGCCGATATCGAACAGCGCCGCCCGGATCTGCTGCAACCATCGAGCACATCGCGCGAGATCGAGCGGTTTGACAGCCTGCCGGAAGCCCCGCGTGCGATGTTTGCGGTGATCGCCGGTCAGGTCGAGCGCGGCCTGTTTGCGGCGCTGCCGATCGACGAGAGCGGCTGGCAGGCATCGCGTGATGCCTATGCCGGCTTTGCACTGAAGGACACGTGGCGCTTGGTGAGCAAGGGATGAGCCTGCAGACCAATCCGTTTCAGCGAACGACGATGATGATCATGTTCGCGCTCGGCTTCGCGGCTTTTGTGGCGTTGCTCTATGGACTGGGCATGGGTGATCCGCTGGCTTCCGGCAAGAATGGCGAGGCGCATGGCGCGTCGAACAGCATCGTCGGTTACAAGGCGCTCGCCAATCTGCTCGAAAAAACCGGCGTGCCGGTGCAATATTCGCGCTCCCCGGCGGGCATGGACAATGCGGGCCTGCTGGTTCTGACGCCTGGCCCGTTCACCCCTGCAGCGGATATTGATGCGGTGGTTCAGCAGCGCGCCTATGTCGGACCGACCATGATCATTCTGCCAAAATGGCAGGTCGCCAAGGACCGGAAGCTCAAAAAGGGCTGGATGATGCGCGGCGACCCGTGGGGTGCGGAGCCTGTTACAGATATGCTCAACGATGTGGTCGAGGCCAAGATATCCGTCGACGACAAGGCCCGTGGCAGGACACCTATGGCTTCGGCGGTTGGCGGGTCCGTGGAAACACCCGAACATCCGGTCACGATCAAGGGTGATTTCGTCCGCACGATCGTGCGCGGGCCGTCCAGGGGAGCGCTGGTCGCCTATCTCGATGATGGCGGTGTCTATCCGCAGCTGGACAGTCTGGAAAAATCACATTTCACCGATGAAGACGAGATAGACGAAGACTTCTATCCGGTGGTGATTGTCGCCGATGCGGACTTGCTCAACAATGCCGGCATGGCCGACAAGCAAACCGCTCGCCATGCGCTGGCGTTGGTCAAGGCGGCGTCAGCGGCCAGCGATGGCGGCGTGACATTTGATCTTACATTCAACGGCTTGGGAAGTTCGGAAAATCTGCTGACGCTGGCCTTTGCGCCGCCGTTTCTGTCGGCCACGATTTGCCTGATCACCGCTGCTCTGGCGGCAGCGTGGATGGCCTTCAACCGCTTCGGACCGCCGGTGATCGAGCAACGCAGCATCAATTTTGGCAAGAGCGCTCTGGTCAATAACAGCGCTGCGTTCATCAACCGGATGCAGCGCGCCTATCTGGTCACCGATCCTTATGCCGACATGATCCGCAGCCAGTCGGCCGAGGCGATCGGCATCAGCCCGACCGCCGGTGAGCGGGAAATCCATCAAAAGCTGGATGCGCTGGGGGAGAGTGACGGCAACCGCTTCTCCGCCCTGTACGAACAATTGGTCCGCGCCCGCAAACCGCAAGACATCGCCGACGGGGCCGCGGCCCTCCACGCCTGGAAAAAGGAAATGATTGGATGAATATCGACGAACTGAAGATGCTGGCGGACAATATCCGCGCTCAGGTGGCGAAAGCGATCATCGGTCAGGAAGAGATTGTCGACCATCTGCTGATCGCGCTGTTTTCGTCTGGCCATGTGCTGATGGAAGGGCCGCCGGGGACCGCGAAGACCTTTCTGGCGCAATGTTTCTCGGCCACTCTTGGTCTGGATTTCGGCCGCATCCAGTTCACCCCCGACCTGATGCCGGGTGATATCATCGGGTCCAACCTGTTCAATTTCCAGACCAGCAATTTCACCCTGACCCGGGGACCGATCTTCTGCGACCTGTTGCTCGCGGACGAAATCAACCGGACGCCGCCGAAAACCCAGGCAGCGATGCTCGAGGCGATGCAGGAACGGTCGGTGACGATCGATGGCGAGACCCACGCGCTGGGCTCGCGCTTCATGGTGGTCGCGACCCAGAATCCGATCGAGCAGCAGGGCGTCTACCCGCTGCCCGAGGCCCAGCTCGACCGGTTCCTGTTCAAGCTGCTGATCGAATATCCCGATGTCGAAGAGGAAAAGCGGATCGTCAGCCAATATGGCGTACGTATCGGCGCGCCAGTGCCAAGGGACTTTGACATCGAACAACAGGCCGACAGCGCGACATTGGCGGCGGCGACAGAAGTGGTGCAGTCGGTGAAGCTGGTCGAGGATGTCGTCGATTATGTGGTGCGTCTGATCCGGGCGACGCGTGAAACGGCGGATCTGGAAAATGGTGCCAGTCCGCGCGCCGCGATCATGCTGGCCCATGCGGCACGGGCGCGGGCGGCGATTTCCGGGCGCGATTATGTGATCCCCGATGATGTGAAGGCGCTGGCGCCTTCGGTGCTGCGGCACCGGACGATATTGTCCCCGGCCGCCGAGATCGAAGGCCGGCAGATCGACAGCATCATCAACGGGCTGGTGGAACGGACGGAAGCGCCGCGTTGAGTTTCTACCCCACCGGACGGGCCATCGGGCTGATCGCGCTCGGTGCGCCGATTGCTGCGGTGCTGGCGGCGATCATCCCGTCGCTGTGGGCGATCGGCGCGGCCTGGGCGTTGATGCTGGTGTTGCTGCTGCTGCTCGATGGTCTGGTTGCGGCCAGAGCGGATGACGTGCAACTGGCGGTGGCGAAAAGCGCAGAAATCGGTGCGCCGATGACCGTGGGGCTGGAGGCGGCATTTTCCGGCCCGATGGCACCACGGCAGGTGTTCGGCAATCTTGGGCTGGACGAGCGGCTGGCGGAAGCGGGCGCGGTCGGCTTCTCGCTGGAACGACGGCCCGCTGCAAATGGCGCTTTTTCCGGACAGGCGACCATCGTGCCGGTCCGGCGCGGGATTGGCGAAATCGGCAAGCTGTGGCTGAGATGGAAAGGACCGCTGGGTCTGGCATGGCGACAGATACAGAAACAAAGCGCGCATGAAGTGGCGGTGATCCCGAATATCGCGGCGGTGCGCAGCCCGACCGTGCAAATGTTTCTGCGCGATTCCCTGTTCGGCCTGCTTGCCCGAAAATTTCGTGGCGAAGGCAGCGAATTTGAAGCCCTGGCCGAATATCAGCCGGGCATGGACCGGCGCAGCATCGACTGGAAGGGATCGGCCCGGCACAGCAAATTGCTGGCCAAGGAATATGATACCGAGCGGAACAACCAGATCGTCTTCGCGCTCGATTGCGGTTCAGCGATGTGCGAGCCGATCGATGGCTTGCCGCGCATCGACCGGGCAATTTCGGCGGCGCTGCTCACCGCCTATATCACGCTGAAGGCGGGCGATCGCACCAGTCTGTTCAGCTTTGCCATGAAACCGGAATTATCGACGCCCTTCCTTTCCGGCAGCCGCAATTTTTTTCGGCTGCAGCAGGAGGCCGCGACCATCGACTATCGGCATCAGGAGAGCAATTACACGCTGGCGCTGTCGACTTTGCACAGCCAGCTCAAGCGGCGCTCGTTGATCATCATCTTTACCGATTTCACCGATCCGACCGCTGCCGACCTGATGCTGGAAGCGGTCGGGCGGTTGATCGACAAGCATCTGGTGCTGTTCGTGGTGCTGGAAGATCGCGAACTGACATCGATCATCGGCAAATCTCCGGACAGCGCCAAGGATGTCGCGCGGGCGGTGACCGCACAGAATCTGCTCGATCAGAAAAAGCTGGTTCTGACCAGGCTCCGGCACATGGGGATCGATGTGATCGAAGGCGCGCATCAGAATATCGGTACCCGTCTGATCAATTCCTATCTCAGCATCAAGAGGCGGGGTAGCCTGTGAGTAGCGAGCAGGCCCTGAGCGCAGCGCTGCTGCGCAGCGATCGTTTCCGGCTGGAGCGGGAAGCGGACTGGACGCGTCTGGAAGATATTGTCACGAAAATGGAGAAGGGCAAGGCCAGGCGCCTGTCGGATGACGACGTGCTCGCCCTGCCGACGCTTTACCGGACGCTGCTGTCGAGCCTGTCGATTGCCCGGGAAAATTCGCTCGATGCCGGCCTGATCGACTATCTCGAAGGGCTGGCGCTGCGCTCCTATTTTCTGGTCTATGGCACCCAGACCGGTTTCGGCCGCTGGCTCGGCAGTTTTTTTGGCGGTGGCTGGAGCCGGGCGGTGCGCGCGATCCAGTTCGATATCTGGATTGCGCTGTTCGTGATGATCGCGGGAGCCGCGATTGGCTATATATTGGTCGCCGGCGACAGCGACTGGTTTTACGCCTTGGTGCCGGGCGACTTTTCGGATGTCCGGGTGCCGGGCGCGAGCGCAGAAGCCTTGCGCGGCACGCTTTTTGGGGGGCAGGAAGGCGACGGACTGGGTGTGTTCGCGGCCTTTCTGTTCAGCAACAACGCGCAAGTCGCGATCCTCGCTTTTGCGCTCGGCTTTGCCTTTGCCATCCCCAGTATCTTGCTGCTGATTCACAATATGGCACTGCTTGGCGCGATGCTCTGGGTGTTTGCGCAGCGCGGCCTGACGGTCGATTTTATCGGCTGGCTGTCGATTCACGGCACGACCGAGCTGTTCGCGATTCTGCTCGCCGGGGCCGCAGGGATTCACGTTGGCCGTTCGATCGCCTTCCCCGGTGCCCGTTCCCACCTCAAGGCCGCCAGCGACGCTGGCAAGCGGGCGGCGCTGGTGATGGTGGGCGTCATCTTCATGCTGATCTGTGCCGGGCTGCTCGAAGGCTTTGCGAGGCAGTTGATAGACCATACCGCCGGGCGCTTTGCGGTGGGCGGGGGGATGTTGCTGTTGTGGCTGCTCTATTTCATTGGCTTCGGCCGGGAACGACGGAGGCCGGGCGCATGAGCGAAAGCAGCGTCGCTGAACCCTGGAGCCGGCGGTCCGCCAATCCGAAATTTGACCGGATCATGGTCACGCCCGAGGGTGTGCCGCTGCATGTGACGGTCGCGGCGGCTGGCGCGCGGGCGGGCGCGTTGCTGCTCGACATTGTCATCATTCTGGGGCTGATCATATTGGTCACTCTAGCGGGTCTGGGCCTGTTATGGGCGTTCGGCCTGGCATTGGGCGAAAATCTGCAAAGCGCCAGTGGTCCGCTGCAATTTCTGGCGGTCCTCTGGATCATTTCCGTGTTCCTGTTCCGCAACGCCTATTTTCTCTATTTCGAACTGGGCGACCGGGCCGCGACCTGGGGAAAACGGGCGATGGGAATCAGGGTCGCGGCGCGTGATGGCGGCCGACTGACCGCCGAAGCGGTGATCGCCCGCAATATCGTACGCGATGTCGAATTGTTCCTGCCGCTCGTTTTCCTGACCTCCGGGGAAGCCAGCGGCAGCATGACCAACCTGACTGCCTGGGCCGGGTTTGTCTGGGTGTTGATGTTTCTGCTGTTTCCGCTGTTCAACAAGGACCGGCTGCGCGGCGGCGACGTGATCGCCGGTACCTGGGTGATCCAGAATGTGAACCGGAATCTCGGAGATATTGTCGCGCCATCGTCTGCGCAGGCTGTAGCGGACGGGGCTGCGCCGGTCGCAGGCTATAAATTTTCCGAGGCCGATTTGTCGGTCTATGGCGAATATGAACTGCAGACATTGGAAAATGTCCTGCGCACGGGTCAGCAGGCGGCGCTGGAAAAGGTTGCCGCATCGATCTGCCAGAAAATCGGCTGGGAACCGGGCAGCGGTGACGAGCGGGCTTTTCTGGAGGCTTATTATACCGCCTTGCGCGGGCGGCTGGAAAACAGCATGAGATTCGGCAAGCGGCGCAAGGACAAGCATAGCGCGCCCGAATGAGGGCCCCGCTGGCGCACGCCGGATAGCGCCGATCCGCCTTTGCCGTAGCGTCACCTTAATTGCTCGGTTAATTGCTTGTTTCCGGCGGTTTTCAGCCTATAGTCCGGCCAAATTCTGACCAAGGAGCGCTCCCATGAATCTGGAATTCACCGAAGAAGAAAAAGCCTTTCGCGCCGAAGTGCGTGAATTTATTGAAAATAATTATCCGCAAAATATCGGGACTCGCGGCGTCCAGGATGAACTGAGCCGCGAAGACATGCTCGCCTGGCACAAGATTCTGGGCAAGAAGGGCTGGTCGGTTCCGGCCTGGCCAACCGAATATGGCGGCACCGACTGGACGCCGACGCAGCGCTATATCTGGTCGGAAGAAAATGCCCGGAAGAACACCGTGATGCCGTTGCCTTTTGGCGTCGCGATGGTCGGACCGGTGATCTACACATTCGGCAATGAAGAACAGAAAGCGCAGCATCTGCCCGGCATTCGCTCGGGTGATGTATGGTGGTGCCAGGGCTATTCGGAACCGGGTGCCGGCTCCGATCTCGCTTCACTGAAAACCACCGCGGTGCGCGATGGTGACGATTATATCATCAACGGCCAGAAAACCTGGACGACGCTGGCCCAGCATGCCGACTGGGGCTTCTTCCTGTGCCGCACCGATGCCGATGCGCCGAAGCCGCAAATGGGCATCAGCTTCATTCTGGTCGACATGAACACGCCGGGCATCGAAGTGCGCCCGATCAAGCTGATCGACGGTGGCTATGAAGTCAACGAAGTGTGGCTGACCGATGTGCGGGTGCCGGCAACCAATTTGATTGGTGAAGAGAATAAGGGCTGGACCTACGCCAAGTTCCTGCTTGCTCATGAACGCTCCGGCATTGCCGGGGTGGCGCGCTCCAAGCGCGGTGTCGAACAGCTCAAGGAAATTGCTGCTTCCGAATTGCTCGATGGCAAGCCGTTGATCGAGGATATGGGCTTTGCCACCAAGATCAGCCAGCTGGAGATTGATCTCTCGGCGCTGGAAATCACCGAACTCAGGACTCTGGCGGGCGAACAGGCCGGCAAGGGCCCTGGACCGGAAAGTTCCTTGCTCAAGGTCAAGGGTACCGAGATCCAGCAGCGGCTGACCGAGCTGACGCTGGAAGCGGTTGGCCATTATGGCACGCCCGATTTCCGGAGCTTCCCGGATGACGGGTCGAACGACTTCCCGATCGGGCCGGAC
>TARA_R110000868_G_scaffold257504_1_pt1 | contig 14399 bp, 14 predicted proteins | sample TARA_R110000868 | Tara Oceans TARA_R110000868 (sample SAMEA4397489) | marine metagenome | biome: Polar Biome; feature: [SRF] surface water layer (ENVO:00010504); material: water (ENVO:00002006), including particulate matter (ENVO:01000060) such as... | depth 5 m | reverse complement strand
CGTGGCCAGCAGGCGTCCGTCGCGGCTCCAGATCCGCGCATGTTGATCGTAAAAGCCCCGGCCACCGCGCGCAGCCGTGGTCTCGATGAGCATGTAGTCCGTGCCAACCGCGGCATAATCTTCCGGGCTGGCATGCAGATAGACGGTCATCGACACGGTCGCGACCATGCCGAACTCGCCGATGACGTGGAAGAGGCGCGGTGTCGGCGTATCGGCCAGCGCCACGAGCGCCACAGCATCAAGCGGGCGCGCCGGATCGAGCCGGATCCAGGCCAGGCTGTCGGTGCGCGTGTCGCCCTTCTTGAAGGGCGGGCTGCGCGTCGGGCGCATTTCCATTGTGCGCGACCAGGCCATGGGCAAATTGGCGCGATCACAATCCTCCGGCGCCGGCGCATCGGGCCGGCTGCCCTCGGTCCAGCTCACCGTTTCCCGGCGGCGCGACATGATGCCCATCGCCCGGTTTGACGGCCCCTTATCGCCCTGTGCCGTCAGCGAGGCATGCCAGAATTGCGTATTCTTGCCGCCGCGATCACAGACCACATCCAGCGAAACGGGGCCTTCGCGGGCACCTGCCAGGAAGTCAGTGGTGATGGAGACAAGCTCCATCTCCGGACCGGCCGCCTCGATGATGCCCTTGGCCAGGACCGCTGCACTCCAGCCACCATAGGGGCCGATCATATTCTTGAAGTGCGGCGTGGCCGCGCCGCTGAAGCGAGCGTCAGGCCCTTCGCCGGACACCCGCTCCAGGGCGGTAGATTGGTCGAAAACGTGCACGGATCAGCCCAGCTTGACGCCGAGATGGGCCGCGGCCTTGCCGAGGAATTTCATCGTCTGCTGACCGCCCTGCTCGAACATTTGCTGGCCGTCGGCATTGGTGATGGCATCGATGTTGGCGGCGACGTTTTCCGGCGTCTGCTGGTCCGGCGGCAGATAGATGCCGTCGGTCTCGTAAACGCGCGTCGCGGCATAACCACCGGCGCCGGCACACAGGACCAGGCGCGAGGGGGCATCTTCGCTGACCAGATAGACCAGGCCGGCCGTGACGCTTTCCACGGTCATCAGCTTGAGGGCTTCTTCCGGGATCAGGCCTTCGGTCATGCGGGTGGCGGCCGTCGGCGAGAGCGCATTGACGCGGATGCCGTATTTGGCGCCTTCCAGGTGCAGCACATTCATGAAGCCGACGAGGCCCATCTTGGCGGCGCCGTAATTGGCCTGACCGAAATTGCCGTAAATCCCCGAGGATGACGAGGTCATGGTGATGCGGCCATACTGGCGCTCGCGCATATGGTCCCACACCGCCTTGGTACAGATCGCCGAGCCGGTGAGATGGACAGAGGTCACCGCGTTGAAGTCCGCCATATCCATCTTGGCAAAGCTCTTGTCGCGCAGGATGCCGGCATTATTCACCAGGATATCGACCTGGCCGAACGCCTTCATCGCCTGAGCCACCATGTCGGCGACATCGTCTTCCTTGGTGACATTGGCGCGGTGCGAGATTGCCTCGCCGCCGGCATCGCGGATCGCGGCGGCGACATCTTCAGCGGCCGAGCCGGAACCCGTGCCATCAACCGAGCCGCCCATATCATTGACAACGACCTTGGCGCCGCGTGCGGCCAGAGCGAGGGCGTGGGAACGGCCGAGGCCATTGCCGGCACCGGTGACGATGGCAACGCGGCCATCAAAGCGGATTTCACTCATATCAACTCTCCGGAAATTGGTATTAGGCGACGACCTGCATCGTCAGCCATTGGGCGATAAGGGCAGGCTTGGCCTCGCCTTCGATCTCGACGCTGACGCCAAAGCGCAGCATCCACTGGCCCGGGCTCTTCTCGACTGCATCCTCGAGCACAAAACGACCGCGGATTTTCTTGCCCGAGCTCACCGGCACCAGGAAGCGAACCTTGTCGAAGCCGTAATTGATCCCCATCACCATACCGTCGAGCACGAAGGCGATATCCATCGCCATGCGCGAGAGCATGGAAAGCGACAGGAAGCCGTGGGCGATGGTGCCGCCGAACGGCGTTTCCTTCGCGGCGCGCTCCGGGTCGAGGTGGATGAATTGATGGTCCTCGGTGACATCGGCGAACTGGTCGATGCGCGACTGATCAATCTCGATCCATTCCGACAGGCCGATTTCCTGGCCGATCCGGGCTGCAAGCTCTGCAGGTTTGACACTCGCCATCGTCACTTCTCTCCGTCAGTCAGTAGCTGTTTTCTCAGGCCCGGCTTGTCGACCTTGCCCGTCCCGCCGCGTGGCAGGGGCGCGTCGAGGTGCCAGTAATGGGACGGGCGTTTGAAGGCCGCCAGGTGGGGTTTGAGGAAGGCGTCGATCTCGTGATCTTCCAGGCTGGCGCCCTCACGCACGAGGATCGCCGCGCCGACACATTCGCCCAGCCGTTCGTCGGGAATACCGATCACGGCCGCCTCGACGATATCGGGATGGCGGGCCAGAGCGCCCTCCACTTCCAGGCAGGAAATATTCTCGCCGCCGCGGATCACCATGTCCTTGATGCGATCAACGATGGAGAGGAAACCATCCTCATCGAGCACGCCGACATCGCCGGTCTTGAACCAGCGATCCTCGGTGAGGACTGCGGCCGTGGCTTCGGGCTGGTTGAGATAGCCCTTGAAGACGCAAGGCGATTTGATCCAGACCTCGCCGGGCTCGCCCGTCGCAGCGGTCGAACCGTCCGGGTTCACAATCTTGATGTCGGTAACGCCTGGCGCCGCGCGGCCGCAAGAGCCGGGCTTGGCCTGGTAATCACCCATATTGTTGTAGGCACCCAGCGCATTGGTCTCGGTCAGGCCATAGCCCGAGCTCGACCAGGCGTGCGGGAAGACCTGATTGAGCTTTTCGACGTGGGCGGCAGGGCGCTTCGCACCGCCAGAGCCCATATCCATCAGGCTCTCCAGCTTCATGCCGCGCCGTTCCGCTTCCAGCGTCACCTCGTGTGACATGGTCGGCACGCCGACCATATTGGTGAGCTTTTCGCGGTCGATGAGATCGACGGCATCGCCGGCATCCCATTTGCGCATCAGCACCATTTTGCGCCCCGACAGGAGCGAGGTCATGAAGACCGCGTGTGAGCCCGTGCAATGGAAGAGCGGTACCGCGACCAGCACGCCGGGCGCGTCGCCGAAGAACTCGTCGCCGCCCGAAGCATGCTTGAGCGCCGCACCGATCAGGGCATAGGACATCACCGCCGTCACGGCGCCGCCATGCGAGAGCACCGCGCCCTTGGGCGCTCCGGTCGAGCCGGAGGTGTAGAAGATGGCGAAATCATCATCGGGCTTGATGGCGAGCTCGGGCGGCGGCTTGCCGGCCCCCTCGGCCATCAGGGCGTCGACTGTGTCGGTGCAGCCTTCAATGCCGTCGCGGATCCCGATCAGCGTCAGGCCCAGGCTGTCGCGGTGCGGCAGCATGCGCTCGGCCTGGCGTGACCCGGCGAGAACGATTTTGGCACCGCAATCGCGCAGTCCGTAACCAATCTCCTCACTGGTCCACCAGCCATTCATTGGCACGACGACCCCGCCGGCGGCGATAATGCCAAGGAAGCAGGCCATCCATTCAGGACAATTGCGCATCGCCAGCACGACCCGCGTGCCCGGCGTGACGCCATGGCGCGCGATCAGCCCATTGGCGATCGCGACCGCCTTGCCGAGCATCTCGCCATAGGTCCAGCGCTGGTCCTCAAAGACCACCGCCATCTTGTCCTTGTGCTCCATGGCCGCGGCCATGAGAAAGCGCAGGTCCGGCGGCGCGTTGACGAAACCGCGCTGCTTGACCCCGAAATTCTCGATCTCTCCGACCGCGAACAGGGGCTCATTGGCGATGATGAAATCGACAACCTTGTCGGTCTGGGCCCGCGAGGGGGCCGGCTTACGCTCGGCCATTCAGCCCTCCATCGCCTCATTGACATAGCGCTTGAGCTCCTGCCGCGCGATCACCATGCGGTGCACCGCATCGGGACCATCGGCAAAGCGAAGCGTACGCAGACCGACCCACATGCTCGCCAGCGGCGTATCCTGCGAAACGCCGGTACCACCATGCATCTGCATCGCCTCATCGACCGTTTCCAGCGCCACACGCGGAGCGATAACCTTGATCTGGGAGATGTAGGGCGCCGCAGCGCGGGCATCGCCCTGATCCATCATCCAGGCGGCCTTGAGGCAGAGGAGACGGGCCTGTTCGATCGCCATGCGGCGTTCCGCGATAATGTCCTTGTTGGCACCCAGGCGGGCCAGTTTCTGGCCGAAGGCCGTACGCGAGACCGAACGGCGGCACATGAGTTCCATGGCCCGCTCCGACTGACCGATGGCGCGCATGCAGTGGTGGATCCGGCCTGGTCCAAGCCGGCCTTGCGAGATCTCGAAACCCTTGCCGCGGCCGAGAATGATGGTGTTTTTCGGCACCCGCACATTGGTGAAGCGGATATGCATATGGCCGTGCGGCGCGTCGTCATGACCGAAGACGGTCATCGGACGCAAAAGCTCGATCCCCGGTGTTGCGGCATCAACGAGGAATTGCGAATGGCGGCCATGGCGGCCGGCCTCTTCGCCCTCGGTACGGGCCATGAGCACATAAACGGCGCAGCGCGGATCACCGGCGCCCGAGGCCCAGTATTTCTCGCCATTGAGCACCCACTCATCACCCTCGAGCACAGCCGAGAAGGCGATATTGGTGGCGTCTGACGAGGCAACATCCGGCTCGGTCATCAGATAGGCGGAGCGCTTCTTGCCTTCGAGCAGATCGCCCAGCCAGCGCTGTTTCTGTTCGGTCGAGCCATAGCGCTCGATCACTTCCATATTGCCGGTGTCCGGCGCGGAGCAGTTGAAGACTTCCGGTGCCAGGAAGGACCAGCCCATTTCTTCGGCGAGATAGGCATATTCCAGCGTTGTCAGGCCATAGCCGCGGTCGGAAGCGGTGAGCCAGAAATTCCACAGGCCGCGCTCGCGCGCCTTGGCCTTGAGGGTTTCGCGGATCTCGATCTGGCGTTCGGTGAAGGTGAAACGATCACCGCCCGGCGCCTTGCCGACCTCGGCATGGTATTCTTCCTCGAGCGGCAGAATCTCGTCGCGCACCATGGCGCGAACTTGCTCGATCAACGGCTTGACCCGTTCTGAAATCCCTAAATCCATCTCATCTCTCCCGAATTTTCCGTGTCTTGATCTTGTTGCTGTCAGATCTGCGTCAGGCCCTAAACAGGTCTACCGCGGTCACCGACCATCATCCGCCTGAATTTCCGCATACCGCCCAGCCACCGATCTCGCTGCGTCGCGCGCAGGGCTTCGTATTCGGGCACATTGGGATGCGGGAAGGCCATGAAATGCTTGTTATCGATCGAGGCGATCATCGTCTCGGCGACGTGCGAGGGCTCGACAATCCCGTCAGCGCCGGCAATGCCGCCATCCTCGCTGCCGCCCAGCATGTCGGTGCGCACAGCCTGCGGGCAGACGCAGACGACCTGCAGGCCTTCATCACCATGGGCGACAGCCAGGCTCTCGGCAAAGGACACAGCCGCGTGCTTGCTCGCCGTATAGGAGGAGGCACCGATCTGGGCGAGCAGGCCGGCCGCGGAGGCAACGAGCACAAACACACCGCCGCCGCGCGGCTTCATGCGCGGCCAGACCTGGCGGGCACTGCGTACAGCGCCCATCACATTGACTTCGAAACTGTCATGCCAGGCCTTGTCGTCAGCTCCGGCGGCATCCCAGCTCGGTTCATCCGTGCGCAATATGCCGGCATTGGAGACGAAGATATCGACCGGGCCGAGTTGTTTTTCCGTCGCGTCGAGGAAAGCCGCGATATCGCTTTCCCGGGTGACATCGACGCGGGCACCATAGCCGCCGAAGCTCTCGGCAGCCGCTTCAGCGCCCTGCAAATCGGCAATCGCGATCCTGGCGCCGCGATCATGGAACGCCTGCGCCATGGCGAGGCCAATGCCGCGGGCACCGCCGGTGATGGCGACCACTTTTCCTGTGTAGTCCATTGCGGCCCTCCCCGACCTCTTCTGGCTTTATCGACCTAGTATTTGCGCAGGCGTGCGAACTTGTCCGTATGGTAATTGGCATCACCGTAAAGCGCTTCCGCGACGCGGACGCGCTTGATGAAGAAGCCGATATCGTATTCGTCCGTCATGCCGATGCCACCATGCATCTGGATCGATTCCTGGGCCGCCAGCTGGGCGACATGGCCGAGCTTGGACTTGGCCGCGGAGACGATCATCGCCGCGTGGTCAGGCGCCATGTCGAGCGTCTGAAGCGCCTTGAGAACGATGGATTTGCCCAGCTCGATCTCGGTATAGAGGTGGGCGGCGCGATGCTGCAGCGCTTGATAAGTACCAATGATCTGGCCGAATTGCTTGCGCTCTTTGAGATAGCCCAGGGTCTGGCCGAGGCATTCCTGGGCCGAGCCCGACATCTCGGCGGCGAGACCCGCGCGGCCGGCATCGAGCACGCCTTCCAGCGCCTTGTAACCGCCATCGACCTCGCCCAGAACCGCGTCGGCATTGACCTCAACGCCTTCCAGCGTGATGGCCGCCGAATTGCGGCTGTCGATCATGGAGGCACGCTCGACGGAAACACCCGCCGCCGTGCGCGGCACAAGGAAGAGCGTGATGCCATCGGCCTCGCCCTCTGCGCCTGCCGTACGCGCGGAGACGATCAGCATGTCAGCGACATGGCCTTCGGCAACGAAGGATTTGCGGCCATTGAGCTTGAAGCCATTGCCGGCGCGCTGGGCCGTGGTGGTCACTTTCGACGGATTGTGCTTGTGGGTCTCGTCGACGGCCAGGGCGGTGAGGAAATCACCGGCGGCCAGGCGTGGCAGATACTCGGCCTTCTGCGCCTCGGAACCGAAACGCGACAGGGCCGCCGCGCCCATGATGGCGGTCGACAGGAAGGGCGAGGCTGTGAGCGTGCGGCCCATCTCCTCGGCGATTACACCGGCAGCGACATGGCCCATGGCGACACCGCCATGATCTTCGGGCACGAGCACGCCGGCCCAGCCCATCTCGGCCATGTCTTTCCAGGTCTTGCGGTCAAACCCGTCGGCATCCTCGCTGTCGCGCAGACGGCGCAGCTGGCTGACGGGGGCGGCGGTCCTCAGGAACCCCTTGGCGGCATCCTTGAGCATGCCTTCTTCTTCATTGAGCAGCATTGCCATGATGTCGTCCCCCTCAGGCGTCCGGAAGTTCGAGAATACGTTTCGAGATGATGTTGAGCTGAACTTCCGATGTTCCGCCCTCGATGGAATTGGCCTTGGTGCGCAGCCAATGACGCGCGACATCATTCTCGCCGCCCCACTCCAGACCATCATGGCCGGAACCGTCCATCATCAGTTCGAGACGGCGCTTGTTGAGCTCGGTGCCGTAATATTTCAGCATCGAGGAATTGGCGCCGACGCCCTGGCCGGACTTGGCCTCTTCGGTGACGCGTTCCATGGTCGACAGGAAGGCAAGCCCGTCAATCTCGGCCCGCGCGACATCGGTGCGCAGGACAGGATCGGCCAGCTGGCCATGTTCATTCAAGCCGACCTGCTGGATGGCGATATCGCCCATTGGACGCATGGCACCCGTTCCGGTGCCGCCAATCATTTCGCGCTCATGGGTGAGCAGATATTTGGCGATGGTCCAGCCCTTGTTGAGCTCGCCGACGAGATTCTTCTTCTCGGCGCGGGCATCATCAAAGAAGGTCTCGCAGAAGGGCGATTTGCCGGAGATCAGCTTGATCGGCTTGGTGGTCACGCCAGCCTGGTCCATGTCGACCAGCACGAAGCTGATGCCTTCATGCTTCTTGGCAGAGAAATCAGTGCGGACCAGCGCGAAAATCCAGTCGGCCTGATCGGCATAGGAGGTCCAGATCTTCTGGCCATTGACGATATAGTGATCGCCCTTGTCCTCACACTTGGTCATCAGCGCCGCGAGATCGGAGCCGGCATTGGGCTCGGAATAGCCTTGCGCCCAGCGGATTTCGCCACGGGCGATCTTTGGCAGATGCTCGAGCTTCTGGTCTTCATTGCCGTATTTGAGAAGCGCCGGCCCAAGCATCCAGATGCCGAAGGACATCAGGGGCGAGCGCGCCTTGATGCGTCCCATTTCCTCGCGAAGCACCTTGGCCTCGGCCTTGGAAAGACCACCACCGCCATAGGCGACGGGCCATTCCGGAACGGTCCAGCCCTTTGAGGCCATGCGGTCGAGCCAGACTTTTTGCGCGTCCGACTGGAAGACCGCCTTGCGGCCACCCCAGACAGCGTCGTTTTCGTCCTTCATGGGACGGCGCATCTCGTCTGGACAATTGGCCTCCAGCCAGGCCCGCGTTTCGGCGCGGAAGGTTTCAAGCTCCGGCATGTTTCTCCCCTATGCCTTCAAGACGTGACGTTTACGCTCACGTCAACTCAATGGTCGCAGATCCTCGCTATCGCATCGCCCCCTGAACGGGAGGTCAAGCGAATTGCGGGGCAATCTCCAAATTCTTGGCCAGACCGAGCCGTCGCAGCACGAGCAGCATCGTTCCGTTATAGTCGACAATACGATTGATGATGCCGCGCTTGGGCAAATGCAGGGCGCTGCGCGGGAATTCATGATGGTGGTCGTGCAGGGCTTCGCCGCCGGTCAGGAGGGCGAGCAGATAATCCACCCATTTCGGCGTTTCGAGATGGCCGAACACGTTCACACCCAGTGTCGTGGCGTGAAACTGGATGCCGCGGCCAATGATGACGCAGGCATGCAGCAGGGCTACCAGGACCAGAGACCCGCCTGACAGTGCCACAGCGACATAGATCGCCGCCGGGATGACGAGATGCATCACCAGCGAGAGGGTGATGTGGAAACGGTCACCAAACAGGACGACCTTGTTTTCCTTCAGCCACATCGGGACCGGGCGTCCGAGATCATTGGCGTCGCGCCACAGGATCCAGCCGACCCAGGCCCATACCTTGCTTTCGAAAGGATTGTGCGGGTCGCCATCCTTGTCGGCAAAGCGGTGATGCTGGGAATGGTAATTCACCCAATCCTTCAGCGATCCCTGCATGGCGAGGATGCAATTGAGCATGATGATGACCTGGGCGGGCCATTTGATCTCGCCGGCGCGGTGCTGCCAGATCCGGTGCAAGGGGCCGATGCCCATATTGCAAAGGACAATCGTGGCCGCCATCACGGCAAAACCGAGCGGCGCATACCACCAGTGCAGCGTCAGGCCATCGAGGGCCAGGCCCAGAATGATCATGGTGAGCAACAGGGCGACGCCGAGAACCGGGTAGAGAATCACGGAAAACACGCTCGCCCAGTTGAGCGTACCCCAACTTCTGACAATCAGGCGGGATCGCGACTGGACAGGGGTTTCAGACTTCATAGGGTCAAACTCATGATTGGATTAAGTGCCAAAGCAGCATGCAGCAGCTAACCGGGAATGTCGACATTCTGACTGCGTCCGTCAAATCATAGTTTACCGGCTTTGGCCCGGCCCGATCCGCCCGCGCCGGCAAGACGGATAGCAACCGGATCCACCGGCCAGCCTCAGCCCTGACAGGTCGTTTTGCGAGATTTGGTCGAAAATTGGGCAAAAACATACCGATTTATCGATCCTCGCGATGGACCCACCTTCAATATTACGTTCTTGTAACAGTGAACTTGATTCACGGCTGGGGAGGCGATGATGAAGAATGGTGCAATGGTTTTTGCGGTGATTGCCACGGCTTCGGTCGCAGCCGCACTGTGTCCGGCATCAATCCGCGAGCGGATCGGGGAGCAGGCCCAGGTGTCCAGCGAATACCGTGAGGAAGCCAGCCGGCAGATTGAATTGCTGGTGAGCTGGGCCCGCGAAGACAATACCCGTCCGAATGAGAGCTATAATTCCCGCGACCTGGACTGAGCCGTCGCCACTCCGATAGCTGACAGGGGCCAGTGCGCCCCGCCCTATTCCTGTGACGCATCCGCCTCGGCAGCGCTCTGCGGCACCGAAGCAAGGCGCGCCTCGATCATGGCCCGGGCAGGCGCATCCTCAGGCGTTTCCTCCAGCAGGACCTGCCAGGCCGCGATCGCCGCCTCGACCTCACCCGCCTGATATTGCGCCTCGGCCATGAAGAGGCGGGCCCGCGTATCCGTCGGATCAAGCTCCACCGCCCGCGCGAACGCTTCGCGCGCCGCCGGCGTCATCCGCCCGCCCTCATCAAACAAGAGCGCCTGACCCAGCGACGAAAACAGGAAGGCCGAATCCGGCACGAGATCGATCGCGCTGGAGAACGCATCCCGGGCATCGGACCAGCGCCCCATGCTGAGATAGGCCTGACCCAGCACAGCCCAGCCGCGCGGATCGTCCGGATTGGCGGCGAGATCGGCGGCAAGCGCATCGACCTGTTCCATCACCGCCTGCATCTCCGCGGAGAGCTCAGCGGGCGCCGGCTCGCTCTGACCGATCAATTGCGGACTACCCAGCATCATATAGAGCGCGACCGCGACGAGGCCGCCGGCACCGCAGACAAGAATGGCGATCTGACGCAGGATCGGGCTGGCGCGTTCGGGCTCGGCCTCATCGCCCGCTTCAGTGGCGGCAATCCGGCGGCGGCGGATATCGATCCCGGCCGCATGCGCCTCACCCGCCTCGATCAGACCCAGTTCGCGATCCCGCTCAAGCTCTTCCAGCTGCCCGGAAAACGCGCCCAGCCCGTCATCGCCCGCGGACGCCTCGCGCCGCAGGAAAGGCATGACGAGCGCGAGCACAGTCAAACTCACCATCGCCGCAATCAGAACCCAGATCATTCCTGCCCCTCTTCGCGCATCATGGCGGCGATCTCTGCCGATTCCGCCTCGCTCAGCTCCGGCGGCATGCCGCGTGCCTGACGCCGCACGAAGACGAAAATACCGATCCCGCCAAACAGCAGAATCAAGACGGGCATGCCCCACAGGGCGAATGTATTGGCCTGGAAGGGAGGCAGCATCAGCACGTAATCGCCATAGCGGTGCTGCATATAGTCGAGGATTTCCGCATCGCTCTCGCCGGCATTGAGGCGTTCGCGCACGACCACCCGCATGTCTTCCGCCAGCGAGGCATTCGACTCATCAATGCTCTGGCTCTGACACACGACGCAGCGCAAGGCCTGGTAGAGATGGCGCGCACGGCGCTCGGTAGCCGGGTCGGAATATTGCTCATCCGGCGAGGGCGAGGCGAAGGCCGGTGCCATCAGGAGCGTGCACAGACAGGCGAGCAGGAATTGTCTCATGAGGCTTCCAGCTCCCGGATCATCGGCAGGAGAACGCCGGTCCAGTCATCCTCGGTGATGACGCCGACATGGCGGTAGCGGACGCGGCCACTGGCATCGATGAGAAAGCTTTCCGGCGCGCCGGTAATGCCCAGATCAATCGCCAGATGGCTGTCCGGATCCAGCCCGACCCGCGTATAGGGATTGCCGTGGCGCGCCAGCCAGGCCGCACCGGCCTCGGGCGTGTCGCGCCAGTCTATGCCGTAGATCGGGACAATGCCCGAGCGATGGATCTGCATCAGCATCGGGTGCTCGACCAGGCAGGGCGGGCACCAGGAGCCGAAGACGTTCAGCAGGCTGACATGCCCGGCCAGATCCGTGCTCGAAAGCCCCTGCTCGGCCCCGGCGATCGGCGCGAGGTCAAATTCCGGCAGGGTCTCATTGATCAGCTGCGAAGGAATATCACTGGGATCCTCACGCAGCCCGAGCCCGAAATAGACCGCCAGCACGGCGAAAACCACAAGCGGCAGGAAGGCAAACCAGCGCCCCATCAGGCCTCTCCATCGGCCGTGGCCGGCATGGCAACGCCGGCCACCGCAACCGGCCGCCGCGCGGTCAGGGCGCGCCGGCCCTGATCCGCGATAGCCAGAACGCCGCCCAATGCCAGCAGGGCAGAGCCGATCCACAGCCAGACGGCCAGCGGGTAGAGATAGACGTGTACGGCCCAGCCGCGATCCGCCACCGTTTCGCCGATCGTGACATAGAGATCGCCGGTCAGGCTGGCGCGGATGCCCGCTTCAGTGGTCGACATTTCACGCACCGGATAATAGCGCCGCTCGGCCGTCATCACGCCGATATCGCGGCCGCCCCGCGTAATTGCAAAGGTGCCGGCCTGGGAAACAAAATTCTCCCGGTCGGTGCGGCTCACATCGACCAGCTCAACGGTATAGTCATCCAGCTGAACGCTCTGGCCGGGCATGAGGAAGGCACTCGTCTCATCCTTCCAGGCGCTCACACCGGTCACGGCGAAAATGATCACGGCCAGCCCCAGATGCGCAACCGTCATGCCCCAGATCGCTGTCGGCAGGCGCACAGCGCGGGCCCAGCTGGCTGCCAGATCAATCTCGAACAGTTTCAGCCGCGCGCGCAGGTCCAGCAGGACACCGCCGCCAACCCAGACCGCAAGCCCCGTCCCGATGGCGCCGGCTACCGGTTCACGCGCCGCGACCCAGAAGGCGATCAGGGCCGCAGCCAGCATCGCGACGAAGGCCGGCACCAGCTTGCGCAGGACCGGCATCAGCTTGGCGCGCTTCCAGGCCAGCATGACGCTGATCGGCACGAAGAGGAAGAGGACCGCCATCATCGGGATAAAGGTCGCGTGGTAGAAGGGCGCGCCGATGGAGATCGTCTCATCACTCACCGTGGTGATGAAGAGCGGATAGAAAGTGCCGAAGAAGACCAGGGCACAGGCGGCCGCGAGGAAAAGATTATTGATCAGCAGCGTGCTTTCGCGGCTGACCTCGGCAAACACACCGGTCGGCTTGAGCAGGCCGGCGCGCATTCCGTAGAGCGTCAGCGAACCGCCGATCACCAGCACCAGAATACCCAGGATGAAGACACCGCGTTGCGGATCGACCGCAAAGGCATGCACCGAGGTCAAGACACCCGAGCGCACCAGGAAAGTCCCCGCCAGCGACAGGGAGAAGGCGATCAGGGCCAGCAGGATGGTCCAGGCTTTCAGCGTATCGCGCTTCTCCATCACCCGCAGGGAGTGGATGAAGGCCGTGCCCGCCAGCCATGGCAGGAGGGAGGCATTCTCGACCGGATCCCAGGCCCACCAACCGCCCCAGCCAAGCTCGTAATAGGCCCAGCTCGCACCGAGCGCGATGCCGATGGTGAGGAAGGTCCAGGCGGTCAGGGCCCAGGGCCGCACAATGCGGGCCCAGCGGGCATCGACACGCCCCTCGATCAGGGCCGCCACCGCAAAGGAGAAGGTGATCGAGAAGCCGACATAGCCCGCATAGAGCATGGGCGGATGCGAGGCGAGGCCGGGGTCCTGCAGCAGCGGATTGAGATCGGCACCGTCCAGCGGCACCGGCCAGAGGCGCGCAAACGGGTTGGAGGTGAAGATCAGGAAGGCAATGAAGGCGGCCGTGATCAGCGATTGCACCGAGAAGGTCAGCGTGATCAGGCGCGGTGCGACATGGCGCGTAAACAGGGCGAGCGCGCCGGTATAGCTGGTCAGGATCAGGGCCCAGAGCAGCATAGAGCCCTCATGATTGCCCCACACGCCGGAGAGCTTGTAGAGCATCGGCTTCAGCGTGTGCGAGTTTTCAGCCACCACCAGGACGGAGAAATCCGAGACCGCAAACAGCGCTGTCAGACAGACGAACGCGGTCGCCACGAGGACGAATTGCGCGATCGCGCCCGAGCGCGCGAAGCGGTGGAATACCGGATCGTGCACAGCGACCCCGGCAAAGCCGAGAACGGCCTGCAATAGCGCAACAACAAATGCGAGAATGAGGGCGGCCTGGCCGAGTTCAGCGATCATGCAGGCTTGGTGTTACGCAAAGGCCCCGGCGTCAAGGGGCGCGGTGTCGCAGTCTGAGGGGAAGGCGCCCCCCCTCACCGCCCGTGGACCATGACCTCAAAACCCTCTTCCTCCTGCGGGGGCACGAAATAGCGGGTGAACTGGTCGAATTCGGCCTCACTTGTCTGGTAGGCATGATCGCCGGACGCATTGCGGGCACGCAGGCGCGCCTTGCAGGTCTCGTCGTCGAGATCGAGCCAATGCAGGCTGTGAGCGGCCCCGGATGCGTCGATGATCGAGCGCATCCAGGCGCGCGAAGCGATTGTATTGGCGGGAAAATCGAGCACGACATCGCGGCCGGCGCGGAGCAGGTCGGCGATATGGGGGCCCATCACACCGCGGAGACGGGCCGAGCAGCGCACATAGTCTTCCAGCGTGGCGATCTCGCCGGGCCAGAGCGCGGACAGCCAGTCATCCTCGCGCACCAGTATCCTTGCCGGATCAGTGACGAGCTGCTGGCAAAGGGTAGATTTTCCGGCGGCGATCTTGCCGCAAACAAGGTGTAGTCTCGGTAATTCTGACATGCGACCAGCTCAGATTGCCCTACATCCAACCGCTTACATCGGCAGGCTCATGACGCGCCTCGCCATCATTGGCCGAGATTTCCCAGGC
>TARA_R110000868_G_scaffold11516_3_pt1 | contig 14400 bp, 13 predicted proteins | sample TARA_R110000868 | Tara Oceans TARA_R110000868 (sample SAMEA4397489) | marine metagenome | biome: Polar Biome; feature: [SRF] surface water layer (ENVO:00010504); material: water (ENVO:00002006), including particulate matter (ENVO:01000060) such as... | depth 5 m | reverse complement strand
GGAGCCGCCGGGTACTGCCCCCGGGTCCGGTCTGGTTATTACGAGTGCGTTTATCACCATAGTCAGCAAGCTGACCCCACCAATATAGGGTATCGCGGGGGATGTTTAAAGGCCGGGCCTCCGTCTCGCACAGCGATCCGGTGCGGATTGCCGGTCGATGGCATACGGTGAATTATCGGGGCTTGCGCCATTTCCCGTTGGCAGCCGCAGCGATGATGTGTACCGCAAGATATGCTTCACCTGATCACAAATGCCGACATCTTTGCCCCGGCCCGCACGGGTCTGGGCCATATCCTCATTGCCGGCGGCAAGATTGTTTATGTCGGGGCGCGGCGCCCCGAGCTTGATCCCTGTCTGGACGTCCATGAGCTGGATGTCGGCGGGGCGACCGTCATCCCGGGGCTCATTGACGCCCATGCCCACATTACCGGCGGTGGCGGCGAATCCGGCCCGGCGAGCCGCGTTCCGCCCGTCGCGCTCTCGGCCTTCACCCTGAGCGGCGTTACCAGCGTTGTCGGCGTTCTTGGTACGGATGATCTCACCCGCAACACGCAAACCCTGGTCACCCAGGCCTACGGGCTTCGGGCTGAGGGCCTCTCGGCCTGGTGCCATACCGGCGGTTATCATCTGCCGCTGACTACGCTGACCGGCAGCGCGCGCAGCGATATCGTCAATCTTGACCCGGTCATCGGTGTGGGAGAGCTTGCCCTGAGCGATCATCGCTCCAGCCAGCCGACACTCGATGAATTCCTGCGCATTGCCAGCGAGGCCCATGTCGCCGGCCTGATGACCGGCAAGGCGGGTATCGTCCATTGCCATCTCGGCGACGGCGCGCGTGGTCTCGACATGTTGCGGGCGGCGATCGCGCAATCGGAAATCCCGGCGCGGGTCTTCAATCCGACCCATGTCAATCGCAACCGGCAACTCTTCGAGGAAGCGCTGGAGATCGTATCGCAGGGCTGCGTCATCGATCTGACGGCCTTCCCCGAGGGCGATGTCGGCGAGGGGTATTCGGCGGTCGAGGCCTTTCTGCGCTACCGCAATGGCGGTCACGCGCCAGCACGCCTGACCATGAGCTCGGACGGCGGCGGCTGCCTGCCCACCTTCGATGCCGAGGGCTCGCTGACCCATATGGGCATTGGCCGCTCATCCACCTTGATGGATACCGTGCGTGCGCTGGCCGGCCAGGGGATTGCGCTCGACGAGATACTGCCGTCGGTGACAAGCAATGTCGCCAGCCTGCTGCGATTTGCGGCCAAGGGGCGGATCGAACCGGGCCGGGATGCCGACCTGGTCGTCCTCGATGAGGCGCTCCGGATCAGCCATGTGATGGCCATGGGGCGCTGGCATGTGCAGGACGGGCGTGCGGTTATCCTCGGAACATACGAAAATAGCTGAGTGTCTGGCATTTCGGTGCCTGAGTCGCAGACAGAAAGTTGATCGCCTTTATGTGCCCAGCACCCGTATCCCCGGACATTGACCGTGGCTTCATCATCCCCATCGGTGGGGGTGAGGACAAGGTCAAGGACATGCATATCCACCGCCGCTTCCTCGAGATTGCCGGCGGAGCCGAGGCCGATATCGTGGTGATCCCGACCGCCTCGCGCCTTGAATCGACAGGCCCCGACTATAACGAGATTTTCCGCGATCTCGGCGCCAGCAAGGTTGAGTTCCTGCCCATCGAACATCGCGAGGACTGCGAGAATCCGGCCTATGTCGAGATGCTCCAGCGCGCGACCGGCATTTTCATGACGGGCGGCAATCAGTTGCGCCTGTCGACCATACTCGGCGGCACCCAGGTGGCGCAGACGATCCGCCGGCGCAATGCGGCCGGCATACCGGTTGCGGGCACCTCGGCCGGTGCCTCCATCATGTCGGAACACATGATCTCTGGCGGTGACAGCAATTCCGCGCCGAGCGGCGGCGGCGTCTCGCTGGCGCCGGGCATGGGGCTGACCAATGCCGTCATTATCGACCAGCATTTCACCCAGCGAAACCGGCTCGGCCGGCTCCTGACGGCAACCTCACACAACCCCTTTCTGATTGGCCTGGGCATTGATGAGGACACAGCCGCCTTCATCGGGCCAGACGATATTCTCGAAGTGGTCGGCAGTGGCACGGTGACGGTGGTCGATGCCGGAAGCCTGACCTATTCCTCCATGTGGCAGGCGGGAAAGGGCGATGCGATCAGTCTGCTCGGCTTGCGCATTGACGTGATGGGGGAAGGCTGTACCTACGATCTCGGCAAGCGGCAGGCTTATCCTCCTCCCGAGGACGGCATGAGCGAGTAGGGACTAACCGCCCCGCCCTGGCCGGGCGGACGCGCATCAGCAGAAGACTTCGGAGTTATACGCGTCAGTCAGCACAAAGATGGGATATCCATGAAAATCGTTTCCACGAACGTCTATGTCGGCCCCAATATCTGGGCCGGGTTTCCCGTTATCCGTCACGTGCTCGATCTGGGCGTGCTGGAAGGCTGGCCCTCGGCGAAAATCGGGCCCGCCTTCGTGGATGCGCTCGTGGCAGCCTTGCCCGGCCTGGATCAGCATGGCTGTTCCTATCGCGAGCCGGGCGGTTTCATCCGCCGCCTGCGCGAGGATGAGGGGACGTGGCTGGGTCATGTCATGGAACATTGTGCTCTGGAAATCCAGGGCGTGGCCGGCACCGCCGTGACCTTCGGCCGTACCCGTTCCACCGGCGTTCCGGGCCAGTACAACATGGTCTACGCCTATCGCCAGCGGGAGGTCGGCCTCGATGCCGGCAAGCTCGCTTTGCGCCTGCTGATGCATCTCCTGCCGGCGGAAATCCAGGCAGAGGCAGAATTCGCCGCCGACCCGGATTTTAACTGGGACGATGAACTCAAGGAATTCGTCCTGCACGCCCAGCGCCAGGAGTTCGGGCCGTCGACCGCTTCGCTGATTGCCGCCGCTGAAGAGCGCGACATTCCCTGGCTTCGCCTCAATCGCTACTCACTCGTGCAATTCGGCCATGGCCGGCACCAGCGCCGCATCCAGGCGACGATCACCAGCGAGACCAGCCATATCGCTGTGGAAATCTCCTGCGACAAGGAAGAGACCCATAATCTCCTCAATGATCTCGGCCTGCCGGTTCCCAAGCAGCGGATGATCTATACGCCGGAAGCCGCGGTCCGCGCGGCGCGCCATATCGGCTATCCGGTGGTCGTCAAACCGCTCGACGCCAATCACGGACGCGGCGTTTCGATCAATCTGATGGAAGACAACCAGGTCGAGACCGCTTTCGCCGAGGCGCGCGAGCACGGCAAGGGCCGGGCGGTCCTGGTCGAAAAATTCATAACCGGTTACGACCACCGCATGCTGGTCGTGAATAATGAACTGGTTGCGGTTGCCAAGCGCGTGCCCGGCCATGTCGTCGGCGATGGCAAGTCTACGGTGGCGGAACTGATCGAGGTCGTGAACAGCGACCCGCGCCGCGGCATTGGGCATGAGAAAGTCCTGACGAATCTCGAGCTGGATTCGCAGGCCCTGCGGCTGCTCGAGGAGGCTGGCAATGCGCCGGAGACGGTCTTGCCCGACGGCGAAATATTCTTCCTGCGTGCCACGGCCAATCTCTCGACCGGCGGCACGGCGATCGATGTGACCGATATCGTCCACCCCGATAATCGCGAGATGGCCGAGCGGGCGATCAAGGCGGTCGGGCTGGATATTGGCGGCGTCGATTTCCTTATCGACGACATCACCAAGTCCTACAAGGATACGGGCGGCGCCATCGTCGAGGTCAATGCCGCGCCCGGCTTCCGCATGCATGTCGCTCCCAGCGAGGGCAAATCGCGCGATGTCTCGGGCAAGGTGATCGAAATGCTGTTCCCGATCGGCACTGAGAGCCGCATCCCGATCGCGGCCATCACCGGCACGAATGGCAAGACGACGACGTCGCGCCTGCTCGCCCACATCATGAAGACCAGCGGCAAGATGGTGGGCATGACCTCCACTGACGGGATCTACGTCAATGGAAAGCTCAGCGTGAAGGGCGATATGACGGGCCCGACCTCGGCGCAGATGGTGCTGCGCGATCCGTCCGTCGATTTCGCGGTCATGGAGACCGCGCGCGGCGGCCTGCTGCGCAGCGGCCTCGGCTATCAGCGCTCCGACGTGGCCGCCTGCCTCAATGTGACCGCCGACCATCTCGGCCTGGGCGGCATCGACACGGTCGAGGAATTGGCGGTGGTCAAACGCGTCGTGGTCGAATCCGCGACAGATACCGTCGTGCTCAATGCCGATGACCTCAACTGCCTGCGCATGGCCGATTTCGCCGAGGCCGAGCATATTTGCTACGTCACCATGAATGCTGACCATGCCCTGGTGAAGGAGCATATCCTCGCGGGCGGACGTGCGGTCGTGCTCGAAAAGGGCATGAATGGCGATCTCATCACCATCTATGACAATGGCGCCCATATTCCGGTCCTCTGGTCCCACCTCATTCCGGCGACCATGGAGGGCAAGGCGATGCACAATGTGCAAAATGCCATGTTCGCCGCGGCGATGGCCTACAGCTTCAAGCTCGATCTCGACAATATCCGGCACGGGCTGCGCACCTTCGATACCAGCTTCTTCCAGGCACCGGGGCGGACCAATGTGTTCGACGAGCACCCGTTCAAAGTCATCCTTGACTATGCCCACAATCCGGCAGCCTTCCGGGCCATGGCGGATCTGGTCGACCGGCTCGACGTCAAGGGGCGGAGGATCGCCGTGGCGGCGGCACCGGGCGACCGGCGCGACGAGGATATCGCCGAGGCGGCCTCAATCCTGGCCGGGCATTTCGATGTCTATATCTGCAAGGCCGATGATAATCGCCGTGGCCGCGGGCGCGATGAAGTGCCCAATATGATGCGGGACGTGTTTGTGGAGCGGGGTGTGGACCCGGCCGCCATCATCATCATTCCCGATGAGGTCGAAGCGGTCGAGCATGCGCTTAATCTCGCAATGGAAGGCGATTTGCTGACCGTGTTCGGTGATAATAGTGCGCGCTGCTGGAAGCAGATCATCTATTTCAAGCATGACGGCCTGCCCGAGGCCGAGCCGGTGGCGACGCCCGCTGCGCAGAAGCCTGCTGATACGTCCGATTATGCCGGTGAAGGCGAGGCCCTTATTCGCGACGAACGCGGGGTGCGTCTGGCCCGCAACGTCCCCGAGGATAGCGACTAGATCCCGGAGCGATCGTGACCGAAGCCGCAGAAGCAATAGAAGACGCGTTGTCCATCCCGGTGCCTGTCTCGGACAGGCTCGTGCTCGACGATCTGCGCCGCCTGACCGGGCCGGGCCTGCTGTGGCAGCGGCCTGGCGCGTTGCTCGACATACTGTATCAGGGCTTCGAGACCAGCCGTATCGTCGAGCTGTGGCGCGCTGAGGCAAGGCGCGTTCTGGACGCGATTGGCTGGGAAGGCGAGACGCTGATCGAGCGTCCGTTCGAGGGCGGTATCAGCCTGGCGCTTTCGGCACCGCTCGACCAGCTCTATAGCGCCGTCTTTGCGGCGCAGACGGCCTGGCATTTCTGTGCCAGCCATTTGCTCGATGTGCCGGCCGGTGACTTCGCGGCGATGATTGCCGATTTGAAATCGGTGATGATCCGCGAGGCCAATCCGGCCCTGATCGCCCTCGTGGATGCGGCGCGCGCGCGCGGGCTTGAGGCGCTCGTTGATGATGATGTGCTGTCGCTGGGGCATGGCGCCTCCTCGCTCGCCTGGCCCGTCAATGATCTGCCGAAGCCGGACGAGATCGACTGGAACGGGATTGCCAACCTGCCCATCGCCCTGATCACCGGGACCAATGGCAAGACCACGACGACCCGCCTGTCCTGCGCTATTGCGCGGGCCGCCGGCAAGGTCGCCGGGCTTACCTCCACCGACATGGTCAGCGTCGGCGATGATGTGCTGGACCGGGGCGATTATTCCGGTCCCGGCGGTGCGCGCATGTTGCTGCGCGACAAGCGGCTGGAGATGGGGTTTCTCGAGGTTGCGCGTGGCGGCATTTTGCGTCGTGGATTGCCGGTATTGCAGGCGCGGGCGGCGCTGGTCACCAATGCCGCCGCGGACCATCTCGGCCAATATGGGGTCAATACGGTCGATGAGCTGGCCATCGCCAAGCTCGCCGTCCACCGGTCCCTTCAGCCTGGCGGTGTGCTGGTCCTCAATGCTGATGATGCCTATCTGGTCACGCATTCCGCCCGGCTCGACGTGCCGATCTGGTGGTTTTCGCTCGACAGCGACGCACCGCAGATACGCGCGGCCCGCGCTGGAGGCATGCCCTGTGCCTGGCTCGACAAGACAAGCCTCATATTCTTCGACGGCGCAAAGGCCACCAAGGTCCTCGATGTTGCCGACACCCCGATTACGATGGGCGGCGCGGCGCGCTATAATATCCTCAACGCGCTGGGCGCGACCTGTCTGGCGCGAGCCCTCGATCTCGACCTCACCGCCATCCGCGCCGGGCTGGCCAATTTCCGCAATAATTCCCGGGACAATCCGGGACGGTGCAATGAGTTTGCCGTCAATGGCGCCCGGGTTTTCGTCGATTTCGCCCACAACCCGCATTCCATCGAGGCGGTGATCACGACCATGCAGGGCGTTGCCGCGAAGCGCCGTTTCATCATGCTCAGCCATGCCGGTGATCGCACCGACCAGGATATCCGAGATGTCACCGCCAGCGCGCTGGCGATGCGGCCCGATATCATTGTCGCGACGGAATTGCCCGACTATCTGCGCGGCCGCGAGACGGGTGAGGTTTCGGCCCTGATCGTCGAGACGAGCCGCGCGCAGGGGCTCACCGAAGACCAGATCCTGCTGGCGTCGTCCCCGGCCGACGGTGCCCGGCAAGTCCTCGATCACTTGCAGCCGGGTGATATGGCGCTGCTTCTGGTCTTGTCCGAGCGTCAGCAGATTTTCGACATGCTGGGTGCCCGGGGGGCTGCGCAGGACTGAGCGGGGAGGGGCTGACGCCTCTCCGCCAGGTCAGGCAGCGCGGTCTGGCCAGCGCGCATCCTCCGGCGTGCCGGCACCAGCCTGAAGGCCGCAAATTCTACCCTCCCCCCTCTCTCCGAGCGCCCGCTTCGCCTCGCTATGGGCGGCGCGCTTTTCGGTTGCGCTGCCGACCTGATTTGTGGCGGCAGGGCCCCCGAACTCTCCCATCTCACGACCGGCAATGCTCACTCTGCAACACGCGAGCCGGTGGCGTTGAGGGTATGGAGCGTTGGAGATCAGGCGTGCGCCACAACCTCTCGCTTAAGTAATGCTGCAAAGCAACATAAGTTAAAGTTGCGAAATTCAACTTCAGAAAGTATCTGGTTCATGAAACATCCTTAATAAACTTGCGAGGGTAGGGTCGAAATCATGCCGGAACTCACTGAAAAAGAACGCCTTGCGCGTGTCCTGCTCGATCACGTGATCGACAGGCATCCCGAGAAGCCCGAAGTCCTTCAGCTATCACCGCGTGGACTCGACGATCTGAAGGCCTGGATCGGGGTCCCCAATGCCCACGTTGCGGCGGAGCATCGCGCGGGCTGGCTGAAAACCGTCGACTCCAGGCACTTGCCGGAGACGGATTTCGATTATTCGGACCTCTCACCGGAACAGCAGCGCGCCGTTCGGGACCAGGCCTATAACCTCCTCTTTGGAATGACCGATCCCGAGATGCTCGCAGAGCCGAAGAACAGGTGCGTCGTGAAGTACATGCTGAAAACAGCTGACCCGCTCCCGATGACGGTCGGGGGTGATGTGACCGTGCACGATGGCGAAGTCTACCCGATCACGACGCCCGCAGCGTCATTCAACACGCTTACCATTATCGGCACCGGCACCCTCCAGCTCGACCAGGACACCAAGGTGATCTGCAACACGCTCGTCTATCAGACGAAGTAGCGCCTGTTCCCATCCGAAAAATCGATCAAAAGAGGTATCTTGCCATGACGAATGCGAACTGGTCTGGCCCCGGGGCAAATGGCAGTAGCGCGACGGTCGCGGGCCCGAATGGAGGGCCCCCTCCAAGCCCTGCCACGCAGGCGAAGGTTGGCGGCACGGGTTCGAATGCGAGCTGTCCGAGTTGGGGGGACGACACCCCGCCTGGAAAGGGAGGAACCGGAACGAAGGGCGATCCCGGGGCCAAGGGTGCTCTGGCGGGCGATGGTAATGCGGGCTCAGCGGGTTCAAGCGGCGCGAACCTGACCATCGACGCGACGAATATCACCGGTTCCATCACGGTCAATGTGCAGGGCGGCCAAGGCGGCGACTCATCCGCGGGCGGTAAGGGTGGCAAGGGCCAGACCGGGCAGCAGGGTGGCAATGGCGGGCCCGGCGGCACGAAGTGTGGAAGCTATAGCGACGGAAAACAGGGCGATGGTGGCAAAGGCGGCGATGGCGGCCCGGGTGGCAATGGCGGCAATGGTGCCGACGGGGCTCCGGGCGGCAATGGCGGCATCATCACGGTACTCTACGATCCCACAAAACCCTCACCCAAGGTGGTTGCCGTACCATCAACAGGCCTGAGCGGCGGCGTCGGTGGTACGGGCGGTGGCGCCGGCCCCTACGGTGACGGTGGCGACCTAGGTCCAGGAGGGACCGGCGAGACCAATGGCGCTCCGGGCACGACGGGGCCGTCGGGATCGCCGGGCACGCCGGGTGTTCCCGGCGCGACCGGTGCGAGCAGTTCCGTCAATATCGTCCCCAAAACGAGCTGAGGTCTGCCATGATGATGTTCACAGCCAATGGCGCGAGCGGACAGCCTGGCAAGGCGGGTAGTGGCCCCAACCCTCCACGGATTGCCGTCCCTCAGGCAGATCCGCCAGCCCAGGCTCCTGATGCGAGCTGCCCAACCTGGGGCAGCTCTATCCCCCCGACGCCGGGCACTGACGGGTTGCCGGGAAATCCGGGACTGACCGGTTCGACCGGCGCGCCCGGCAAGGACGGCAAGCCAGGCGGTGGTGGGTTCACGCTGACCCTCGATGTGACAAATCCCCCCCCAGCGATCAATGCGGACACATCGGGCGGCTCCGGCGGCAGCGGCGGTACAGGCGGAGATGGCCAGATAGCGCAGGTGGGGCAGCAAGGCCAGGACGGCGGGCAACCGGGGTCGCCTTGTGGGTCTTACGCACCCGTGCCTGCCGGAACCGGTGGCGATGGCGGACCCGGCGGCAATGGCGGTGTCGGTGGTAGAGGCGGTGGCGGCGGCGGCGGCGGAAATGCCGGTTCGTTGAACATTCTCTATGGCGGCCCGACGGCGCCAAAGGTGACCGGGAATTTCGGCGGAGGAGTTGGCGGCGCGAGTGGTCCGGGAGGTCGCGGTGGCATGGGCGTAGCCGGCGGCGCCGCAGGAACTGGATCGACGGACGGTCATGCGGGGGGCCAGGGCAGTACCGGGCCGGCGGGGCGAGCCGGAAGCCCCGGGCTAACAGGAAAAAGTGGCAATGTCTCAGTCCTGCCCAAGACCTGATCCCGCGATCGTGCCGCCCGCCCTCGCGTGGCAACGGGCGGCTCATTATTTCCGTCAGGCGGCGCCGGCCGCGCAAACACCTGGCGGCCGGCTGGCGGCGATTGCGCACCCCGTTCTGATGGCAGCCAGCTTCGGCACGGCCGAGCAAGGAACAGGCGCACGACCGGTGCGCAGGTCTTCGATTACCGAGGACGGCACGCCGGTCATCTACAGTTTCAAGGACACACGGGAACCGGGTGGGCCGGCGTTTCGGTGTGTGGTTGAGCCCGGCGGGTATGCGGTCCGGACAGATGAACAGATCCAGCGAGCCGTGCACTGCCTGGAAGAATTGTGCGGGGCCCTGGGCTGGCATCGCGCAGCGCAGGAGTCAGGCCTGGCGCTTGCCAAGCTATTGCCCCGGCCCTTGACGCTCGCCCGCAGCTGGTGGGGTGGAATTTGGCTCGGTATCGACGCGGCGCCCGAGGCGTTCAGGCTCAAGGCCTATGTGAATCTGCGGCCCCACGAGCCGGGCCAGCGCTGGCAAATGGCCCAGGCGCTGGCGGCGCAGCTCGACGCCGATCTCGTCGCGAATGACACGATTGCCGGTGCAGGCAACATCCCCCTGATGGGCGTTGGACTGGCCATAGAGGCAGACCGGATCTGCGCGGTGCGCCTCTATTTTGGCCTTGACCAGGCGACACCTCAATCGGTTGGCCGTCTCGCCGGCGAATTTGATCCGGATGCCCGCCTCGCAATCGAGCTCTTCGCCCGGGAATTCACGGCGAGCTTCGGGGCCTTCTCGCACCAGTCGGTTGCGATCTGCCTGGATTATCCGGTCTCTGCGCAGGGCAGGCTGGCGGCACGTGCCGCCCGCTTCAAGCTGGAGCTTTGCGCCGAAATGCTGGCGCCCGAGACGCGGTGCCAGGTTCTCTCCTGGTATCGCCTGGTCCTGCCCAGGCTGGGCTTGGCGGACAGCTTGTCTGTGAGCAAGGCAGATCAGGCGAGATCAATTTTCGGCGGTCTTCTGGCGAAATATGTCTCGCTTGGCGTCACGCGATCGGGCGAATGCAGCACAACCCTTTACGCCCATCCGATGGGGCTGCGCCTTGAAGACGGTTTGATCGAGGAGATCGCATCATGAGTGTCAAGAATATCGTTACCAATGTGGCGGCGCTCAAGGCGAAGTACGGCACCAATTATCCCATCATCCAGGCCGCGCTCACCCCGCTGATTGCGCATGATCGTGCCAATAATATTGTCACCACTGTTTATGATGTCTCCGACCCCGTCCAGATGGCCTGGGTCAAAGCCCCTGTGGTGAAGAATCCCGCTGATGCGATGCAGTTCAAGCAATGCTTCGACGAGATCATCGCGAACACGAATCCCCACGCATCGATGATTCTTGGTGGCCCCGACATTGTTCCGCACGTGCCGGTGGTGAATCCGGCGGCCGATGATGACTCCATCGTGCCGAGCGACCTGCCCTATGCCTGTGCTGGGCGATACTCGACGAGCGCCTTCAACTTCACGGCTCCCTCACGAATTCTGACCCGTTTGCCCGATATCGCCGGCGGCACCGACGCCAATTATCTCGCCACGCTGCTGCGGACACCGGTGAGCTATCGGCAGGTCAAGGCATCGAGTTACACCGATACCTATTTTTCGCCCGGAGTGGCCGACTGGCAAGCCGAACTCCAGGGGACACTTGCCGTCGTGTTCGGCAATTATAGCGATCTCTATCTTAGCCCGCCGAACGGACCCAACTGGACTTCGGCGCAGTATCAGCAGCAATTCCACTACATAAACTGTCATGGCAGCAGCAATGACCCCAGCTTCTACGGGCAATCTGGCGCCAGCTACCCGAAGGCGATGGACTCGCCCCTGGTAAACGGGCGCTTGACCAACGGGATGGGCAGCATCGCGGCCTGTTGCTACAGCGCGCAGCTCTACAACCCCTATGCTGGTGGCGCCCGGACGCCGCCCCTGCCGATGAGCAATACATATCTTCAGTCCAACGCGATCTTCTACATGGGCTCGTCGGTGATCTGCTATGGCGGCTCGCCGCCCTATAATCAGCCGAAAAACGCCAATCTTGCCGCGTCCGCCTATGCCGCGCGCATCTTCGCCGGGGACACAATCGGACAGGCCATGCTGTCGACCTGGCAGACCATTTCAGCGAGCTACACGGCGACCGGCTCCCTGTTAGCCTTGAAGACGCTTGTCGAGTTCATGGCCTTTGGTGACGTCACCACCGCCCCGATCGATGTCACCCTGCCGGGGCGGGAGAAGCTGGAGTTTGACCGGACGCGGAATGATGCCCTGCGCCGTGCACAGTTCGAGGCAATCGCCGACCAGCTGGCGATCCAGCCTGGCCAATATGACGCCGTCGCAATGAGCGATGTCGGCGACGACATGCTGGCAAGGATCGAGGGGTTGGTTGAGGCCGATGGCGCTCGATCAGTTGCGATCGCGCACAGGGAATGGGTACCGGCGGAGCGGAGCCGCTCCCGGCCGGAAGGGCTGGTGCCGGAGGCGCGCCGTCTCCACCTCGTTCGGGCCCGTTCGCGCGAGGAGAGTATCTTTGAATTCGATCTGCTTTATGAGATTTTCGAGATCGACGGGGAAATTGTTTCCGTCGACATTTACCCGCGGCGGTGACCCACTTGCGATTGACTGGCCATATACGCCTTGCCCGCCGCAGCGCTGGATCGCGCCATGAGCACATGGCGGCCGTGATCGAGTCTGACGGGGTGGAGCTCGAACTGCGGCGTCAGGGCCATCATGCCTTCAATCCAGATGAGTTCAGCGCATTTCTTGATCAGGACGTCGAGGTGACCGGATGGGTGGTTGAAGGGGCAGTGCTGTTTGTGGAGACAATAAGTATCAATAAATCAGATGTTTGACCCAAGAGGAGACCGATTGCCATGATCGTCCACGTAAAAGTCAGCTATTCCGAAGGCCAGAACCCGATGGCGACGAAAGCGGGGACGCAAGCCCTCGCCGATTTCATCAGCTATATGGACCGGCAGACCGACTTCCCCGGTGTGAAACCGATCTTCGTCGCCTGGCAAGATCAGCGTCCCGCATCAGGCTACGGCTTCTTCCACTGCGAAAGTGCGGATCAGATGCAGGCTTTTCTCAAGGGCATGCCCGGGACGCCGCGGCTCGATATTGTCGCCGTGAACGACTTGAAGGAGATGGCCGCGCGCGCGATTTCCCACGTGGAAGCGATGTAGCCCATGCTGTTCCAGGTTATCGTCAGATACGATCCTGCCAAGAATCCGGTCCGCACGCCCCACGGCATGCAGCGCCTCATGGATTTCGCCCGATGGATCGAGGTTCAGACCGAATATCCCGACGTTCGCCCCGCCGGTCAGGTCTACTGGAGTATCGATGAGGACGCCCCCGAGGGCTATGGGATATTTGCAGCTCCGCGCCGCCAGCGTCTTGAGGCCTATCTGACCGGAATGCGGCGTGCGGCCGAGATTGAAATCCATGAGGTCAAACCCTTGGCCGAGTTGCTTCAGGAGGGCGCAGCAAAGCTGGAGGGTGGGCTGAGCGGACTGGCGCTGCACCGCTCGCTCGATCACCCTTGAGCGGGCTCATTCCCTACGCTGATCTGCTCAGAGAGCTGGGCACGAGCGCTCAAATCCGGTCGGGTCCGGAGTGCCAAGCCTATTCCCAGGATCTGGCGGGGTTGGAAACACGGGCACCCGCGGTCGTGGTCGAAACGAGCGATGAGGGCGCTTGCGCGCGAACCCTCGCTTTCGCGGCCCGGCATGACTGCGAGATCGCGGTGCGTGGCGCCGGGCAGTCCTGCAATGGACAGACCTTGTCGAGCGACCTCGTTTTGTCCTTCCTGCCGCCTGCGACCGGCGTTGTTCCCGGCCCGGACGGGCAGGTCCACCTTCACGGCGGGCACCGATGGATCGACATTGCGCGCGGTCTGCAGGGGTCGGGGTGGTCCGTCCCGGTCAGCACGGCGAACCTGGCAACGAGTGTCGCGGGGACATTGAGCAATTGCGGTTTTGGTGCGCGGTCAATCAAGCGCGGATGCCAGATTGATCACGTCCGTGACTACAGGCTCATTTTCCCGGACGGTCAGATCGCCGACCTCTCGCCCGGCCATCCCGCCTTCGGCCTCGGCCTCGGTTCGCTGGGGCAGGCAGGTCTGGTCTCGCAGGTGAATATGAGCATGGCCAGGGAAGCCCCGACCTGCCGCGCGCAGCGCAAGGTGTGGAACTCAAGGGCCGAGATGATGAACGAACTCGAGGCGCTGGCGGGGATGGCAGCCGAGCATCGACCAGATTGCTTCTATGCGTTTCTCGATCGCGGCCAGCTGGAAGGGCGGGCGATCTACGGGGTGCTGGGTTATGATGGTGACGGGGCGGCACCGGCTATGAGCGGCGACAGCTATGTGTCCGAGAACTTTGACCTGGATCTGCACAATGACGTCGCCGCATGGCTGCGCGGATTTGCCGGCGCACACTGCCTCTTCTCCGACTTCGTGTTTGACTATGAGGGGTTTGCCAGTTTCTACGACCAGATGCTGGGCCCGGACATGCCGGAGTTTCTGACCGCTGCTTACATCTTGCTGTCTGCACCGCCGCCGCCGGGACGTCCGGATTTTGCCTTCGACCCTCGCGCCGGACGCCGTGAAATGAGTTTTGGCCTGGGACTCTATTGCCTCGTGCCCAGAGGTCATGATCTCACCCCCGTTCTGGCATTTCTCGCGCGGGCGTCAGATCGCTGCGAGCGCTTGTCAGGCCGGCCGCTTCTCTATGGTGCCAGCGCCTATGCCAGCGGTCAGACCGGATGGCGCCACGCCGCCGCCCTCAAGCGTCTCGGCGCGCTGCCGGGTGCCCGGACTGGCTTCAACGGCGCTTGGCGCGGCCGAGTCATGGCGGAGGAAATCGCCGGAGTCTGAGCTGTTCCCGGTTCCGGATGCCGCCCCAACCGCTGG
>TARA_R110000868_G_scaffold74298_1_pt1 | contig 14406 bp, 8 predicted proteins | sample TARA_R110000868 | Tara Oceans TARA_R110000868 (sample SAMEA4397489) | marine metagenome | biome: Polar Biome; feature: [SRF] surface water layer (ENVO:00010504); material: water (ENVO:00002006), including particulate matter (ENVO:01000060) such as... | depth 5 m | reverse complement strand
TGGGCTTCTCAATCTCCAGGCGCGCCGCAGAGTGTCGCCTTCTGGTATGCCATCAACCCTCCTTTTAGTGAGCTCGCCCAGTTTGACTGGAGTGTGCTCGAGCCCGCGCATGTCCAAACAAAAGATATTGAGTTTCTGAAAGCGCAGGGTAATCAGCCATTTGCATATTTATCAGTCGGTGAGTTTGACGGTGACGTGACCTCGCTGGGGCAAGGCGCGCGAACCTCGACAGAAAAAAATGTGCGCAACCAGGCCTGGAACAGCCAGGTGATGCGCTTAACCTCACCCGTTTGGCGGGCGCATCTTTTAGCGCGAGCGGCATCACTGCGCAGTCAAGGCTATGCGGGCTTGTTTCTCGATACCCTCGATAGTTTCCAGCTATTGCCCGAGAGCGAGCGCGAGAACCAGCGTGTTGCCCTTAGAGATTTCCTGGTTGAGCTTCAGCAGCGCGAGCCCACCTTGAAGTTGTTTTTTAATCGGGGTTTTGAGGTGCTACCCGACTTGCCAGGCGCTGCCGCAGCAGTAGCGGTGGAGTCAATTCATGCCGGCTGGGATGCGTCGCGGCGCTCATACCGGGTGGTCCCCCAGGCTGATCGTGACTGGCTTGAGGGGCACTTGCAGCCATTACGGGCCCAGGGTATCCCTCTGGTAGCGATTGACTACCTGCCGCCTGAGCGACGACAGGAGGCGCGTGAGCTAGCCCGGCAATTACAGGCTGAAGGTTTTATCCCGTTCGTTACGCTACCTGATCTCAACTATCTGGGCGTCAGCACTATTGAGGTTCAGCCGCGTCGAATTGCATTAGTGTTTGATCCTCGCGAAGGGCCGATTTACGAAAATGCGGGGCATACCTCCTTGGCAGGCCTGCTGGAATATTTAGGTTATCGGATCGACTATCTTCCGGCTGATGCATTGCCAGTCGAGCCTATGAGCGGCTTATATGCAGGCGTTGTGACCTGGATGACCAGCGGTTCGCCGGCCAATGCGCAGGCCTTCAATCAGTGGCTTTTAGCGCGTATTGATGAGCAGGTTCCGCTGGCGATTTTTGCTGGGCTGCCGACCGAAAATGCTGGCGTACTCAAGCGTTTGGGGCTGCGTTTCAGGTCTACTCCGTTGAGCGGCAAGGCCGAAGTTGTTGAGCATGATGCTGCGTTGCTGGGCAGCTTCGAAGCCCCTTTGGTCGTTCGTATTCGCGACCTTCCAGCGCTGACCACGCTCGAAGGTGGCCCGCAGCCTGCCTTGGCGCTAAAAGATGAAGAAGGTCGGGTGTTCACCCCCGTAGTGCTTGGGGATTGGGGGGGCTTGGCGCTTGCTCCATATGTATGGGAAGAGGGTGCTGATCAGCGCCGCTGGATCCTCGACCCTTTTGCGTTTATTCAGCGTGCGCTGCAATTGCCCTCGATCCCCCGGCCTGATGCCACCACCGAAAATGGTCGGCGCATTGCGACTGTGCACATCGATGGCGATGGTTTTGTCTCACGCGCTGAGATTCCCGGTACACCCTACTCGGGCGTGGCGGTACTGAAGGATTTCATTCGGCCTAACCCCTTTCTGACCTCTGTCTCGGTGATCGAGGGTGAAGTAGGTCCGCGGGGGATGTATCCCCACCTTGCGCGCGAACTCGAGCCGATTGCGCGGGAGATTTTTGCCGACGACAAGGTTGAAGTGGCGACACACACGTTCAGTCATCCGTTTTTCTGGCAGCCGGAGCGGGCGGCAAAGCGTGAGGATTTTCAGGCCGAATACGGTTTAATGATGGCCATCCCCGGCTATAAAGAAATTGATTTCAAACGTGAAATCGAAGGCTCTCGGGATTACATCAATCAGCGCCTCACCACGGCTAAAAAACCCGTAAAAATGGTGTTCTGGTCAGGTGATGCCATGCCCGATGCAGCAACCATCAAGTTGGCCTATGACAATGGTCTGGCCAATGTTAATGGTGGCAATACCGCGCTGACTAACGCCTACTCTTCGCTGACGGGTCTTTACCCGCTGATTCGACCTACAGCTGGCGGTATTCACTATTACGCGCCGGTTATAAACGAGAACGTTTACACCAATCTATGGACCGGCCCGTATTACGGGTTTCGCGGTGTAATGGAAACCTTTGCCCTCACCGATAAGCCGCGCCGGCTTCGCGGTCTTCATCTTTACTACCATTTCTATTCGGGCACCAAGCAGGCCTCCATCAGGGCTATGCATGATATTTATCGCTCTATGCAGGCTGAAAAGCCCATTTCTCTGTGGATGAGTGATTACATTCCGCGCATGCATGGGCTGCATCAGGCGAGCCTGGCCAAGCAAACTGATGGCAGTTGGAAAATTCGCGCCATGGACGGTTTACGTACTGTTCGCCTTGATCCGCAGTTAGGTTGGCCCGATCTGCGCCGCTCTCAGGGTATTGCCGGTGTGCGTGATATACCGCAAGGGCGCTATGTTCACCTCAGCAGCGATAATGCGTTGTTAGTGCTACGAGAAGACCGCGATAGTCGCCCGGCTCTAGAGGAGGCCAGCCTGCCATTGCAGGCATGGGACTATCTCGACGATAAGCGAGTGCGCCTTTCTTTTGCCGGTAATTTACCGCTGAGCTTCAGTGTGCGCGCGGCTGGCCGCTGCAGCCTGGTAGTGGCGGGTAAAACATACGCGGGTGTGCAACAGCAGGGGCTATGGCTATTTGATGTACCACAGACGCAGGTGCGCGATGCTCAACTCACCTGCCGTTAAAACCCGGCGTTTGCTCAGTCCTTGGGCACTCTTGCTGGTCGCACTCTTAATTGGCGGGTTATTGGTCCTGGTCTATAAGGGCGAAGATGTATTCCTGCCCGATGGCAAGCAGCCCGATGCTGTTTCCATCAACTATTCCGAACTTCTGCTTGAGGCGCACCCGCAGGATCAGGCGTTGCGTTTGACCCTCATTGAACAGTTGATTGCCCTTGGTGATTATCCGCGGGCGCGCAGTCATATGCTGATGCTCGATCGAGAGGAAGTCGAAACCCTGGGCTTTTACCAGGCTGAACTGGATACCCTGCAAGCATTGGCCGACCCGGCGGGTATTGAACCTTCGCGTAAGCGTCAGTTGATTGAATTGTTTACCGCAGTCGAGCGCTCACCACTGTCCGACGCACAAAGGTTGCGTATCGCCAAGTACGCATTGGCGTTGGGCGCTCCGGGCTTAGCGGCGCCTATTTACGAGCAAATGGCCGAGCGTGATCCAGACCGTCATGCCGAGTGGCTCGCAGAAGCCGCTAAGTGGTATCAGGCCAGTGGCGAGGCGGAGCACGCTGCGGGCCTTTATTTGCAGTTAATGGAGTCTGCCGTTACTGCAAAAGAGCGAAAGACTTATCTTGAGCAGGCCTTCTACAGCTTCTTGTCTGCTGATCGCAGCGAGCGTGCGGCTGAATTGCTGAGCCTGCACATGTCAGATTTAGCCGAAACAGATACCGTTTTGCTGGATGCTGCAGTGAGGGCTTCAGTCGGTAGCCATCGTTTTGATCTAGCCGCTTTATTTGTCCAGCGCTGGCGCACCTTGTTGCCACAAGACCCTGAGGCATTGGCGGTGGAGATGCGTCTGCATCTAGCCGCCGGTGATCTTGAGCGTGCCTGGGCAACGGGGCAGCTCATGCTTCAATCCCGTCCTGATGATCTTGAGTTGTTGACACAAATGGCCCAATTGGCAGAGTGGACTGCCCGGCCACAAGACGCCTTGCGCTATTGGGTAAGCGCCCTGCAGCTAAAAGAAGACAGCACCATTCGTGAGCATTCCTGGCGTCTGGCCGCCCAGCTGTTTGATTTTGATCAAGCCATTCCTTTATTGGCGCAGTTGGCTCAGCAGCGTCGGCTCTCCGATGAAGAGCTTGATGCGCTGGTGTACAGCCACCAATCACGCGGTACGCCTGAGCAAGGCGAGACCTGGTTGCGTAACTATTTGCGCTTTTATCCAGAGCAGAAGATAGCGTGGGTGCGTCTCCAGCAGATCTTGGAACATACCCTGCAGTATGACCAGGAGTCTCGAGTATGGGCTGAGATGGATAAGCGCTTCGGCCTGACTATCGCCCAGCGGGTCAGTTGGGCAGAGGTAGATTGGAAGCGATTTGATGTGCCTGCCGCATGGGCCACGCTGAATGCGATCGAACCTGACCAGGTGGAGGCCGATGCCTACTGGCGCTTGCGCGGCGACCTCGCGTGGGAGCTAGAGCGAGACGATGATGTGCGCATTGCCTATGAGCGGCTGTTGGCGCTGGGTGTGGCGTTGGGAAGCAATGCTGAAGAACGTCTGATTTTAATCTACACCAAGCAGGCACCCGAAAAAGCCCTGGCGCTGTTGATCGAGAGCTGGCAGCGGAGTGCAGATCAGCAGCGCTTGAGCAGCGCCTTAAACTTGGCCGAGCAACTCGGTGAATGGCAGCAGCTGCAAGCTTTGGTCGATCAGGCCAGTCGCCTGCCCAATGGTGCCCGCGTGTCCTCAGTGCTGAGTGCCCGCGGAGTGCTGGCCAGCCGCGCAGGGCGAATTGCTGAGGCCGAGCGTCTCTACCGCATGGGTTTGAGTCTATATCCGCGGCAAAGTGTGTTTCGTCAGCGTTTGCTTTGGCTGTTTATTGATCAGGACCGTAAAGACGAGTTACCGGTATTACTGGAGCAGTGGCAAAGTTTGGCGGCGGATGATGGTGGGCTATGGTTGCCCTTTGCCAGTGCCAATATGCTATTGAACCGAACTCGGCCTGCACTGGCTTGGTTCAGTGTGTACCTGAAAACGAATCCTCGTGACTGGCTGGTCCAGTCCGCCTATGCCGATGCGCTGGACAGTGCGGGCTATGCGGATAGAGCTATGCGCCTTCGCGCTTTCTTGGTTGCGCAGATCAAGCCCGTACAACTGGTCGGCAACCCAGAACGCTACAGCATGTACCTGCGCCTGTTGGCAAGTACGCAGTCACTGCGCAGCGCCAACCGGCAAGCACTGAGCTGGCAGGATGGCTCGTTGCCAATGCTACAGGTCTGGTTTACTCAATTCCTCGATCAATTAGACGCTAACAATCAGTCTGCGTTGAAGGATCACTGGATCGCTTGGGCGCGCAGTCAAGGATTGACCGTCAGCCGTTATGAGCAGTTGCAAGAGGCGCTGCGCAATCAAAATCGTAATCAGTTGGAGCGCCTGCTCGCGGCAGGTGGGCTTGATCCTGCGCAGCGAGTCGAGACGCTCATGCGCCTTGCGCGCAGCGGCGCTGCGCTGGGCGAGGGTTTGGCTAATTTGTCTGATGAGCAGGCCTCAGTCGTACGTCAGCAGTTACTGCGCCAGACTGTGGAGCTGCACGAGCGCACGCCTCAAGGCGTGCAACTTGGTTGGCAGCAGCGCGACTTTGGTGGGCTTGAATTGTCCGGTTCGACACTGCAGGTAGCCCGCCATTTAGGCAATGACTGGTATGCGGACCTCAATCTCAGTCAAGGTCAATACGATGCCGATAGCCTCGACAGCCGGGTGTTGGGGACTGAGAGTAACGTCAAGCTTATGCTGCAGCGTGAGCAGCGTGATGGTGCTTACGCCCTCACTCTCGACGGTAGCTTGCGTGACGACGAGGACCGCCTTGGCTTTGGCGTGTCGCGGTCATGGCAAGTGTCTTCGCGTGACGAGCTACAGATCGAATTGGACTGGCACCGCGAGACCGACCAGGGCGGCTTGCTGCGTGCGCTGGGGATGCGTGACAGCCTGCGCTTGGGCGGACGTCACAGTTTATCGGCGCGCGACCAGCTCAACTGGTCATTGGGTCATCAGCGCTTTGCGACGCGCCAAGGTGATGCTGTCGGTAATGGCGAGGAACTCAATGTTGAGCTGACGCACGCGTTGTTTTTTGAAGGGCCGACGTGGCTTCTGCGCAGTGGCATGAGTTATCAGAAAAATCGGGTAGTAGATCAGCTCAATCCTGACTTACTCACCACGCGAGTGTTAACTATCAACGCTGGTACTGATGATGAAGATACGAACACTGAACCGGCTGAAGGTCCGCTGAACATTGAAGGGGCAGTGGGTAGCGATCTACTGCAAGACCGCTTTGGTCAGCTCTATATCGGCAGCACCTGGCGCCGTGGTTTTCCCGGCGCACTCAACCGTGGACGCGCTCAATACACCTGGCTGATAGATGTGCTTGCAGGCTGGCAGTGGACCGAGCAACAGTTTAATTACGCAATAAACACCGGCGTGGGAATGGAGGTGTTGGGTGATGACGAATTGGCCTTCACTTTCGGCTTTCAATCGGCACCGCAAAATACCGGTGGCGAGCCAGGTGGAACTTTTGGTGTGACCTACAGCGCCCGTTTCGGGCGTTGATCAGAGATTTAACAGGAGAAACGAACGATGTTATCCATTCGCTGCCTGGCCCTGGTGGCCGTTGCACTGTTAGCCACGGGCTGCTCCAGCTTTACTCGCGAAAGCGGTGAGACGTTGCCGCGTGACGCTCAGTGGGGGCTGTTGCCGCTGATTAATTTCTCCCAGGCGCCGCAAGCCGGTGAACGTAGTGAGCAGATTCTGCTCAGCGTTTTGGCAGAAGAAGGCCTGCGGCCGAGGATGTACCCAGTTGTGACGCAGAGCGAGATGCCGTTACTGGATGATCGCGAGCGCTTCAATCAGGCATTGGAGTGGGCGCGTCAGGAAAATCTCGACTACGTCGTCAGTGGCAGCGTCGAAGAATGGCAATACAAAAGCGGTCTGGATGGTGAGCCAGCGGTCGGTATCAGCCTGCAGGTTATCGAGCCGAATACGGGCCGTGTGGTCTGGAGCAACAGCGGCGCGCGCGCCGGCTGGTCACGCGAAAGCCTGGCAGGCACAGCGCAAAAGGTTTTACGTAAGCTTGTTGGCGACCTGACACTCGAGTAATGGGCATGGAATCGGCGCACAAGGACTTTACCCTGGCTCCACGCGCCAGTACGCGCGTGTCATGGCTGGAAACACTCTTATTGAGCGGGCTGGGCCTGGGGCTGGGCTATTGGCTGTCGCCCCAAGACCCGCTGCTTGTCCACAACACCTTCCCTTGGTTGGTGCTGGCACCCTTGCTGCTAGGTATGCGCTACGGCTTTGTACATGGCCTAGTCAGTGCAGTTTTACTAGTGCTGGCATTATTCGCCTACCGCACTGGCGGTTATGCGGTTTATCAAGATATCCCCGAGTCGTTTGTTGTCGGGGTCTTGGTCAGCGGTATGTTGGTGGGGGAGTTCCGCGATATCTGGGAACGTCGCTTGGAACGTCTGGACATGGCCAACGATTATCGGCAGTTACGCCTGGATGCCTTCACGCGTACGCACTACATCCTGCGAATCTCTCACGACCGTCTTGAGCAACGGGTGGCGGGTAATGATCGCAGCCTGCGCAGCTCGCTGCTGGGCTTGCGCAGTCAATTGCGTACTCTGCCCCATGGCCACGATTCCCTGGCCACCCTGGCCGAAGCCATCATGAACTTGCTGGCGCAATATGGCTCGTTTCGAGTGGCAGGCCTTTACCGTGTCACGCCTGATGAGCAGATCGAGTTGCAACCACTGCACACCTTGGGCGTTTGCAAGCCCATGCAGGCTGACGATTTGCTGGTGCGGATGTGCCTCAAACGCGGCGAATTGGTCAGTGTGCGCGAAGACTTACTGGAGCGCGGCGAGAGCCGCGAGCACTCGCAGTACCAGGTTTGTATTCCGCTGATTGATACGGAAGGTCGCCTATTAGCAGTACTGGCTGTCGAACAGATGCCATTTTTCTCTTTTAACGACCGGACATTAAGCCTGTTGGCGATTCTCGCAGGTCACGTTGCCGACCTGTTACTGAGTGATCCGCAAGCGCTCCAGCTCGATGACAGCGATGCCCAGATATTTAGCCAAAACCTCAAGCGTTGCCTGCATGATGCCCGGCAGCATGACCTCGATGGTTATTTGCTGGGTTTTGAAGTCAGTCAGTCAGCTCATCGCGCAGAGTTGCTGAACCTGATTGAAAGCAGCCAGCGCGGTCTGGATTTGCACCTTAAATCAGCCGATCAATCTAATCCGTGCGTATTGGTGCTATTACCGCTTACTAGTGCGGAGGGCGCACAGGGCTACTTACAGCGGTTACACACCATGCTGACTGAGCGCTTTGGCTTGGACCAGACCCTAGAAAGCTTGGGTGTTCGCACCCATCGCTACGACATCGGTGTTGGACGAGAGCGTGAAGCGTTGCATCACTTCCTTTTCAATGAGTGTGGGTTCAATGATCAGCAAGTGGCTGTTTAGCGGCGCCGTTGTCTTTGAGTTAGGTAGTTGGGCGGCGTTATTGGATCGCATGTCGATCGAGGCCGCTACGCTTCTGTTTGTCTCTGCTCATGGTATGAGCAGCATTTTGCTGACGGCAGGTGTGTGGTTATTGCTACCCCGTCGTTATAAGTATCCCCTGCCGTGGAGCCCGCTGTTTATCTTCAGCCTGTCATTTTTTGTGCCTGTGCTGGGCGCTATTGGGGTCGCTGCTGCGGTCTTTCCCGCGCTGTACATGCCGCGCTCGCAGAAAGAAAAGGCCTGGGATTCTATGGGTGTGCCGGACCTGCCGTTTCGCCCTCAAGAACGTAACCGTGAACTGATGTTCCACGACGGCGGCTTGCAAGATGTGTTGCGCCATGCGCCTAACGCACAGAAGCGAGTTACGGCATTATTTGCTACTCGCCGAATGCCCAATAAAGACTCAATCCCGATCCTCAAGCTGGCGCTGCGCGACCCTGCGGACGACGTGCGATTGCTGGCCTACTCGATGCTTGATAAGCAAGAGGGCGATATCAATCACCGCATCCAGATTTCTTTACAGCAACTTGACGAGGCCTCTGGCACTCACAAAGCAGCTGTGCATGCCACCTTGGCCCGATGGTATTGGGAGCTGGCATATCTCGGGCTGGCCCAAGGGAGTGTGCTTGAGCATGTGCTCAGGCAGGCCCGCGAGCATGCCGAGAGCGCTCTAGAACTGGGGGCAGGCGATGGTGTGCACCTATTGGCGGGGCGCATCGCAATGGAGCTAGGCGACTTAGACCTTGCGGAGCAGCATTTGATGGAGGCCCAAGTGGCGGGGATCGATGTGGAAAAACTACTGCCTTTTCGGGCTGAAATCGAATTTTCTCGTGGCGAATACGGCGCGATTGCTGAGCAGTTGCGACAGCTCCCCGAGGAAATGCTGCAGCGCCCGCCTTTTGCAGCCTTGGCGAGATATTGGTTATGAAAACGCCTGCTACTGAGGCTCCTGTTGCAGATATCTGCCTGCTACTGGAGGGAACCTGGCCTTATGTTCGGGGCGGGGTGTCGAGCTGGGTCAATCAGCTGATTCTTGGCTTGCCTGAGCTGACGTTCTCGGTGTTTTTCATCGGTGGGCAAAGTGAGGCCTATGGCAAGCGGCAATACGCCATTCCAGCCAATGTGGTGCATATCGAAGAACACTTTCTCGAAAATGCCTGGAGGCCGGGCGATGCAGTGGTGGCTGCCAAGCGAGAAGGCCCGCGCAAGCTCATGCGCGATATGCATACATTTCTGCACCATCCTGACACCCCCAGCCTTGAACAGGGTCAGGCGATGCTGGAAAACCTAGCGAATGGTGTCATGAGCCTGGACGATGTGCTGCATAGTCGGGCGAACTGGGAGGCCATCACCGAAGGCTATATGCGCCATTGTAGTGATCCCTCTTTTGTTAATTATTTCTGGACGCTGCGCACCATGCAGGCACCATTGGTGATGCTGGCCGAAGCTGCTCGCCGGCTACCCAGAGCGCGAATGCTGCATTCTATTTCCACGGGTTATGCGGGGCTACTGGGCAGCATCCTGCAGCATCGATGGAAGTGCTCATACGTCATCAGTGAACACGGTATTTATACCAAGGAACGCAAGATTGACCTGGCCCAAGCCAGCTGGATTTCTGAAAGCCCAGATGAAATGCTGCGTACCGGCCTGGATGACGAGGTCAATTATATTCGTCGCCTGTGGATTCGTTTTTTTGAGCGAATCGGCTTGCTGGCCTATCGCTCCGCGGACCCGATCATTGCTTTATATGGCGGCAATCAGAAACAACAAATTACCGATGGAGCCGACCCTACTCGCACGCGGGTGATACCCAACGGTATCTCTATGGATGCCTGGAAAGACGCCATGCAGCTGCGACCCGAGGGTATTCCCAAGGTTGTGGGGTTAATTGGTCGAGTGGTACCGATCAAGGATGTAAAAACATTTATCCGCGCCATGCGTGGCGTGGTTAGCGCGATTCCAGAGGCTGAAGCGTGGGTCGTTGGACCGGAGGAGGAGGATCCTGAGTATGCGCAGGAGTGTCACAACCTAGTGCTTAGCCTGGGCCTGCAAGATAAGGTCAAATTTCTCGGTTTTCGCCAGATCCACGAACTGCTACCCACGCTGGGCATGATGGTGCTGACGTCGATCAGCGAGGCTCAGCCGTTAGTGATTCTTGAAGCCTGGGCTGCTGGTACGCCCGTTGTTACCAGTGACGTGGGCTCCTGCCGTGAGCTAATCGAAGGCGCGCCCGGCGAAGACAGTGAGCTCGGTCTTGCCGGTGAGGTAGTGGCCATCGCCGACCCGCAAGCGACTGCCCGGGCTATTGTCGAGCTGCTGAATAATCCGCAACGCTGGCATGCTGCCCAGGCGGTTGGGTTAGAGCGGGTTAACCGGTTCTATACCGAAACACTAATGCTAGAGCGCTATCGCACCCTGTACCGCGAAGCCATGGAGGCTGTTTGATATGGCGGGTATTGGCTTTGAACTGCGCAAAATTCTGTCTCGCGACTCCTATTCCGCAACGCTGCGGGCCTACTTATACGCCGGCCTGATCAGTTCCGGCCCCTGGGTGTTGTCGATCATCAGCGTGATGTTGATCGGGGTGATCAGTCTGGGAGTGGTAGTACCAGACAACACCGTGAGGCAGTTTCTGGTAACGGTGACGTACCTGATGGCCAGCTCGCTGATCTTTACCGGTGGCGCCCAGTTGTTTTTTACCCGGTTCATCTCCGACCGACTATTTGAAAAAAAGAACGACCGCATCCTGCCCAATCTACTGGGCATCATGTTGATTGTTACCTTGTCATCCGGGGTGCTGGCCAGCCTGGTGATGGGGCTGATGTTTGATGAGCCTTTCGCTTACCGGGTACTGGTGTTAGCTAACTTCGTCACGCTGTGCAATCTGTGGCTGGTGATCATTTTTCTGTCGGGGATGAAGGCTTACAACCGCATTATTGTGGTCATGCTGGTGGGCTATTCACTGATGGTGATGTGCGCGTTTTTGCTGCGTTTTTTGCACATGAGCGGGCTGTTGCTGGCGCTGTTGATTGGTCATGCCAGTCTGCTGTTTATGTTTCTGTTCGATATCTTGCGTGAGTACCCGGCGAAGCAGCTGATCGCCTTCGACTTTCTCAAGCGGCGTCAGGTCTTTATCAGCCTGCTAATTACGGGTTTTTGCTACAACTTGGGGATCTGGATCGATAAGTTCATCTTCTGGTTCAGCCCGCACACCTCGAGTCAGGTCATCGGCCCGTTGCGTGCCTCGATGCTCTATGACTTACCAATCTTCCTCGCTTATCTGGCAATCATTCCCGGTATGGCGGTGTTTTTGGTGCGTATCGAAACCGACTTTGCGGAGTGGTATGAGCGTTTGTTCTCGGCGATTCGTGGCGGGCAAACGCTGCAGCACATCGGCGTGCTCAAAGAGCAGATGATTCTCGCTATCCGCCAAGGTCTGTTGGAAATATGTAAGGTGCAGGGGCTGACGGTGGTTTTGCTGTTTCTCTTGGCGCCGGCAATGCTGGAGTGGCTGGGTATATCGGCCTATTACCTGCAGCTGTTCTATGTGGATCTGATCGGGGTCAGCATTCAGGTGGTCTTTATGGCGCTGCTGAATGTGTTCTTTTACCTCGATAAACGGGCCATCGTGCTGCAGTTGTGCGTGTTATTCGTGGTGCTCAATGCCGCTCTGACGCTGCTCAGCCTGTACATGGGGCCAACCTTCTATGGCTACGGCTTCACTCTGTCGCTGCTGGCGTGCGTGCTGCTCGGGTTGATGCGTCTTTCCAGCTCTTTGGAAGATTTGGAGTACGAAACATTTATGCTGAGTCGTTAACCCGATGACGCATAAGCCACTCAGGAATCCGCCGCTCCAGGTAGTAGCCCGGCTTGCTCAGGCTGCCTTCGACAAAACCGACATGGCCGCCGTGGGCGTGCAGTTCGAAGGTGATGCTCGCTGACAGCTCATTGGCTTCAGGCAGGCTGTGCGGGAATACGAAGGGGTCGTCAGCTGCATGGATGATCAGCGTCGGTGTCTCGATTTGGCCGAGGAAGTAGCGGCTGGAGGCGCGGCGGTAGTAGTCCTCAGCATCGGCATAGCCATGCAACGGCGCAGTGATGCGGCCGTCGAAATCCCAAAAGGTGCGCATGTTATCCAGCGGGCCGAGCTTCTCCAGAATCGACAGGCGCTCGGCCATTCCTTGGTGGGCGAACAGGCGCTGTTTGTCCTTCACATAGGCAACCATCTCGCGCATAAAGTGGCGCTGGTAAACCCTGGAAAAGCCCATGCCGATGCGGTCCGCGCATTGGTCCAGGCGAAACGGCACCGATACTGCTGCTGCGCCCTGCAATTGGCTGTCTGCGCCCGTTTCGCCGAGGTACTTGAGCAGCACATTGCCGCCCAGCGAATAGCCCACCGCATACAACGGCGCCATTGGCCGTTGCGCGCGTAGGTGGCGTACGGCTTCCGCCAGGTCCTCGCTGGCACCCGAGTGGTAACCGCGGGGTAACAGGTTCGGCTCGCCCGAGCAGCCACGCCAGTTCAGCGCCACGCTGGCCCAGCCCTGAGCCGCCAGGGCCTGCTGCAAGCCGAGCACATACAGCGAGTCGGAGGAGCCGGTCAGGCCATGCAGCACCAGCACCAGGGGGGCATCGGCCTGATGCGGGCCGTGCCAGTCGAGGTCGAGAAAATCGCCATCTTCCAGCCACAGGCGCTCACGTGTGCGTTCAAGCTTGGCCGGCTGGCGGCACATTGGGTTCCACAGCGTTTGCAGGTGTGGGCCAGGCAGCCACGAGGCAGGTTTGAAGGGCGATGTCATGAGAGGAGTATCTGTCGGGAAAGCGCTCAGGCTAGGGCCTGGGCGAGCGAAACGGAAGCGCTATGCGCCAGGCGAATGGCAGCGCCTCAAGTCTCTTGGGCTTCAGCGCGTGAAGCCCAAGGCACTTTTCCTAGACCGCTGCCGTGCGTTGCCACAGCGCGTAGTACACCTGGCCAGCCTTCTGTTCGCGGTGTAGGCGCCAGTTGCCGGGCATGCCGAGGCTGGACGGGGCGTTTTCGCTTTCGGTATAGACCCAGGCGTCGGCGGCCAGCCAGCCGTGCTGCTCCAGCAAATTACAGGCGGGAAGCAGCAGGTTTTGGCTGAACGGTGGGTCGAGAAACACCAGATCAAAAGGCGTAGCGGCTGGGCTTTGCAGGAAGAGCAGGGCGTCGACCTGCTGCAGCTGGCCGTTGTCGCGCTGCAGGGTCTGCAGGTGGCCGCGTAGGCTGCTGATCGCGGCCGGATTTAGGTCCAGGGCCAGCGCGCTGCCGGCGCCACGCGACAGCGCCTCGAGAAATAACGCGCCGCTACCGGCGAACAGGTCGAGCACCTTGGCGCCTTCGACATAGGGCGCCAGCCAGTTGAACAGGGTCTCGCGCACCCGGTTTGGCGTTGGGCGCAGGCCCGCCGCCATGGGGAAATTGAACTGACGCGAGCGCCATTGCCCGCCGATGATGCGCAGCTGGCCATCGCCACTGTGGGCGGGGTTGGCTTTGGGCGGCTTGGGTCGCTTGCTCATCAATGCTCCGGGATTGCTGATGGTTGCTCGGCGGGTTTGTCGGTCGGGGCGGGCAGTTCTTTCTGCTCTACGCTCGGGCCGGCGGTGACGATGACCAGAGCCTCGGCATCCAGGTGTTTGGCCATGGCCGCTTTGACCTGCTCGACGGTCAGCGCCTGCACGTCACGCATAAAGTCTTCCAGGTAGCTCAGCGGCAGGTCGTAGAAGCCCATGGAGCCGAGCTGACCGACGATGGCCGCGTTGCTCGCGGTGGACAGCGGGAAGCTACCGGCCAGTTCGCGCTTGGCATTGTTCAGCTCGTCGGCAGTCGGGCCGTTGGCAATAAACTCGGCCAGCATGCTTTTCACCAGCTGCAGGGTGCCGGCGCTGAGTTCGGCGCGGGTTTGCAGGTTGATCATAAACGGCCCGCGCGCCTGCATGGCGCTGAAACCGGAGTAAACGCCATAGGTCAGGCCGCGCTTTTCGCGCACCTCGGTCATCAGGCGAGTGCCGAAGCCACCGCCGCCGAATACCTGGTTGCCCAGGTAAAGCGCGGCGTAGTCTGGATCGCGGCGATCAATACCGAGCTGGGCGATCATCAGGTGGGTCTGG
>TARA_R110000868_G_scaffold147244_10_pt1 | contig 14422 bp, 17 predicted proteins | sample TARA_R110000868 | Tara Oceans TARA_R110000868 (sample SAMEA4397489) | marine metagenome | biome: Polar Biome; feature: [SRF] surface water layer (ENVO:00010504); material: water (ENVO:00002006), including particulate matter (ENVO:01000060) such as... | depth 5 m | reverse complement strand
GGTTTTGTGCCCGCTGAACCTTCACCCGCCATTACCGCCAAAGTGCCCGAGACAAAAACATCATAGTCGCGCGCTTGACCTATCGCCCGTGTCAGCCATTTCGCCTCGCGCATAAAGTCCTCTTCCGCCTCACCTTCGATGACGCGGCCAAAGACGAGAAGTGCCGAGCGAAGGCGGCGAAGCGCGACGCGCATCTGATGGAGTGCTTCAGGTGCACCCGCATCCAAGGCGGCGGCTTGATTGGAAAGAAGGTGAGCAAGGCAATGATTGAGCACGATGGCATAAGCATCTTCAACCGTTGCGCCGCGCATGATATGAAGCGCGGGAGCACGTGCCGCCATTGCCTTTTCGCCGCGCGCCAATGCGCGACCACGTTCAGACTTTGAGCGGATGCCGATGTGCAACGGCGCGATGTCGGCGAGTTGCAACGCGACACGGTAGAGATCGGCACGGGTGCCGCGTTTGAGCTCCAGTTCAATTTCATTGACGGGCAGGGCACTGTCGCCCGCCTCAATTGCGCCTTGATCGATGACCAGTTCGATCTCGCCACCATCATCCGTATAAAGACTTGATGTGCTGCGTCGGATCACTGAGGCAAAACGCGGTTCTATGTCGCCTGTACCGGTGAGCCGCAGGAGTTGCAAACGCAAGGCAGGTGGCAGGTGATTGATGTCAGGCCTGTCTCTGCCGGTAACCAGCACATGTTCCCATTCGCCGCGATCACTCAAGGGGCCGCCGTTGCGGCGCGGGGTCTTGAGGGTCTGGATACGCGAACGGCCTGCGTGGCGCACCCGCAGCGCAAAACCATGCTCCATAAGGGCAAAATCATCGGTGTCAAAATAGACCGAGCGCAGGGTCTTCGCGCTCGACTTGGTGCGCGTGAGGCCGGTGCGGGTGCGCAGCCGGGCAAGGCGGGCCAGTGCCGCTGCATCACCTTCGAGCTTGATTTCGATCTCGCGGTCCATAATCGGGATTTTTCATCACTGTGGGTGAAGGGGGGCGCGCAAGGATAAGCTCGATGACAGCGCTCATTCTGCCCTGAAGCTTCGCCAAGGTGCAATTACGATTGCATGCTGTAAGTAGTTCCCGCTTAGGGCCGCATCGGAATGCCGCGCGCCGCCATATAGGCTTTGGCTTCACCCACCGAGTAAGTTCCGAAATGGAAAATTGAGGCGGCAAGCACGGCACTGGCGTGGCCGTCCCTGATCCCGGTGACAAGATCATCCAGAGTGCCGACGCCGCCGGAGGCGATAACGGGAATTGTGACAGCGTCAGCGACCGCTCGCGTCAACGGTATATTGTAGCCCGCTTTCGATCCGTCACGATCCATAGATGTGAGAAGGATTTCGCCGGCCCCGAGGCTCGTCACCTGTCGGGCAAAATCAACCGCGTCTATGCCGGTGCGGGTGCGCCCGCCGTGGGTGAAAATTTCCCATTTGCCGGGACCGACCTCTTTGGCGTCGATGGCGACGACAATGCATTGATTGCCGAATTTTTCAGCGGCCTCGCGGACAAACTCGGGCCGCACGACCGCTGCCGTGTTAATTGACACTTTATCGGCACCGGCAAGCAGCAGTTTGCGCACATCATCGACGCTACGCACGCCGCCGCCGACGGTCAGCGGCATGAAACACTGTTCAGCCGTTTTGGCGACCACATCGAAAATGGTGGCGCGTTCCTCATGGCTCGCCGTGATGTCGAGGAAGCATAATTCGTCGGCACCTGCCGCATCATAAGCACGCGCCGCTTCAACCGGATCGCCCGCGTCCACGAGATCGACAAAGTTCACGCCTTTGACGACGCGCCCGTCTTTGACATCGAGGCAGGGGATGACGCGGGCTTTGAGCATCAGGCGGCATCCTTCAGAAGGCGCAGCGCTGCTGCGACATCAATGCGGCCATCGTAGAGCGCCCGACCCGAAATCGCACCTTCCAGCCCTTTGCAATTGGCTGCAATCAGGCGACGAATGTCTTCGATGTCGGAAAGGCCACCCGACGCAATCACGGGAATATCGATGGCATTGGCGAGCGCAACAGTGGCTTCGATGTTCAAACCCTCCAGCACACCGTCACGCGCAATATCTGTGTAGATGATGGCGGATACACCCGCGTCCTGAAAGCGACCAGCCATCTCAAGAACGGTCAGATCTGATACTTCGGCCCAGCCTTCGGTGGCCACCAGTCCGTCTTTAGCATCAAGCCCGACCGCAATGCGGCCTGGAAATTTTTTGCAGGCCTCAATGACAAGCGCGGGATTTTTGACAGCTGCCGTGCCGATGATGACCCGCGTGATGCCTTTGGCCAGCCAGGTTTCGATGGTGCCCAAATCGCGGATGCCGCCACCCAGTTGCACGGGAATATCAATCGCCCCAAGGATGGCATCCACCGCGTTTGCATTGACGGGCTTGCCCTCGAAGGCGCCATTGAGGTCCACGAGGTGCAAATATTCAAAGCCTTGCGCGACAAAGCTTTTGGCTTGCGCCGCCGGATCATCGTTGAAGACGGTTGCCTGTTCCATTAGCCCGCGCACAAGGCGCACGCAGTTGCCGTCTTTTAGATCAATCGCCGGAAAGAGGATCATTCAGGGTCGCCAGTTCAAAAAATTGCCGATGAGCTTCAGCCCGAGGGTCTGGCTCTTTTCAGGATGGAATTGGGTGCCGGCCATATTGTCGCGCGCGACCATTGCCGTCAGCGGCCCGCCGTAATCCGTGCGGGCGACGATGTCGCTCTCATCGGTCGGCTGCATCGCATAGGAGTGAACGAAATAAGCGTGCAAGCCCTTGTCGCCGGTTTCAATCCCGTCGAGCAACACGTGTGCGCGCGCTAGATCGAGTGTGTTCCAGCCCATATGGGGAATTTTCAGATCTGGATCTGCGGGCTCAATGGCACTGACATCGCCGCCGATCCAGCCAAGCCCCTTGTGCACACCATACTCAATGCCCCGCGTCGCCATCAATTGCATACCGACACAAATACCAAGAAACGGTCGCGCTTTGCCGCGCACGCATTCCTCCAATGTCTCGACCATGCCGTCGATGGCATCTAGACCCGCACGACAATCGCCAAAAGCACCAACCCCAGGCAGCACAATACGATCGGCACGGCGCACATCATCAATTGAGCCCGTCACCAAAATTTCGGAGTCATTTCCGCTTTCGCGTGCGGCGCGTTCAAAGGCCTTCGCGGCGGAGCGGAGATTTCCCGACCCGTAATCAATGATCGTCACAAGCTGCATGATCTAATGCCCCGGATGCGGGAACAGGCCAAGAGGCGCGTGCTCTTCAGGATTTGTTTTGCGAGGCCAGACTGGCGCAGAGATCGGCTGCGTTGCGGCAGGGCCCGACGCATGGATCGACCCGGACCAATGACGGAAAAAATCACGTTCGGCCGCTTGCAGATCCGAACCGCCCGCAATACCGATTTCGCGGTAGCCCTGACGCGCGAGGTTCCAACGAATGAGGTCATGGGCGGCGACGCCGAGAAATCCCTGCAGCATGATGACCATGACGGACATGAGTTCTTCGGAGGCTGACATCATTCTCGCGCCCGCCATCAGGAGCACGGAAAAGGCAAAATAGAAGGCGGCGGCAATCCATTGGCGTTTGGCCAGAAGCCAGAACAGCGCAAATCCGGCGGCAGGCCAGCTAAAGCCCTCACGTACCATGACTATGCCCTTGCCATCGGCCGGGGCACCGCTGAGCTCGTGAACCGTATAAGAGCGCATTACCGTCTTCCTGAGGTCGGCACGCAGGAGGTCCGCTCGCCGGATCCTCACCATTTTGTTCTATCTAGGCCAAAGGCAGCGGAAACGCCAGCCTCAGGCGGCAGGACAAATGGTCAGCTCCCCAGTTTGCCCTTGGTCGATGGGACGCGATCGGACATACGTGGGTCGATCTCAATCGCCTCGCGCAGGGCACGCGCCAGACCTTTGAAGCAGCTTTCAACTATATGGTGATTATTGTCGCCATAGAGGTTTTCGATGTGGAGTGTAATGCCCGCGTTCTGGGCGAAGGCCTGAAACCACTCCTTGAAAAGCTCGGTATCCATGTCGCCAAGCTTCGGCTTGGTGAAGTTCACTTTCCAGATCAGATAGGGGCGCTGCGACACGTCGATGGACACCCGCGTGCAGGTTTCGTCCATCGGGATGATGGCCGTCGCATAGCGGCGGATGCCTTTGAAATCGCCCAGCGCACGGCGCACCGCTTCGCCGATGACAATGCCGCTGTCTTCGGTTGTGTGGTGAAAATCGATGTGAAGGTCGCCGACCGCGCGCACTTTGAGGTCGATCAAGGAATGACGCGACAATTGTTCGAGCATGTGGTCGAGAAAACCGATACCGGTCTCAACGTCATATTCGCCGGTACCGTCCAGATCGAGCGCGACGAAGATCTCTGTTTCCTTAGTCTTACGCTCGATGGTGGCTACGCGGCCTTCGTCGTCGTCGTTCATTTCTTCTGTCCAGATAGGCGGTGCGGGCCGACAGCGGCACCGCTTGATGATGCTTGGGGTTTTAGCAGCCGACCCCTATTTCGGCCAGTGTCATTCCCGCGCAGATTGCGGCTGATGCCTCTGTTGCAACGAATACATGCCATGACAAGGACTTACGGGCCGTTAACCTTCTCTCTTAAGAATTGCTCATATTTTACATTAAGTACCGCAGAATACACATCATCTTTCAGAGCTAAGTACATATAGTTCCTTGTGTCGGCTCAACTGACCTATGCATATTACTGTCCTTACACCGATATCTGGTATCAACGTAGAATTCGGAACCCGAAGAAGTAAGCCAAGCCCACCGAATTTTTGCTCTTCGCGGATGCAATAAACCGTCTTGGTGATATGTTAGTTTCATATGGGAGGCATTGTTCGTCGCGACACTTACCGACAGGGATGCAAAACATGAGACACCAATCTTTCTGGCGTCGACTGCTGCGCAGGAGACCCAAACGCCAGTCGTTTTTCGAGAGCCAGCACGTGATGATTGCCGCGGTAGAGCGCGAGGCGAGAGCGGCACACCAAACCGGGCAGGCAAAAGAGCCGCTTGACCAGCCGAAGACCAGATAATCTTTATATTTCATAGACTTGAACTAGATTTAGGAAAGCCCGTCAGCGCGGATTTTTCGGCTGACGCTTGACCTCAGGGGCAAAAATCGCCACATGGGAGGATCAATAGTCCCCTCGCTGCCGGAACCTGCTCCTCATGTCTCAACCCGACGAACACGGCCTTGCCCCTTGGCACGGCACCACCATCCTCACGGTGCGCAAAAACGGGCAAGTGGTCATCGCCGGCGACGGTCAGGTGTCGATGGGCAATACGATTATGAAGGGAAATGCCCGCAAGGTGCGCCCTTTGGGATCGGGTCAAGTCATTGCCGGTTTTGCCGGTGCGACGGCGGATGCGATGACACTCTTTGAGCGGCTCGAAGCCAAGCTTGAGCAGTACCCCGGCCAGCTGACGAGAGCTTGTGTGGAACTCGCCAAGGACTGGCGTACAGACCGCTACCTGCGCCGCCTCGAAGCCCTGATGATCGTCGCTGATGCCACGACGAGCCTTGTCCTGACCGGTAACGGTGATGTGCTGGAGCCCGAAGGCGGGGTTGTCGGCATCGGATCGGGTGGCAATTATGCTCTCGCTGCCGCCCGCGCCCTCATCGACAGCGACCTAAGCGCAGAAGAAATTGCCCGCAAATCCATGAAAATCGCTGCTGATATTTGCGTCTTCACCAATGGCAATCTGACGGTGGAGCGGCTTGATGCCCCAGCCGGATAATCTCGGCGATACATTGGCGGCGGCTGTGATCGCAGGTGTTATTTCGCCCGAGCAAGCCGAAGCGTTGCTTGTCTTTGCGGAAGCGCGCGCGATTGGGGATGGCCCGGTCGCAGCTTCTGAAAAGACGTCGCCTAACCTGACTGCCGACCTCAACGGGGACGGTGAAACGCTGCATTTTGTGCGCGGGATGCATGATATTTTCATGTCCATCGGCATTGTCATGTTGCTCACAGGTACAAGCCTGATTGCGAGCAGCATCGGCGCTCTGGTCTTGTCTGCGGCGCTATCTGAATATCTTGTCCGTCGGCGACGCCTTGTGTTGCCCAGCATCGTGCTTGCAATAGCGGTGGTCTATTTTGCAAGCCAGAGCTTCGGCCTCATCTCGCTATGGGGCGGCATTCCAAGTCTTGCATTCACGTTCTTGGCGGCTTGCACTTTCTACTATCGCTACCGCCTGCCCTTTGCACTGATGCTGATTGCTGCCTCCGCCCTTGGACTAGCGGTGACACTCCTCAATTTCCTGTTTCCAGATCTGATTGAAACGCACAGACCGGCGCTGATACTGGGGCTGGGGCTGGCCACTTTTGCCTTTGCCATGTCGCAGGATATCCGCGACCCGCAACGCAAATCCCTGGCGGCCGACAATGCCTTTTGGCTGCATCTGCTCGCGGCGCCGCTCATGGTTCACGGCCTGATGTCACTGCTCATTACCGGCGGTATGTATGATTTCGAGAGTGTCACAGACGCGGGGATCGTGATCGGTATCGTGTCACTGCTCGGGCTCGTTGCAGTTGCCATCGACAGGCGGGCCATGTTGGTTTCCGGCCTTGCCTATGTGGGCTTCGCACTCGGCATGATTGTTCGGCAAACAGAAATTTCAGCCATCAGCGCCACAGCTTTGACCCTGATCCTGCTCGGCGCGGCCATTGTGGCGCTGGGCAGTGGCTGGCGCTACGCGCGCAAAGCCCTGTTGGCGATCATGCCCCGTCCGCTCACCCAATTTCTCCCGCCTTCCGGATTGTAAGCGTCATGACCAGTTTTTCTCCCCGCGAGATCGTTTCCGAACTCGACCGCTACATCATTGGCCAGAACGACGCCAAGCGCGCCGTCGCCATTGCGTTGCGCAACCGTTGGCGACGTCAGCAATTGCCAGACGCTTTGCGCGACGAGGTGCTGCCTAAGAACATTCTGATGATCGGACCGACGGGCGTCGGCAAGACTGAAATTTCGCGACGTCTGGCACGGCTCGCTGAAGCGCCGTTCATTAAAGTCGAGGCGACCAAGTTCACGGAAGTCGGCTATGTTGGTCGCGACGTAGAGCAGATTATCCGCGATCTTATCGAAATCAGCATCGCTCAGGTGCGCGAGAAAAAGCGCAAGGATGTTCAGGCCAAAGCCCAACTCCATGCGGAAGCCCGCGTGCTCGACGCTCTGGTGGGCAAGGGGGCCTCGGATTCCACCCGGGAAAGTTTCCGCCGCAAATTGCACAACGGCGAGCTTGATGACAAAGAAGTCGAGATCGAAGTCGCCGATCAGGGCGCTATGCCCAATTTTGATGTGCCCGGCCTGCCGGGCGGTCAGATCGGCATGATCAATCTCAGCGACATGTTTGGCAAAGCACTCGGCGGCGGGCGCACTAAACCACGCAAGATGACTGTACGCGAAAGCCATGACCTGCTGATCGCCGAGGAATCCGACAAACTGCTTGATCAGGAACAGCTCACGCAGGAAGCGATCCGCCTCGTCGAGCAATCCGGCATCGTGTTTCTCGATGAAGTGGATAAGATTTGTGCTCGGGCGGAGAGACAAGGCGGCGATGTGAGCCGTGAAGGCGTGCAGCGCGATTTGCTGCCGCTCATCGAAGGGACGACGGTCGCGACCAAGCACGGTGCGATCAAGACCGACCACATCCTCTTTATAGCATCTGGTGCCTTCCATGTTGCCAAGCCATCGGATCTGCTGCCGGAACTGCAGGGCCGGTTGCCTATCCGCGTCGAACTTCAGGCACTGTCGCGCGACGACTTCGTGCGCATTCTGACTGAGCCCGAAGCGAGCCTCATCAAGCAATATGTGGCCCTCATGGCCACCGAAGGCGTGACCCTTGATTTCACCGCAGACGGGATTGAGGCCATTGCCAGCATCGCGGCCGACGTCAATGGGTCTGTGGAGAATATCGGCGCACGCCGGTTGCACACGGTGATGGAGCGCGTGCTCGATGAAATTTCCTTCGCCGCGACCGACCGGTCCGGTCAGGAGGTGCAGATCGACGCTGAATATGTGCGGAGCCGCATCGGTGATCTGGCGCGTAACGTCGATCTGTCGAAGTTTATACTCTAGTCATCCGATCTGATCATTCGTTTTACGCGAATCCAGCGGGTGATTTTTCTTTGCAGATCGCGAGTCTTTAAGTTTGCTCCAAAATGGAGGAAATTTGGTTCGCGTTCGGTGAATTCGTTGAAAATCTTATATTAGCAACGGGCGAGTCCAGCGCCGATCAAAAATGGCTGATTACTAGCGTTTTTTATTTGATGCGCTGCGCCTGCGCGGGTGTTTGTCCAACATCGTCCTTAAATGGCGATTCAGCTCACCCGTTTCCGCTGCTGTCAGATGCGCAATTTCCTCGGCGAGACGATTGGCGAGTTCGGTTGCGCTCGGGTCGAGACCAGAGGTGTCAATAGTCACGCGCGGATGAGACAGGCGGGCAAGGCGCTCAATTTCCGCCGCCTCATCCCAGATCACGTTGAAATAACCGATGATGGCCTGGACCTGCGCCCAACTTGGGCGCCCGCGACGGCCGTGTTCAAGTGCCGAGAGATAAGCAGGGCTTATGCGCAGAGCAGCAGCCATTTCCTTCATTGTGAGGCCTCGAGCAGCCCGCAGTTCACGGATTTTCGCGCCGAACGGTGTCATGCGCGGCGCTTCCTGAGCCAGACATAGAAAGCCCCGCCGCCGCCGTGACGCGGGTGGGCAGGCTGGAAGCCCGCAATTTCGGAGCGAAACCGGGGCGTTGCAAGCCAATGCGGCAGAGCGGACCGCAAGACACCGCTATGGTCTGAAGCCTCATGGTAGCGGCTTGAATGAAGTATGTGTCGGGCGAAAGGGCTTTCGCCTTTGCCGGTGATGACAAGCACACAGCGCAGGCCCGCATGCCGCGACCGTGCAAGAAAGCCATAAAGCGCCGCTTCCGCCTCATCCTGCCGCATGCCATGGAGGTCCATCCGGGCTTCGGTCTCGATTTGCCCACGCGCAAGTTTCTGGGAAGTGCGCCTGTCGAGGCCCGTGAGAGGCGGTGGTTCGGCGGATGCAGCCTGATGGGCCGCAATAAGCTCGGATTTCCGCCGTGGGCGAGGCACCGACGCCAATGGTTTCGGAACAGCAACGACCTTAATAGACGCGCCGCTGTCTGGTTCTGTCGCTAATTCCGGCTCCGGAATAATCTGACCGCTGGACAAGGGTCTGACGTCCTTGGCAACGGCGCGCCACAGCCGGCGCTCATCATCATTGAGGAGACGGGGCTTGCGCGAGGATTGTTTGGGCCGTCCGGTCGGCTTGCCTTTTCCTTCGTCCATCGCCCTGCCTCTTCAGCGTGGCGCGAGGCGACGGGGCAGAAGCGCGATGAGACGACCCGGCTGTTTCATGCGTCCCGCGATCTCGGCAGCGTCGCGACCAGGGCCCCAAAAGACATCCCCGCGCTGCACACCGCGAATGGCGGTGCCCGTGTCTTGCGCCACCATCAAATGCCGAAAGGGTGCGTCGCCTGCCTGATGCGGCACCGGCGCGGTCGTTTCGAGCCAGAAGAGACTACCCAGTGGATGTACTGATCTATCGACTGCCAAAGACTTTTGCGGCGTCAGGCTCGTGCCTTCAGCGCCGGGTGGTCCGAGGTCGGTATGTGTCTCCAAGCTTTTGAAGAATATGTAGGAATCGTTTTGGCGCAGGAGCGGCGCAACAGCTGAAGGATGGCTGGCGAGATAGGCGCGGATGGTTTGCATCGAGACTTCATCGCGCGGGATGGCTCCCTGTTCGATGAGGAGTTTGCCGATCGATGTATAGGTGCGCTCGTTCTTGGCGGCGAAGGCCAGGCGCATGACCTGACCGTCTTCCAGCCTTACGCGACCAGAGCCCTGCACATGGAGGAAAAAGGCATCGACGGGATCCGCCAGCCAGACAAGTGCCAGCGCGTTGCCGTCCAACTGACCTGACGTCAAGGCATCTTCGATCTCACTGCGGGTTGGCAAAAGACGTCCGGCAGCCTTGTCGGCAGCAAATTTGGACGGAAGGCGCAAAACAGGCGTCTGGTAGCGCCCGCCGCGCTGCAAGGAGCCTTCCATTTCGGGTTCGTAATAACCTGTGAAGAGCCCGTCATCCGTGCCGCTTCCGATACGAACAGGTGCAAAGTAAGCTTCGAAATAGACGCGCGCGGCATCGTCGCCGGGTGCTACATGGGCGGCGGCGGAGCAGGCTTCGGCCCAATCACCGGCCCGCCCGTAGAAGCTTGATGCGTTCTTAACATCGAGTGATGCGTCAGGGTTAAGTTTCAGTATACGGGCACAGGAGCGTTGAAATGCTCCCAATGCACTGGCCTGACTGTCGCTGGTCCAACCTTCTAAAGCATTGAAACTCAACACATCTTCAGGCCCTACCGACACTGTCTGACCGGCATCTGCGTTTTGCGCGCAGCCGAGCAGCGCAAACAGCGAGACCGCCGCCGCAACGCTGATGCCACCCCATCTGACAGAGTTTGCCTGTGATTTTCCATGTGCCACAACCACCCCCGCGACCCGGCTCAGTCTTCTGAACCGGTAGCGACAAGACGCCAGTTCGGATCGCTTGCCGTGACATCGCGCTCGAAAGTCCAGATGTCGGTCACCTTGCGGATGGTCACAGGATCACCCTCAATGACGGCGCCTTCGCCATTTTTGGTGCAAGCCGTCAGTTCGCTTACAAAGCGAAGCGTAAGACGGGCGCGATGGCCGACGAGTTCTGCGCCCTGCAATTCGGTCTTGGTGATGCCGATAAAGGTCTGATCGATGGTTTCACCACGCGACTGGCGATCGGCGATCACACCGTCAAAGCTCTTGAACACATGGGCATCAAGCAAAGGCTTCAATGTCTCGCGTTCGCCCTTGGCGAAAGCAGTGACAATCATTTCATATGCGGCTTTGGCACCTGTGACGAAATCCTTGGCGTCAAAATACCGGTCGGCCAGTGCAATTTCGGTCAGAGTTTCGGCCAAAGGTGAGCCTTGCGGCGCGAGACCCGCCCAACGGTCTTTCACGACATAGGGTTCGGTCTGCGGATAGGCGTCGAAACTTGACTCGTCCTCGTCGACTTTCGGTCGATGGGCGCGGGGCAATTGAACAACTTTGTCGCTGTCGCCGTTCGTCGCCTTGTCATCACTTGAAAAAGGATCAAACGGCGGGCGCTCGTCGCCGGTGCGACGGCCAAGCACGCTGCGCAGCTTCAGGAAGACAACGACGGCAACAGCCAGAAGAATGAGATTGAGCAGGGAGGATGCTTCGCCCATGCGGGCCACCTTTCACGGGACTTGAACTCTCGACGGCATGCGCCGATGTGCGGCTTGCTGAATCTATGGGAAATGGCCCAAAGCACCGGACCCGTGCAGGCACCCGTGTGTCCCACCCGTCAGGCTTCATGCGCAACCATAGATCATCTCTAAGGTAAGCCAATTGCTGGCCTATTGCTATATGCGGGTGCAGATTGATGCACCATCGATCCCACCTGCCCATGAAAGGACCGTACTTGTTTCCTGTTATTTTTCTCCTCTTTGTCGCCGTGCCGATCATTGAGATTGCCGTCTTTATCAAAGTCGGCGGTCTCATCGGCGTCATCCCGACTTTGGCACTTGTCATCGCCGTTGCCATTTTCGGGACCTGGCTGCTGCGCCAGCAGGGATTGCAGACTTTCAACAAGGCACAAGCCGCGATGAACCGTGGTGAAATGCCGGTTGGCGAAATGCTCGACGGGTTCTTTCTGGTGCTTGCCGCTCTCCTCATGGTGACGCCGGGGCTTCTGACCGATGCCATCGGGTTTGCGCTTCTCGTCCCACAGGTGCGGCGTGCTCTCGGCGTTATCGCAAGGCGCTGGGTTATGGCACGAACGGTTCGGGCAAATTTTTACCAGAGCGACCCGCAGGACAGACGCGCGGACGGACCTCCCCGCGCCGATAGGGGCACGGGTCCAATTATTGACGGAGAGGCCAGTGAGGTGGACGAGGACGCACCGCGCCTGCCACCGGACACACGCTAAAGCCGAAACGGCCAATGCATATTGTGACGCCGCCGGTTCCATGTTAGCCAGCAGCAGCATCAAACCCACCTCAGAAAGCGACGACAGATGGCGGATCAAGGCGAAGCAAATGCGACAGGCGAGAATGCGCCGGAGTTCCGCATTCTCACGCAATATGTGAAAGACCTGTCCTTTGAAAATCCTAATGCGCCGCAGTCTCTCGGGCCGGTGACCGACCAGCCGCAGATCGATGTGCGCGTCGATGTCGGCGTCCAGCGGCTCAATGAAACTGATTTTGAGGTGAAGCTCACGGTCGGTATCGAAGCGAAAGCTTCGCAAGGCGTGATGTTTCTGGTCGAGTTGCAATATTGCGGATTGTTCCGTCTGGCCAATATTCCCGCCGACAGTCTGGAGCCGATGCTGCTCATTGAATGCCCGCGCCAGATTTTCCCGTTCGCCCGACGCGTCATTGCCGACGTGACCCGCGACGGTGGTTTCCCGCCGCTGATGATCGACCCGATTGATTTCGTCAATCTCTACCAGCAGCGCCGGACCGGCGTGCCTGAAGGTACCGTACCGAACTAATCAATTCTATTTCGGCCAGAGCCCGCCGTCGGCAAGTTCCGCGACAAAAATTTTATGTGCTTCAGCTTCCGATGCCGTGAGGCGCGGCGGCAAGGGCAAGGCGCGCGGCGCGCGTAGTTCGGTTGTGCCTGCATCGTTCTTGCGATGATCAAGTGCTGCATCAAGTACAAGACCTGGCTGGCGACCACCCATCAATTCCAGATAGACGTCGGCCAGAAGTTCAGCGTCGAGGAGCGCGCCATGTTTGATGCGCCCTGAATTGTCGATGCCGAAGCGTTTGCAGAGCGCATCGAGACTATTGGCCGAACCCGGAAAACGCTTGCGCGCGATGAGCAATGTATCGACCGCGCGCGAAGGTGGGATCGACATGCGTCCTGTCAACTTCAGCTCATGATTGATGAAGCCCATATCGAAGGACGCGTTATGAATGATCAGCGGATCGTCTTTGATGAAGTCGAGGAACTCGTCAACGACTTCGGCAAATTTCGGTTCGGTTGAAAGTCGCTCCGCTGACAACCCGTGCACGTTAAAGGCTTCAATCGGCACATCGCGTTCGGGGTTGATATATTTGTGGAAGGTCGCGCCTGTTGCCACCTGATTGATAATTTCCAGACAGCCGATTTCGACAAGCCTATCGCCGCCTTGCGGCGAAAGACCCGTGGTTTCGGTATCGAGAACAATCTGGCGCATCTGTCTTCCTATTTCGTCGATCTATCCGGTCAGGGCCGTCTTGTTTCTCAGGGCAAGCGCGCGCTCAACACCTTTCCTTCGCGGCCTTTGAGCGCAGCGACAACCGCCTTGACCTCGTCAAAAGCATGTTCGAGACCCTTGTCTGTGTCGATGACGAAATCGGCACGTCGGCGTTTTTCAGCATCGGGTACTTGCTTGGCGTGAATTGCCGCAAATTTTGCCATGTCCATGTTAGGCCGCGCCAGCACGCGCTGTTCCTGAATGTGATAGGGCGCACTGACCACGACAACTACATCGACGCGGGCTTCTCCGCCTGTCTCGTAGAGCAGCGGAATGTCGAGCAGCACAGCGTCGTGACCTTCGGCTTTTGCTTTTTTTAAAAACTCGATCTGCGCGCTGCCAACGAGCGGATGCACAATGGCTTCGAGCTTTTTCATTTCCTCAGGCAGACCCAGAACGGCACGCGACAAAGCCTGACGATCGACCGCGCCGTCGACGATCACATGCGGGAAAGCTTTCTCAAGCGGCTCAACCGCCGCGCCACCCTTGGCATAAAGCGCGTGAACAGCAGCGTCTGCGTCATAGACCGGCACGCCGAGACGGGCGAACATCTTTGCTGTTTCGGATTTTCCCATACCGATGGAACCTGTGAGACCGATCAGAAGCATCAGGCCTTGTTCTCCGTAATTCTCATGTCAGCAAGTACCAGCGCACGTAATTCTTTCGTCACGCGGGGACGTTTGCCGAACCAGGCTTCAAATCCCGGTACCGCCTGATGTAACAACATGCCGAGCCCGTCAACGATTGTAAGTCCACGCGCACGCGCGGCCTTGAGCAATCCGGTTTCAAGCGGCGTATAAACAATATCGGTCACCAGCGCTTGGGGCGGCAGAGGAGCAAGATCGATTTCAAGATCGTTCTCACCTGACATGCCGAGGCTCGTTGTATTAACGAGGAGATTGGCACCATCAAGAGCTGCGGCCATATCATCCCAGTGGAAAAATTTTGCGCGCTTGAGAGCGAGATCACTGATCAATGCTTCAGCTCTCGCGCCTGTGCGGTTGACGATACGCAGTTCCGGCACGCCAGCATCATCGAGCGCTGCAGCAACCGCGCGCGCCGCGCCGCC
>TARA_R110000868_G_scaffold130688_1_pt1 | contig 14446 bp, 8 predicted proteins | sample TARA_R110000868 | Tara Oceans TARA_R110000868 (sample SAMEA4397489) | marine metagenome | biome: Polar Biome; feature: [SRF] surface water layer (ENVO:00010504); material: water (ENVO:00002006), including particulate matter (ENVO:01000060) such as... | depth 5 m | reverse complement strand
TTTTACTGGGGCTATCATTGCTAAACGATTAGGTCTGCATGACATTGATGTTGATAGTATTAAGCAATGGGCTGTTACTACGCTGGGTTCTGTTCAAGCTACGGTAAAAGAATGTAGTTCAGAGGACTCTGTGGCTGTGCTAGGGCGCTTTTTAAACGAACACAATAGAAACGTATTGGTAGTTAATGGCAACGCCATGGAGGAGAAGGGGTTTATATTAAATGAACGCCCTGTTAGAGAAGCAATGGGAGAGTTAGTCGTGCGTATAGAGCCTGATAATCACCATATGTATATAGCTAAGAGCGCCTTGGAGCGATGGTGTGCGGAACGAAGAGTGCCTGTTAAGAGCTTTTATAACGATATAGAAAAGAAGGGCATTGTATTGAGCCTTAAGACTCGTAAGCGCCTAGCAGAGAACACTGCTGCTGCTGGTGTACCTGTTCCTGTATTGTGGTTAGATACAACTAAATTAAGTCTACCTGAATTAAATGTTTGACAGTTGAGCGCAGTGTGTTAGTATTCATTGCGCTCATTATTTTTGCATAGTAATGACGTTTTATTTGTGGTTTTTGTACTTCTCCTATGTGGTAAATCCTCTGCCCCGCTGATTACGGGGCTGCTTTTTACATATCTAACTTCATCCGTTTAGCAGTAGCTACCCCTTGTTCCCCCGCTTTATTAATCTGTTGTTGTACATTCCTTATACGATTAGTCTTTTCAGCAGGTGTAGTACGGGTATCATTTTTAATGCGTTCTATATTTTTACGTAGCTTACTAATACGATCACTAATATGACCTAGTGCAGGGTGGGCTCTGAACATTTTAGCCTTTTCTGGATCAGCCATTATTTCTTCATAGACTCCTTTCTCTCCTGTCTTACGAGCCCCTTTAACAGTGTTGTATATCTCTGCTGTGGCTTTCTCTACTTCATAAAACTTATTAACAGTTCTATCTTGCTCAGGTTTAGTAAGCACACCCTTGATAATAGGTATTTCACCTAAGTACTTTTCAGGTTTTGCGGGGCCTTCATGTAAAAAGTTTTCTGCTAATAGCGCAGTGACAGCCCATAATTCAGTAAAGTACCCCTTCCCTAAATGTTCTATCTGGTTAGGAGAAAGTGGAGTTGCTTTCGATACAAACTTAGCAAGGTCAGAAGCCTTAGAATCTCTTTGCTCTTTAGTCTTACTTAAATCAGCTACACTCTCTATAGGACGCTTAGTAAAAAAGTCATAATTGGTAATAACTTCTAAAGCGGGTTTTAATATTTGGGGAATTGGTATAGGCGGAACTAATAATTGCATTGCGGCGTCACTCGTTTCCTCACGAGCATCTTTAGGAGTAATCGTACCACTAACTAAACGCACCATTAATTCAGGTAACACTTTAAAGAAAAATCCGGCTTCAAACATAATAGGGAGCTTCCAGAAAGGAGAATCTTTAATCCCAGTAGGTATTAACCAGCTGTTTACCCAATCAGGGGATTTTATATAGTCTTCGTCATCTTGTAAATGTAACGCCCATGCCGCAGACACACTAGCTAATACTAAGGCTCTAGTTGCAAACATCTTTCGAGCTCTAGCTGCTTCTTTTTTATTAAGCCCCATACCTGTGGCAGCCCTAGCAATGGTGTCCATACTATTAAGTGCAGATGAGAAGAAAGGTACGGTGGCACGGATGTTTGCTATAGCTTCAGAGTTACCTTTTTTAGCAAAGTTTATTATTTCCCTAGCCCGCATAGTGGCAAAGTTCTGAGCTTTTTGTCCTGATAGTCCTCTTTGTTTAGCTTCTTTTAATCCAGCTTCATACACAATAACACGAGTTGCCGCATCAGCTGCTTCATGTATACGCATAACCCAAGCACCGAACTTTTTAACTCCCCCAGGTTTTGAGGCCATCGCTTTTATAAATTGTTTTGGATCGGTCAATGCGTCTACTGCGCCTACTACACCTTGGCGTTTTAAAGCCTCATAGTTTTTAAAGGTCTTACTTTTAAGCCCGGCTTCGCCAGCTATTATCTGTGCCATAGCCACCATAGCTTGACCTGGATGTACTATACCTGTCTGTGACACTAAGTTAGCATGAAGAGGATCACGTACAGTCTGACGATACCAGTATAGAGGGTTTACTAAGGTGACGGTTCTAAACACTTTTGCGTAGGGTTGTGCATATTTAGTCCATGCCGCTAGTGACGGCATTGCGGTTTCAAGAGCTTCTAATACCATAGGATCATCTATATGATAATAGACTTTCTTACCATCCACTTTAAACATAACAGCTTGCTTATCGTCAGGGTGAGTACGCTTAACAGTATCATCTACCATGCTTAAATTGGACACCGCGGCTTTTCTAAGTTGGTTTTGAGCAGCGGCACCAGTCATAAAGGTGATATGTTTTACTAAGTTTTCCCCCACATTAACCGCATGGGTTCCCCCCTCCAATCTTTTAACTTCTTTTATAGACTTAGGACCACTCTTTAGTACTTTTATGTATTCGTTAGGGTCATCATAAAGATCATCCATGCTTTTATATAACGGAATATAGGAAGGATTAGAACGCCATTCATTAGCAACCTCATTATTAACTAGCCCTGTCTTTTCCCATAGGTCTACCGATGCTCTAAGCAAAGAGTATATATCTGCCATTATAGGAGCCATTTCAGGATTCTTATCTAATAATGATCTAGCTTGGTCTATATGTTCTTTAGTAACTAGCTTTTCAGTACCTAATCTTTTACCGTCTACTTCAGGGGCTATGCCTACTCTATCTAATATCTTTTTAGCTTCTTTACGAAGAGCTGCAGACTGAGCTTTTAATTGGCCATATTTAACTTTATCAGATACATCTTTAGCAAACTCGTCTAGGTTATTAGCCGCTTCTATAGCGTCATTTGCGATACCTCTGTTTACAATATCTTTACGTAAATTTTCTTCCCCCGCTGAAATCCGCATAACAGTAAAGAACGTACCACGAGGCTCATCAAACTTTAAGGAGTCTATGCGTTTAAATATATCGCGTAGAGCTAATTGTTTATTTTCAGAGGCCATAACACCACCATCTGAAGAAAGCACTACGGGACCTGAATTAAAGCTTTCACGAATGATATTATAGATCTGGTCGAACTTACTATGCAGCATATCGGCACGGAGCTTACCATTCATATCAAACGTATCTAAATCTGATAGTGCCCTACGTAGTCCGGCACTAGAGTCTACAAAGCTTGTTTGTATTTTAGAGTATTCCTTTGATATAGAACTGCCTTTAAAATTGTTAAACCCTTCTTTAACCAAATCAACAATAGACTTATCTGATGTTTTTACCAACCCAGAGTCAGCTAACTTTTTACCAAGATCTTTATTAGATTCACTTGGTTGTTTAACAGAGTATTTAGTGAAGTTATTAGGAGCTTTAAATAAAGTCCTTAATGCAGGTTCTATATCTGCTGTTTCATCAGGTGATAGTTCTTTACGTTGTTTATCTGATAGGGCTTGACGCGCTTGAGTATTTCTAGCTTCCACCTCTCCGTGGGCAGTTTTATATCGGTCCCATTGCAACTTAGTGTATTTAGCTATAAGGGCATTGTTTTTATCTATATTACCTGCTATAGCTTCTAAGTCTTTATACTCTTTAGATGAAAGGGCATCTGCTTCTTTTGGGTACTTATCCAATATAACATCTTTAAGCGTATTAAACTGTTTCTTTAAACTGTTAAGTTCTTTTTCAATGCTGTCATAATGGGCGCGTTCTTTTACAGATAATGATTTTTTAGGGTCCGCCCCCTGAGCAAACCCCTCGTAATCTTGAATAGAGTGTTGTAGTTCATGAATTAAAAGCGATGCCGCTTGCTCCATGTCTCTCGCAGTAATTTCAACCAAAGTCTTATGTTGCTCAGGATCAGTTACATGGAGTCCTCCTATGTCTTCATCTCCAGCATTCTTGTCAATTAGTATTCTTGTGTAAGCATTCTTTAAATATGGATAGGCTTTAAAAAGCTCAGGATGATCTAGCACGTCGGATAATTCTTTAGTTTTTCCTGTAAAATCCTTACCAAAAAAAGACTTTTTAAGCTTCATATTTTGGTCGCTAATTTCAAATCTCCATTTATCATCAGCTCCTTTATGCCAACCCGTAGCGCGCCTTACCCTTTCCATGCTTTCACCAAGATTTATTCTTTTTTCAGCTTCTTTCAATGAACTGATATTTGCTGTTTTTGCCTTTTCTCCAGCAAAACTAAACGCAGTTTCTTTACGTGCAGTTCTTTCTGCCGTTTTAGACTCTCTACGCAGTGCGCTTACAGCTAAATGCCGTGCATCAGCTTCAGTTAATCCTACTTTCATTCCTAAGTGCACACGAGCAAAGTTACGCACACTGGATATAATTCTTTTAACAATAGGAAGTTCAGGTGAGTTCTCTACTAGATAAGCTAAGGTCTCCTCTGCTTTTAAATGCTCAGGAGTGTTCTTAGGTACAGCAGCACGGGCTCTATCAAAAGCTTCGCCCTTATTAGTCATAGCTTGGTTCTTAACATTACCCCATGTTTTAGCACCTACCATTTTCTCCATGCCAGCATGGACACCAACCTCATGCAGGGCTACTTTTTGTATAGTCTCAGGAGTTAGTTTATTAGCCACATAATGGGTCACACCTTCAGCAGTAGTAAGACCTTGCACATTCTCAGGGTGTTCGCCAGCAGGTAGAGTTTCAACAGTGTCATGTAGCACAGCTTTACCAGAATCAACTAAGCGTTTCATCTCAGGAGATAGGGTCTTCATTAAAGACTCAGCTGTATACTTAGTGGCTTCTGGTGTCGGTGCTACAGAATATGATTGCGTTGGTGTTTCTACTTCAATAGGTGCTACTTTTTCTTCTGTGATGGTTTTAGCTTGCCCAGTTTCTGGTCCGCCTTCACGAACTCCTTTGCCACTGATTGGGGCACCTTGACCTTCTTGGAAAATTTCGGATTGTGCGCCGCCGCTAACATCAAGCGTTGTTGCTTCAGGGATTTGGTTGGCATTGATCGGTACTCCTTCAGGTTGAGCAGCTTTAGCTGCATCCATACGTTGGGTAATAGCCGCTAATTGAGGCTGAGTTATAGTCTTTAAAGTTTGTAGCTTCTCATCTATAGCCACATGATCTGCAGGGTTATCTATGTCTAAGTCTTTTAGCTTTTTAAATATACCACTACTTTCGGGGGTATCAAAAACGTCTTTTACCCATTGACCACGCAATGTAGGGGCTTCTTCAGCGGTTACTGCTTCTCCTGTATCCGTTTGAGCGGCACGTAATGCATCTAGCTCTTCTCGTGCAGCTTGTGTTTTTGCGGCTAATGCACCAGGTAAAGGTACCTCTTCCTCTTCAGTAACAGGGGCTTCATTTGGTGCAATCTCAGCCGATACAGGGGGTTCTTGTACTGGCACTCCTTCAGGAGTTAAGGGTTGTTCAGGTGCTATAATAGGCTGCCCGTTGTTTAATAACCCCTCATCTGGTTCTGGTATTCTTTCTTGCAGTGCTTGATTAGCTCCACCAACTGCACCTTGTAAAGTACCTGCTGCAAGAGCAGTACCTGCTGCTTCTTTATATTCTCTACCCGCTTCTTCCCCAGTTATAGGAAGTTTAGCTTGGGCCCGTTCTATCGCTTGTTGTCCTACTTCTGTAACAGGTTCTAATATGGCGCCTTTAACTGCATGAATACCAACTTTAGCGGCTACACTTTTTTTAATTTCTTCTAGCGCAGCTGTTTTAGCAACTTGTTTAGCCCCCATACCTAAGCCAAGAGTAAACTTATCAGTAATAAAATCCAGAACACCCGCAGGTATAGCACCTATAATGGCGTTACCCGGATCTAATTCACCAGCGTCCATGTTCTCTTGGGCTTGCCTACCAATGAAGTCCCCAAACTGTTGCACAATAGCAGTAGCAATACCCACAGGGATCGCCGCAGGAGGAAATACAGCACCAGCTGCCAAGCCCGCAGCTAAAGGAGCCGCAGTACTAGCGGAAGACTCTAACACCTTTTCAGCAGCAAACCCTGGAAGTTCTTTAGCCGCAGCCCAAGCGCCATCTTTACTATAAATGTCCTGTATATCTTGCACGGACATGGACTTAGGTCCAGGACCCTCTTTGGCTTGAGCCGCTTTTAAAGCGTCCATTTTAGCTTGGGTATCTTCACCATCTAAAGCTGCACTTGTGCCTAACCCTATACCTTGTAAGGTCTGTTTAAATCCTTCTCCTGAGCGGGCTAACGCTGCACCAAATCTTCCGGGTTCTCCTGTCTCAGCAAGGGTGAAATCCATATCAGGAGATAGCTTTTTTGCGTTGGCTATGGCTTCTTCTACAGATACGTTTTCAGGAGCGTGTAATATGTCTCCACTAGCTAAAGGGATATCTTGTAGACCTACGGCAGTAATACCATTGGCCTTTGCATAAGCAAGAGCCTCTTCTCTAGTAGCGGTTTTAGGGGCGTGTAGAATGCTTCCATCAGATAGAGGGATGTCATAGGTTTCAATAGTAGATATTTGATTGTCACCACCTAAGTTCTTGTTATAGGCACTGATATAGCTATCTGCGTCTTGTCCTTGCTCAATACCACCGGGCAGTGAAGTCCATATTGGGGCTAGAGTTTTAGCTATTTGACGGTGTACATTACTGTCCCTTGACTTTAGATCAGAAAGGAGGTCCCTGTTACTAGATTTGGCATAAGTTTCTTGCGCTAGGTTCCACGCAGCCAAGTCTTGGCTTTTAGGAGAGAAGTCTGTTAGACCTAACTTAGCGGCTTGGGCTTCCCATGTACCTTTTAAAAACTGATATTTACCCGCAGCTGTTGAAGTCTTGCCCGCATTAGGTCCTTCTTTAATATTTATTGGGATACCAGGGTGCTTTCTAAGGTCTTTTACTTTTTGACCCCCATAGATAGTATGGTAGTCGGGGGACTCAGTACCAGAAATAGTTTTTAATAAAGCGTTAGCCTCTGCTGGTAGTCCAGCACTAGCATTTTCTTCACTTACAGGCCCTGCTTCCGTGCTTGGCTCCCCCATACTGGGTAAATATTGTTCTATAGAAGGGTCTATATAGGGTTCAGAAGATGGAGCAGTGTCGTAAGCGAAAGGGTTTATTTCTGTATTAGCCATGCTACATCCATCTAAAGAGTTATTATTAAGCCAGTATACTACTGAGTAGGTTTAGAAACACTATATCCCGTATTTGAATTGCCTAAAGGTTGCATTTGGTTAAGAGCCCCTAAAGGAAGTTGGGGGGTTGCCCCCTTCATAATTATTTCTAAAGCAACAGGAAATAATTTAGCCGCATTATCCGCACCTTGGTCTGCAACTAGTGCGTTATATATAGCACTTCTATGTTGTGGTTTTAACCCCCCACCAATGTCTAAATCAGCTTTTACTTTTTCTAATAACTGGGCGTTATTTGCTTCAAACTCTTTAAGGGCTATAGCTTGGTTAGCTCCTACTTCTTGTTTAGTTAACCCCTGTACGCCTTCCATATTTTTTAATTGCACATCATACCCAAACTTATCTGCGAGGTCTTGCCTCTTAGATTTAGCCAAAGCTACGGCCTTATCTTGCTCTGCCATATTACTTAATAGCATGGTAGCGGCTTCTTTATCACCTGAAACAAGGGCTTTCTTATGTGCCATTTGTAGAGCCATTAAGTCTTTTTGCGCACTACTTTCATCTTTAGCACCTTGAGAATAGCCAGATACACCTGACATAAGCCCTGCACCTAGAGCTTGACTCATATACGGAGTCTGGGCAGATAACATACCACCTATGCCTTGAGCTAAGGCCCCTAGTTTTTTATCCCTATTAGCGTTAGCCACTGCTTCTTTAGCCATACCTACTTCTTCAGAGTAGTCTTCAGGAGCACCTAGTAATTCTTTAATGGCGTCCTTACGCTCCCTATAAGTTGGAGCTGCTTCATTACGTGCAGCCGAGCTTGTGTCTGCAGGGGCAAATAATATGTCATCTTTGCCTACTGGGGCTACTTTAGTTTTTACAGGAAGTTCTTCTTCGGTGCCTATATCCATATTAAAGGCGGCGTCGTCAAACTGATTAGGGTCTTCTACTCCCTGTGACAAGTATTTAGTTAAACTACCAAGACCCCCTTGATCAAAATGCCTAACCTCACCGCCATGAGCCAGTGCAACTAATCCGCCTGTAGCCGCTTGAGCTTCTTCTTGTGGAGCTTCTGGTTGTGGAGCTGGAGCTGGCATGTTTTCAGGGGCTGCACCTATACCTGCATTACGCATTGGGTCTTGTTGAGCAGCTTGTTGCATAGCCATCTGGTTCCCACCTACTGAAGGTAGTCCTTGTGGTGAAGTTTGTTGAAACTCCTGCAGCTTTTGTTGGAATATAGTCCCTTGTGGTGCTTGAGGCTGTGGAGCCCTCATTTGTTGTTGGTACTGAGCCGCACTTGCAAAGGCTACTGCTTCAGGAGAGTTAGGTTTTTGTGCTACCTGCTGCCCCATTTGTTGCATCTGTTGAGGGGTGAAGGTCTTAAACAAATCAAAAGCTTGATTAACTTGTTGGCTGTAAGCTTGATTAACTACTGAAGCACTCATTATTTTTTACCTCTTTTAACAACTTTGCCATTTCTAATAAGGCCACCACGTGCACTGCCAGTAAAAGGAGTAGTAGGAGGGGGGACGGCTACGGTTTTTGCTCCACCTCCTACAGTATTTTGTCCACTTACAGCACCTGCCGCAGTTCCTGTAGCACTATTAATAAAATTAAGATTAGTGTTAGCCGTGCCTTGTAGTTTATCCAACCCTGATTGGCTGAAGTCTTGTTCTGCTTTAGTAACTTGACCTTGTGCACCTAAATTAGCTAGGCCCGTTTGGTTAGCCGCTGTGCCTGTATTTGTTAGACCTGAGGCATTTTGTCCTACACCTTGAAGAGCAGCTATACCTTGTTGATTAGCAGTTAACCCCGCTTGTTGGTTGGCTAAATTAGTTGCTTGTTGGTTATTAGTATTCAGTTGTCCAACATTAAAGTCCATACCTTGGTTTGCTTGTTGAGCGACTAAATCTTGTTGAACATAATTGTTGTTAGATAGATTTTGAGCTGATGCATTGAACTGAGACGCTGCATTTTGAGCTATTTGGTTTTGTTGAGCTGCTGTTAACTGACCACCATAATTGTTTTTAGCTGCTTCAAGGGCCTGTTGAACATATTGAGACCGTTGTTGATTAACTGCAGTTTGGTTTTGTTGAGCTGTTTGTTGTGCAGCGGTTAGATTAGCTTGACCTGCTTGTAGTCCTAAGCCTTGTTCTGCAGAGAATTGACCCATGCCAGATTGATAGGCCTGTTGTTGCCCTTGTGCTTGAATATCTGCTAATTTAGTAGCTTGGTTACGTGCAGCTTCAGACCTTTCAATAGCTTGACGAGACCCACCAAAAGCACCTGCAGCGGTGGCTTGTTTATTTAACTCTTGCAGTTGTTTAGCATAGTCCCTATTAGATTCCCTCTTTTGTATATCCACTACGTTCTGCATGTAAGGAGACATATAAGCTTCTGATGTGCCTTGGTCTATCCAAGACTGTGGCCCTTGCATTTGGTTTAAATCAGCTAAAGCCGCTTGATAGTTTTGGGCACTGATATCAGAAGGGGCATTCATCATATCAGCCTTGTATCTTTCTACTTCGGCTTTTTTAGCTGCTATATCACGGACACTAGCCCTATCTAGTTGAGCGGCTTGTGCATCAGTAGGTTTGTATTTCGCTGCTTCTTCTAAGCCCGCTGAAGACCTTCCGTACATAGCTGTAGCTGCATCGTACTGCTCTGGGGTTTTTAACTTTCTAGCGGCCTCTTGTATTGCTAAGAAATCTTGGTTAGTTGACTCATACCCTATTATATTGGTAGAGTCTTTGTACATATCTTTACCATTAGCATCTTTTTTTATTACAGTAGTATCTTTACCCGTAACAGGGTCTTTTTCATATACGGGTATTTGTTCATACTTAGGCTTAGAGTCAGCAAGTACTGATGTATTTGCCGTACCAATAGTATTTTTTAAGTTTTCTGCAGCGACTGTTGACCCCTTAGGTTTTATAGTGGGGTGTTGCTTTTGAAAAGTTGGAGATAATGTATATCCTGCGTTAGTAAACTCTTGTAACCTTGCATCATAAGCTTCAGTTGTTTCTCCAAGAGTTTTTGCAGGGGGGTTAATAACGGCGACACCACTAGCATTTAATGTTACTGTGCCTAAACCCCCCTTTGACTTATTGTCTGCCTCCATGTTTATAAGATCAATTTGTTTCTTTGTTAACTTTGAAGAGTCTTTAGTTTGTTGAGCTTGAGCTTTTGCCAAAGGGGTTAAGGCCGTTGAGCCCTTAGCATAGCCTTGTAAAGACATAATACCGCCTTTAGCTGCTCCATCATTAACTATAGCGTTTGCTCCCGTAAGAGCTGCAGGTGCGGCTGCAGGTAGTGTATAGGGTGAGGTAGGTGCCGTTACAGGAGCAGAATAAGGAAGAGGCGTAGGAGCTTCAAACCCACTATACTGAGCTTGATTAGGCACAGGAGAATAACCGCCTTTAAGCATGTCATTATATGCTGCTGTTTGTTCAGCACTTGATCGTAGCATACTGGTAATAGGACCCGGCTTGTCTTTAGTACCTAACATAAGAGCTTGGTACACAGGGTTTTGCCAAGGCGACTGATTAACAGTAGAAGTGGTTGTAGTGTTTGAAGGAGTAGCTGGTGCACCACCATAGAATCTAGGGCAGATGTATGTAAAGAAGAATTTGTGAAGACTACTTGGTTTGAATATCATAGGGATTTACCTGTAATTATATACTTTTGTTTCATGCCGTATCGAGACCATAGCTTAACTATAGATTCACGACCCGCACCTTCTAAATAAGTAGCACCGTTTGACCGGAGTATGTCTTCAAATTGAGCCCATGTAGCTCTGTTAGATACTAGTTTACCACCAATAGCCACTACAAATCCAACTCTGTCAGCTGGTCTATTAAAATAAAACACAACTAACGCTCCATGTATAGTATTTTCTTCGTCAGTAGCAACAATAAGATGCCAAGACCCTAGAGATACCATTACTCTTACCTCTTCAATATTGTAGTCCCCAGAAGAGTACTCAAGAGCTGCCTCTAAAAAATGTTCTACTTTATCCCATACTTGGTTCACGTACTCTATAGGTACTTGTTGGACTTTAAGCAACATGTTTTTTAGCCGCTCCTAAACCTTGGATATTAACAGACTCTTTGCGCACTTCCATCATAAGATGCCTTAAGAACTCTGCACCTGCTTTAGAGGAGCCATTACCTAGAGCACTAACTACATCAGCAGGGATAATATAGGCGCCATCTTTAAGAGGTACCTGACCTCCATGTGCAAGAGCTGTAAGACCACCAGTAGCTCTACCAATACTACCTAATGAAGCCATTGGTCCTGAAGGAGACCCGAAACCTAAACCTTTTAAATTTGCCATACCTGCCTGATTTTGATTTGTAAATTCACCCGCTCTTAAGGCGTCTTCTCCAGCGGCTTTCTTAGCCGCTTCATCGGCATTTATCATTTGGTTCCCTGTGTACTCAGTACCTGCAACTCCTGCTAAGCCTGTAAGACCCGTACTTATCTGATCCCCTGTAACAGGAAGACCCGCATTAGTTACACTTTGAGCTAAGTCACCTAAAGCCCCTGAAGGTTGTACAGACGTAACGCCCGTACCTATAGTTTCTCCCGCCGTACCTATTGGTGCGGTTCCTATAGGGTCAGCAGATACAGCAGTACCATTAGCAGCAGTAGCTACATCCCCTGTAGGAGCAGGACCTATAGCCCCCAGAGTACCACCAGCAACGGCTCCACCAGCGCCCCCCATCATTGCCCCTTTACCTACGTCTTGTCCACCAGCAGCAGAACCTGCAGCACCACCAGCGGCACCAGCAACCCCCCCAACTAAAGCCCCTGTAGCTACAGGACCAACTGCTGAAACAAGAGGTGTGGCAACCGCAGCGCCTAACCCCGGAGCTACCCCTCCAGTAACCCCACCAGCAACTGCTCCCATAAGAGCACCTTTACCTACATCCTCTCCTGAAGCTGCTGATTTTATAGACCCTACAGCCGCTCCAGTTACTGAACCTGCTGTTATACCCCCAATTATAGTTGCTGGTAGTCCTGTCGCTAGTCCAAAGGACACTGTCGTCCCTATTGTTGTTAACGCTGCTAAAATGGTCATTGTTGTGCTCCTATTCTTAACTGGTTGTCCAAATATTCCGCCATAGTATTAAACGAAAGCACTTCAACTATATTAGTGTCGTCTTGCTCTTCACAATGGTGTATAGTAGCAAATTCAACTTCTTCATGTACATATACTACACGGTGTGTTCCAGCAGGTGTTACAAACATATCAGGGGCAGTTACTTCTTGAGATTCACCCTCAGAGTTAAGCATTGTTATACGTCCTCTAAAAGCCACAGATATATGGTCTGTTTTGTGCACTCTTGTAGTAAAAAAGCACCCTGCGGGGACAACAATCCTACGCCCGTATAAGTCTTTTGTATGATAGTGAGTTAAGGGCGTTTCTGCACCTTGCAGTTCACCGCTGTCCACTTTAGCCTGTATACATACAGTCAGCTCATCAATAGAATTTACGACTCCTTGGGTCTGAACGGAGTTCATTACGCATTACCCTGCATAGCTCTTGCAACCATTTTCTCAGCAGCTAATTTACCTGCATCTTGTTTAACTTGTTCTTTCTTACCATGAGAGGCTTGACGTACTATAGGCAGCAACTTATCTAACAGCTTAGCACCTTCTTCAGGATCACCAAAGCCTAACATACGCACTAGATCAGGTGGTACCACAAACTCTCCATCAGCCAATCTGATTTCTTCTTCCCCATCTATATTAGCAGCGATGTCATCAGACATTCCATCACCGGGGCCGTCTAAAAAACCGCCGTCCTTATAGTAGTCTATTACTTCGTGGCGTTGTGGTGTAGATGCAGCATAGGGCTGAGCACTAGGAATTTGAGACTGTGGGTAGAAACTTTCTGTGTTTATAGGTTGTGTATTAACATACCCGCCCGTTGCCAACCCTAACTCATTTTTAATATCGTTTTGCTCACTAGGTATATCCAACTTTTCTATCATAGAGCCATAGTTGGGGGGTATCGTAAATGACACAGGTGTGCCCCCGATAGGTAATTGCACATTCATAGAGCCCCCAACCGCAGCACCTCTAGGACTAATTATGTTTTTATAGTAATCAAATTGCGCTTGGTTATTGGGGTTATTAAGACTGGCAAGTGGCGCTAAGGGGTAGCCTAAGTCTTTAAAGTACTGCTGCTGTTGCATCTCGTTAGCGTCAATTTGAGCTTGTTGTTGTTGAGCTAGTTCTCTATTTGCCTTACCTTGTTGGATCATATCAGTAGCGGCTGTACCTAATGCAGTACCTGTGCCTACAGGGTAGAGTAAAGACTCCATACCTTGTTTAGAAGCCATACCTGAAGCTTGTTGTGTAGACGCCGAGCCTAGCCTGTCTGTAAAGGAACTATTAGTAGGAAGTCCTGGCCCCTGTAAAGTGCTTTCTTCCAAAGCCCCACTTAAAGGTCGGCTAGTCACTTCTGGAATGGGTTGGCCCAACCCTGCTTTACCTGCGGTGTCTAAACCTGCTCCAGTGGCATCAAAACTACCTACCCCACCATAACCGCCCATACCACCAGATAGTGCTCCACCTAGTGCGCCAGAATTAAACCCTTTACCTTCAGCTGCGCTTGATACCCCTCCAAGTAAAGCCCCAGTACTAGCACCTACTCCTACTCCTGTTAGAGCCCCACCACCTAAAGCCGCTGCACCTAAGCCTCCTGTATACGCTCCAGCAATGCCTATAAGTGCCGTTTTTAGTACGTCTTTCCATGCAAATGCTTCTGGAAGACCCGTGTCAGGGTTAACTGATATAGGTCCTAATAGTGATTGAAGTCCAGCCAGTTCGTCTTTACTTACGTGTAATAAGGTGTCATCACCTTTACGCCCTAGAGCTGAAATGCCTTTTGCAGTTTGGTTATATGCCATATTTATTCTCTATACAATTTTAAGGGTACCAGCACTATTCCAAACATCACCAGAACTTAGTCCAGTAGTAGCCGTTGGAAGGTCTATAATATTAACAATCGTTTTACCGACTAAGGCACTAGCAGGGTCTATAATATGCTCTATAGAAGCTATAGGCTGTACTGCACCCGCCCCTGTTAGAGTAAGCACAAGTTCAGTCCCCCGTAAATGCCCCGGATTAGCCTGTTGTTGTATGTAGTAGTTTAAGAGCCTTATCAAAGAGTTCATATACTGCACATCATACTCCAAAGGGGGCAGAGGCAGTACATCAGGAGTTGGGATACTAAAGCCGGGGTTTTTCATACTTACCCTCTACGCCCATCAGGCTGTACTTCTAATCTAGGAGTTCCCAACTGCCACTTT
>TARA_R110000868_G_scaffold650_3_pt1 | contig 14447 bp, 27 predicted proteins | sample TARA_R110000868 | Tara Oceans TARA_R110000868 (sample SAMEA4397489) | marine metagenome | biome: Polar Biome; feature: [SRF] surface water layer (ENVO:00010504); material: water (ENVO:00002006), including particulate matter (ENVO:01000060) such as... | depth 5 m | reverse complement strand
TACCCGTCACAGCTCAAGCAATCGGGGTTCATAGCACGTGCTGCAATATCTCCACGAAGAACTGATTCTGTTCTCATATAATAGAGTGTCTTGATACCGCCCTTCCATGCCTCCATGTGGACTTGGTTAATCCACTTAGGGGTGGCTTCTGACGGAAACGCTAGGTTCAATGATACCGATTGGTCTACATATCTCTGACGGATAGACGCTTGGTTTACTAGGTCTAATTGATTGATTTCTTTGAAGGTCTTGAACACATCCTTGACGCTATCAAATGTATCAGTTTCTGATAAATCTTCTTTTTTAGTCAACTTACCGTTTAAAAAAGCATAATTATCAAGTTCATCAAGGTTCTGAACAGAGCCTGCGTCTTCAAGGATTTTATCCCAAGTCTCCTTGGTGTTGATTCCAATCTTCTTGAGAATCTTTTCTAGTTCATTGTTCTTTCTGATAAACGTTCCCTTAGCTGACTGCTCCGTAAATACGTTGGCGGCCCAAGGCTCGATACCTGCTGATACATTACCGCTCAACTTAGAATTGGAAACTGTTGGTGCGATGGCTCGTAAGTGCGTGTTGCGCATACCAAAACCTCTACACCAAAGCGGTTCGCCATAGGTGCGTGCCATATCACGGCTCGCTCGCTCTGACTCTATCATAATGTGTGAGAATATTTTACGTGTAGCGAACTGGGCAGGGAGACCCTCAAAAGGCAAACCTTTCTGCTGTAGATAGGTGTGCCATCCAAGGACTCCAAGTCCTAACGCTCTTCCTTTTTCTGCGCTTCTTACGGAGTTTTCAAATCCCCGCATATTCTTAGCCTTCTGAATAAATTCCTCCAGAACCCCATCTAAAAATATAGTAGAGTAGTAGACTGCATCGGTGTCTTTCCACTCATCAAATTTCGCCAAGTTCATTGACGATAGGCAACAAACGAAAGAATGGGACTCGTCTGTGTGCAGGGTAATCTCAGAACAGATATTAGTCATAAAGACCTTAAGTCCGTTATGTTTATACATATCAGGATTCTGCTTATTTACGTTCCCACGATACATTATATAGGGCTCTCCGGTAGCCTTGCGCTTTTGCAATACCTTGGACCAGCGTCTACGGGCATCGTTATCTCCCTCTTCAAGTCTACGCATAAACTTGTCAGACACAACAACGCATTGGTGCAGGTTAAGACATTGGCGGTTGACATCACCCTTGGGTTCACGAATCTCAATCCATTCGTAGAAGTCTTCGTGCTCAATGTTTAGGTTCACTGATGCTGCGCCTCTACGTACGTTTCCCTGTGATGTGGCTAGGATTGTACTGTCAAAGATTTTACAGAAAGGCACAACGCCATCTGTCGTTCCGTTACCGTTTGCTATAAGCGAGGCTGCTGGTCGAATCATATTGACTCCAATACCCACACCGCCTCCATGCTTTGCAAGCATCATCATCTCTAGATTTTTGCTACCAATCTCTGAGATACTATCTCCAACGTCAATTCCAAAACAAGAGATGGGTAAGCCTTTGTCTGTTCCGGTGTTAGAAAGGACAGGTGTGGCTAGACATAACCAGTTATCCCAAATGAGTTGAAAAAACTTATCAGCCAACTCCGGCTTGTTAAGGCGCTGGGCTACTGCATTAGACACACGCATATAGGCGTCACGTGGCTTTTCACCTTTGTACAAGTAACCCTTAGTGATTGTCTTTACGTACTCTTCAGTATTTCCCCAGGTAGGGAAGTCCATACCGATTTCCCAGCCAAACTCTTCTCCAAAATTTTTTGCCATAATTAAAACTGGTATTTCTCGTCTAGGTACTTCTCGTACACCGAATCGAAACGAATTGTAAAGCCCTTGTTTACCTTATGCATGGCATCAACGCTTTTTACTCCATGGATAACACTCGAGTGATTTCTGTTAAACATAAAACCTATCTCGTAATAACTTAAGTGCAAGTCCCTACGTAGGATGCTCATCGCTGTGTGTCTCGCAAAGACAACGTTCTGTCTTCTTGTCTTTCCCTGCATCTTCATAGGGTCAGTGTTAAACTCCTGAGCGCAAATTCTAACAAGTCTGTACACGTTGTTCATAGGTATTCCTTTTCTATTAATAAATTTAACTTGACTTTTACCAGATGTCTTCGAAGTCTTCGCCCTCATTCGCCTTTGAGTAATCAGTAGGGCGAATGGCAAAGAAATCAGTGTGAGTGTGGCCACCAGTAAGGTGATAGAACCAGTCCAATTCAGCAGCTCGATTTGTATCATACTCAAAGATACTTGTATATCCTAACTCAAGCAACTTTTCGTTGCATCTTTTTTTAATAAAATGCTTTAGGTCTTCTGCTTTCATGTTCTCTAGGTTGCCCTTCTCAAATATCTTATCGATGAATTGCATCTCCATATCAACCATAATCCTAGCCGCCTCTTCAACCTCGATTTGAACCGCTTGTTTTAGTTCTGGATAATCATTGCACATGTGTAGGAACAACTGACATCCCATCTTAGAGTGAAGTGATTCGTCACGTACAGACCATTTCATTTGCTGACCAATTCCTTTTAATAAGTTACGCATTTGGAATGAGTACAGGACGGCAAAAGATGAATAGAGCGCTACACCTTCAGCGAAGGCACTAAAGATTGCGATTGAACGAGCAACGTCAGCCCGTGCGTTACTGTCTTTTAGTAAAACACTTGGACTATAGTCAGCCTTCGTGTTACTTAAACTCTCAAACCGCTGTGCAATAGCAGGCTCATGGAGGAATCCTTCAAAGTCGTCAAGACCTAAAGTCTCACTCAAGTAGGAGTAAGCGGTTGCATGGATTGTTTCCTGCGACCCGAACATCATAGCCATCTGCTTAATCTCGTGCTTAGGGAACCACTTGGTTACGTACTGTGTCCAGTAATCAGATACCGCACATTCGGTTTGAGCGAATCCCAATAAGATGTTACCCACTATATGTTTCTCCTTCTCAGATAGGTTCTCCCTAAAGTCCTTAACGTCATTTTGCATTGAGATTTCTGTATGAAGCCAAAACGCTTGGGCTTGCTTCAGCCATCCTTCCGTATAATAAATAGGATACTCAAACGGCTTAAATGGGATTCTATCCTCGAATAACATATTTATTGTGTGATTTTTGATTAGACAAACAAAGGGGCCGTAGCCCCTTCTTTCTTGGAAAGCAAATATATGTAATTGAATTATTTTTCGCTTAACGAAATTGCCATCACAAAAACATTTTTATTTGAAACTACATCGCTAAGCCTTGGTATCCATCCCTCAGCGTTATCGTCACCGGTCGCCGCATTCCCAACTACTCTAAAGTTTGAACCCTGGCAAAGTTCGGCAAGTTCTTTACGTTTAAAAACGTAAGCCATGTCTGCATCTTCCTTCATTATATAGATATAGTAATCCGATTTTGATGCGAGTATACCACTATCTTCTGCTTTTGATGTATTTCTAAACTCTATGTATAGGTTGGGTTGATTGGGGGTTTTTCTTCTTTCGGCCCACCAGTACGCCTTCTCATCGTATTTAACTTCAAATGTGATGGTCTCCCCCTCTTTGTCGGCCTTTAAGTCCCAGTCGTAGAATCTTCTTTCGGGAGCGTTAGTTATGTCATACCCCTTATCTAAAAGATAATTAGCCCATAGCTTTTCGCCTATTTTCCCAGAATTATTCATCAGTCTTCTGTTTCTCTACGTGCGCTTTTAATCATATCCAATTCAGAGCGAACCCTCAATAGATACTGCGAACATAAGTGCCTAACGTAATCTTCTTTATCGATTGGCTCTCCACCGTTTGTATGCAAAGCTTCGTAAAGTTCTGTAGTCTCCTTGTGTATCATCAAGGTAGCTATGCAGTACGATTTAGATAATTGCTCTTTAGTCATCCCCTTTTATGCGTTTAATAATCTCGTCTACTTGTTTTTGATTCTTAGGGAGAAATATACTGTAATGGCCCATGTCGTTATCCACAAGCCACTTAAGGAATAATTTCCATCGCACCGTAAATGTGTGCTGTGATGGTATGTAGCCCTTCGTTTCAATATAGAACTGATGCTCGTGTGAAACAAAGTCCGGCTTATAGGTGATAGGCAATTCTTTCTTGCCTGTCTTGTCTATTAAATCCCTCTTAGTGGCCGTGGACTTAAGATAGGTTCCTTCGTAACGAAATCCTTGAAGAAGTTCTATGACCTCGGACTCGTAGCCGAACTTAAGCCCGGCATTTTTCAGTTCCTTGTAGCAGTACCACTCAAGGTTTGACTGAAAAGTCTTTCCATCATAGACCTTCTTCTTAGAGTTAATTGCTCCAGTCTTCTTTCGCCCCATAACCAAATATATAGTTATTGAACGACACTAAATGAACTTTTTTTAAAAAGCATTGTTGATATCCGCATTGGGGAGAAATGTAATCTTCTCCTGCATTTCAGATAGCGGTGGGAAAATCATGCCTCCCAAAACGTATCTAAACGATGTTCGTAAGTTATTCATTTCGAATAAGATAGGGTCATTAATACTAGTCGGCGACCCCCCCGTTTCTGTCATTCTAATCTTACGAACGTGCATCTCAATAATTCTACGCATACCGGGTTCAGGGTGCTGAATTTTTCTATGAAAAGTCAAGAAATCATCCGCCCGGTTGACCATCTTGCCTCCACCTTCAGTGGATTCTGCGTACGGAGCAATAGGTAAGCCATCCGGCCCTTTAATTCTTTGCGCCTCGGTTACTGCGTGAGTATTGAGCCACAGGGCAACGCCTTTTGAATTAGCGAACGTCAGCATTTCAGATACCGCTTCATAATGATACTCGTGAGTGTTTAAGTTTTTGTTTTGACCCATGTCTATACGTAATCCATTATATGGGTCTATGAAGATTCCATCTAAATCTTGATTTCGTACTAGTTTCTCAGCAAAGATTAGCAAGTCATAAAACGAGTAGACCTTATCATTGGAGATGATTGTAAAGTGCTTGTTTACCCAATCGTAAGCCATCTTGCGTTGATGGTTCATCATGTTTCGTATAGGCATATCCATAGCGAACTCCATTAATCTCATCTTGATTGATGCGGTTGAGTTCTCTGATGAGTACACCATCCATTTCCACCCATGTAGCATAGATGCCGCTACCTGCAAATACAAAGCAAAGGTTGTCTTACCTACGTTTGAGTGACCATTCATGATAGTGAAGTTTTTCTTAAATCTCCAATGCTCATCGACTTTGGGTATGCCTATTGGCAATCCTAATTCAATACGCCCAGCAGCGAAGTCATCAATCCACTTGTAATCATTACCATCGCTCGAGATAAATGACATATCGCCATCGAGAATCTTCATCTCACGTTGAATCTTCTCACGCTCATCCATGACCTCCTTGACTGGCATCTTCTTGCCATCTTCAATTCCATCACGAATGGTTGTTATAGCGTTATCATCGCTATCAATGTCACGCTTCTGTATCTCCCTGAGTAGTACACGAACAACCTCTTCTTCTTCAAGTTTGCTTGCCGCTATATAGCCACCGCATAAACGAGATGCACGATAGAGTACGCTGTGCTTTTCTCCATCAGCGGCCCTGCGAATCATCTTACATGAGATGTTCAGTTGTTCATAGTCGGTGACTATCTCTGTGGGCCTCTGCGCTTCTTGCGATTCAGCCCGCTCAGACATCATGCCTCCAAACTTTTTAGCCTCCTCGTTGATGGCAAGGTTAGGGTCGTATGATTCAAAACAAGCCCGGCTTATATTGATGCCACTAGGGTCAACCTCTAATCCGTACTGCTTTTGATAGTATTTCTCGATTGCTCGGAAATGGTCTCGGTGCCTCTCGGGATTTGTTATAGGGACTAGCGCCTTGATGCCGTTGCCCGAAGGACTAATCCAACAAGCAAAAGTATAATCATCGAATGCGATAGCAGGTTTAACTTGGTCTACGTTGACATCATCAAAGTCAAGGATAATGAATCCGCTGTGTTCAATCAGCGACTCATCTTTACGCTCGGTAAATGTACCCGACCAACAGGCAACGGGTAATTCTTTCTTTGCATTCTTATCTCCCTCTCTAACCTTCTCGATTAACAAGTTTACCTTGCCACTCTGAATACGTTGGAGTGCTGAACCAATAGTTATGTGATACGGTTCTTTCACTGACTGCACTGTCTTGAACAGTGATATCTTCTTGTCGAGTGGGTTGATGCTCATCGTTAATTGCAATTTTTAATAGGGTTAAGTATCCAATCAAGTCATCGATTGTGTCTAGTGTCTTCTCGTTGATTCCTCGATTCTTTATACGCATCAATTTGTCATCTATCCTACTGCACAGGTTCTCAACAGCACTACCACCTGCAAATATGTTTGCCGGGGCTAATGCGCTATCTCCGTACGCTCGGTTCTTTGATAATAGTAGAGCGGTCACTGATTCAAGTGCCTCTACTATCTTGTCTTCAGTATTCTTCATGGTAAATGCAATTATCATATCCAGAGCCCACGAAGTAAACCCACGCTTCCGTTTGCTTTCCGTCACTCAAGACAATATTTGTTTTTCTTCTCCGATAGAACCTTGGGTGGCCCTCTAACATATCCACAGCATTAAACGTTGTGTCGTTGATGTCATAAACCTCAACCTTTACGTTGAAACCTGAGTTGCTTTCTTCACCTAATAGGTAGGGAAGTGATGTAATGCATAAACGATATTTATCAGCGGTTACACCATTACCCACGTGCTGTGCCTCTCGCAAGTAAAACGAGTTACCTCTACCCTTCTTTAGGGTTCCGTAAACTGCTATGCGATTCATCGTAATGCGATTTCATATTCCATTTTAAAGAGTAGCGTATTGAGTTTGTCAATGAACCGCTGTGATGGATTTGATTTACCAATCATCACGTTTCTAATTGCGTTCCTACTGAACATCATGTGCTTTGATATTGACGTTTGTGTCATACCATAGTCCTCTACGAGGATGCGGAGTATATTAACCGCCGATTCGGAGTCATTCACTTTCTTGTGCATAGCCTACTATTTTTTTATTTATGATTTTGGTTATCATTATCTTCTTGTCTCCCTTGAATATTTTCCCGTAGCACCGCTCAACTAGGCTTATCATAGTCTTGCTGTCTTTGTTCATTATATCAAAGGGATTATCAAACGTTGTGACAACCCATTCAATTCTCTTTTGGATTATCCTGCCCCTCTTGAACACTATCTCCACTTGCATATAATAAATCGGTGTTTTCATTTTCAAAAGACATTTCGATTTTCCATTTGATTATCGCTGCAAGTTCGTGAATATTGGCAGATTTACCAAGTGTTATTTCACAAATCTGCGAAGTCTTACACATTACTACGTTGTTGCCTTTCTTCTCGGGAATAATGACGCACGTCCAATCAGCATCTAAAATGCTGTCTACTAATTGAATTGCGTCTCCGATGGCTCTTGCGAATACCAATTGTACGCTGAAATTATTCCCCCTCTGTTCGACAAAAAAAATAGGGGGCTTCACTCGTTTGAGTTCGGCCCCCCATTCCAATGCCAAAAGTTTAGGCATTATTTCAAACATCAGAAAGGAATGTCATTCAATTCTTGCTTGTTATTATCGGCACGTTGGTTGTCCGTATATGGCTTGGATACATTCTCGGTGATTACCGCATAAGGCTTCTGCGGGTCACGTCCGGGACGAACGTTCAAACGGATACGGCCTTCCGCATTCGCAAACTTTGCAAACGCCTCTTCGACCTCTGCTTTAGAGAGATACAACGTGTAACCGCTGAAGTTCCCTTCGTACTCATTGTAGAATACGCTTCCAATGAAATTGTTCTTGGGTTTTTCCATGACATGGAGATTTTAAATGAAACAAAAATTAAAGTTCTCCGTAAACAACATATTGCTCTAGGTCTTCGTTATTGATAAAGAACTTGATGTAATCAGATACACCCTTCTCTACCAAACGTTGCCCTAGGCTGAAAAAAGATTCCGACACGGAGAAAACGCCGATATCTTTTTTCATTTTATCTACAACGATAAACTTAAAGTTCTCAAACGGAACGTCAAATAGCGTGCAGTATATGTAAGCCTGGGCGGCATAACCATATTTCTTTGCGCTAAAATAAAAGTCATCGATATTTGATGTGGTCTTCAGGTCAAAAATACATTGCTGCCCCTTCTTCTTGATATCAGCCTTAGCCCTAAACGGAATGCCTTGGATTAAGCCTATCTCAGGAATCTCATAATCAGCGTCAGCCAATGCCTCTTGAACCGTCTTGTTCTTAAGCAATGCTTTCACTACATAATGGCAGTTGTCGTAGTCCTTGCGGAGAAGAAGTTTCTTCCCGGTACCCTCGTATTCCGCCACAGCATTCTTCCAAATGTTGGTGGATTTTGAAGCGCATTCTATAGGGGTGAAGTTATCCTCTAGGTGTGGCTCTAATAGTAGAGTATGAATCAAGTTACCCGCAACAAGTGCTGTAACGTCTCCACTCTCTCCATACTTAAGATAGCGAGCATACTCGCGAGGAGAATCATTTATTTTTTTAATACTTGAGGAAGACAACGCGGCCGTACCCAAGTACCCATAATAAAAGTCATCATCTAGCATATGCTTAAGTAACTCCTCTATAGCCCAATCGGTACCATCTAATAACTTAATGGTGCTCATCAAACGAATTTTTTCAAAGCGGTCTTTTGACCTACTGAGAATGCATCTCCGTACTTGGCGAGGATACTTTCATGCATGGCCGTGCGTGATTCCTTGGCAGTAGCCTTGAGATGCTCAATAGCCTTTTGGAATACGTCATCCCCTTTGATTTCAGGATTAGCAGTTGGAGCAGTAGGTGCTGTGTTTTGCTTGGCTATAGCCATATCTACCTCTTCTGCTGATGCGATACTCGTTTCTACACCGATAGCATCCACGAATGCAAGTGCTCTACCCACCGCTGAAGTTTCGCAGTTCTCAACGTATGATGTCTTGTTAATCATAGATGATGTGCGGTCTTCTTGTGCATGAGCGGTTGCAATAGCAACTCCTTCTGCGTTACGGATAACACAACGCATAACGACTGATTCGTTATTTATTGAAACGATTTCGTTTTCGATTGACCAACCAGAATACTTTTCGTTCTGACGGAAGTATAGCAACCGCTGATTGACCTCAACGTACTGCTTGCCTTTGATGTTTGTTGTTTTGAAATTGTATGACATTTTAATTGAATTTAAAGTAAATGTAGGAAAAAGTTAGCACTAATGCAAATTTTAGTGCATAATTATGGCGGATTGGTCTCTAACTCTATTTCGCCCTTGTGGGGGTGTTTAAGGCACCCCCCTTGGCCCTTGTTAAATTGATTACCGTGAATACTAACCGATAAACGTGGTTCAAAGTTAGGTCTTAAAAATGACAAAGTCAAGTTTTTTTCTTGTATTGTAATAACTTTTCCAATTCATCAATCCGATTCTCTAGCGCACAAATGCGTATGTACTGGAATTGCATTACATCTTTAGCCTGTTCTCCTGTCGGAGAAAAATTTGTAATCATAACTGATTTATTTTATGTGAATACTTGGCTAACGCTAGCCCGGACAATAAAAAAAGCAGCGACAATACGCTGCGATGGAATATCCCTGCCAAAAGGCAAAGGATAAATAAACAGACCGATACTAGGTCAAATAAATAAGATACTTTCTTCTTCATATTCAAGTTCAAAGTTTATATCGTTAATAAAATTGGAGTCACCGGTGATGAATACATTGATTTGATTTTCTGACCACCGCTTCGCGTTAGCACAGAACGTAATTGCTTTATCTCTGTTGTCTGTTGCTACAAACATACCCTTGTAGTGCATCAAGTAGAAGTCAGGTTTACCGCCGAACGCTTTTACTTTAGTTACTTGGATTGTTGGGGCATTTTCAATTTTCATAATTCAGGATTTAATAATTGGTCATCTATTTGATTCATTTGCTTGACTACGTCACGCATACCTTGGTCTTTGCATAGCATCTTTAATTCAAAAGAACTTTGCTCCTCGTTGTTCCTTTTCATGTTTTTGTACCTACTCAGGAGATACTTTTCGTAGTCCGTTAGCATAACTTAATCGATTATTTCGTTATTCTTAAACATAAAGCAATGCTCGGCACATTGGCCCCACGCTCTCGCTTGGGATTCATCTATGAAGTGCCGCACCTCATCATTCATCTCACCTCCGTGACAGCGGATTACTTTGAAAATGTCATACGTGCGCTTTGGTGGCTCTCCGTTATTAGCAATCCACGCCTCCGCTCTTGAGATGACGCTCTTAAGATGTTGAATTTCCTTGTCGAATGTGTGCGCAAACTTTGTCGTGCCTTCACGAAGTTCAATCATTGATTCCAATTTGCGTTTGTTGTCCTCTAAACGTTTGGCGTTTGACATCTCTAAGAAGTCAGCGCCCGATTGACTGATGTAATTCATAGTTAATTAATGAATGAAATGTTAGCGATAGGTACGTAAGTATTTCCCTTTGCGTAAGGGAATCGAATGGAAACCTTATGTTTCCCTAAACACCGCTTATCTGCGGTTATGTAGTTAGCGGTTACTTTACTAGTGTAACCATTGTTAGCCGTATAAATGGCTTTGCTGTTGATTAATATTTTCTTCATGATTTCTTAGATAAGGATAAATTTGCTTGTTATTTTTATATTGTGATAGCGAACGCACGGGTACAAAAAAAGCGGAGGACCGAAGCCCACCGCCTATTAAAATACTTGCTTGTCATAAACGATTACCGCTGTGTAGTAACTATAATCCTCTCCCTCATTGAAGTCGGAGATTGTTTCATAGTTAGTACCGAAGTTCTCGTTGTGTTCTTTGATGCACTCTATTACATCATTAAAGGATATCCCATGAGTTGTTGCGCATGGGTCATCTGATTCGTAGTAAGAAAAAGTAATACGCATAATTAGAAAGGATTATTGTCTTCATCCCAAGATGAGATGTCGCTCTTAATTTCAAATTCAGAGTCCTTCTCCCATGCGGCTAGTGCCGCCTCATCCGCCTCAAAATCCTCCTCCCAAAGTGATTTCTGAGGAGTTGAAAGCGGAACGATGGTGGATTGGGTCTTAGCCTTCCACGCTCCGCTCCGCCATACTTTTTGGTTACCTGCCCATATATAGCCATTGATTCTCTTGTACGAATCATTACTAAACCAATTACCATCAGTATCATAGTGACCAAGATGGTCGTTGAGGATTTCGTAGTCACCACGCCAATCTAGCAGGATGACTTTGTTGGAGTTCCCTAACGCATGAACAGCGAAAGCGTAGATGCCCGGATGCTCAAGGAACGATACGTTGTCCGGGAAGAAGTTCCCTAGCATTTGTGCGTACTTACGTGAGTCGCTGATTTTATTATCACCTAGTCCGCTGATAACACCATTATGGACAAGTGAGATGCGACCGGGAGTCACATCATGAGGGTGCAACATATCGTGACCCATGCCGTGTGTTGCGATACGAAAGTGTAACATGATAGGTAGGTCGGATAACGTGCGGATGTATTCGTACTCCTCGTAGAAAGAGTCGAAAGATTCTGCCTCGTGGTAGGAGCAGACAGCACCCTTGTCAATGTAGGCGATACCTGCGCCGTGGTTATTGTTGTCCCATGCATTCTTGAGTTGATGCTTAGGGATAAATGAGCCGGGTTGATTTAGAATTGCAATACACATAATAAATAATGAATTAGGGATTATACTTTAATAAGGTCTATAGGGCACGTGTAGCGCCCACGGCCATCAGTAATGACCGCCTTTGTGCGGTTAACTTTAACGATGGTAAATTCACGCCCTATATACTTAGGGCTAGTCAATGTCACAACATCACCGATGATGAGTTGTTGCTTTTTAACGGCCGAACTTAAGTTGCGCTTGGCTTTAATGACTGCGATGATTGTGGTGTTTAGATTGCGCAGGTCTTGGAGGGACATTACCTCGAGTTGATTTTGATTGTACATAATTTCTATTTGTTAGTGATGATACCAAGGAGAGCGAAAGCGCTCGAAAATGCTCCGCCCAAGATTAACGTTCCTATCAGTTCGGTCTCTCCGTAAAAGAACAAACCGAACATTCCAATAGCGAACAAGGTCATGCTGATTTTCAGCACAAGTTTAGATAGGTCTTTGCTTTTCATAGTTCTTCAATCATAAAGTCCATCTCAATTGCTGTTTGATTCCTTACCCACCGCTCTATCTCTCCTTCAATTAGGTGCGTTCCATTGGAGTATTCATCTTCTGAAACACGGAACTTATTAGTTCCGGTTATCTCGTTCCATTCGTTTGCTATCTCTTGGGCATCATCTATACTGCCCACGAAATAGGTCCATACATTGTATTCCATAAATAATAAATTAAAGTGGTTAAACAACGTGAGCGCTCATGATAGTGAGCACCCACCGCTTTGAGCCTAATGTCTATTTTTACTCGCTCAATCGAGTTGGTTTCCATTTAAGTGGTTCATTATCACTTAAGTCACAAGCAATTTCAATGTTGTTTAAATGTGTCCAACATTCTTCAGCCATTGGCGTTGCCTTTTGGAATATTCTATATAACCCTTGCGCATAGATAAATGCTCTAATGACTCTTATATCCTCTTTGGACATGGCAAGTCGGTGCTTTAACATGTCAATTTCAGTTGATTTTTTCATAATTTGTCAATGTTTAATTTGTTTTGGTTGAGTAAATGCTTGAACGAAAAGAACAATTATGTAGAGTTCGAAAAGTCCGATTGGTATTAGAAGTAAGTAAGTCATACTATATATGTGGTCCATTTGGTACCAAGTTTTAAATTAAAATTGGAAAACTATCTGCTCTGTTAACGAATTTGCTCCCACCTTCTTGGGAGTTGGTGATGGGCCGTGCCCCACCACCGATGTCCAACCAACACGCACGGGTGTTTGGCTTAAGCAATTGACTTGTCAATAGTCATGTTCCCGAACTTACCCAACACCTCACGGCGAACGTAAACGCTCATGGAATTGTAAGCGGACCTAATGCGCTCAATCATTCGGTCGTGCTCATCCTGCTTGAGGAAGTTACGTGCGCTCACATCCTCTAGACAACCTGCGAATAAGTAGACCAAAGCCTGCTTTCTGCGAAGTTTAGTGTTGTCGTATTGGCTCTTGAGCAATTTGAACAATTTCTTGTCGCTGAACATAGCCTCTGCAACATCAGAGTAGGTAGTGAACTTTCCGCTGTCAATAGCCCGGGCAATCCACTGCACTAACTTGGTGCGGAATTTCATGCCCTCTAGTGATGGGACCGCAGAGAAAATGCGAATCTCTACAGCGCCTCCTCTCTTACGATTGATAGCCCTGCGTGAGCCGTGCTCGATGTCACGCTTGTTTTGGACACCGCTATATCCGTTAGTTAAGCGCCCTTCATATAATGAGAATAACAAGGGGATGAACGGCATAAGTTTATTAACCAATTCATCAGTTGACATATCTTTGCGTGAGATAGTAATGTGCCCACCACATCTCTTGCTGTGCGCCGCATTCATCACCCAATCTAATCTGTCATATTCAGCAAATAATCCGGCAGTATCTAGCAAGTTCAGCACGGGGGAGACAATCTCCACTCCCGTATTCCGGTCGAGGGAGCCATCACCCTCTGCAATCCATCCGTTGCCTAAATCGCAGTTAGCAAAGGCACAGCGATTACGAACCGCTAGGTCCTCCTTCTCTACCTCGATGCCGACAAACCATGAAACGCTAGAGTCACGTAATAATTCCGTGCTTCGGTCCGGTCCGTGATAACCACGAAGTTGTGGAGTAGGGCCGTAAGTCATCCGTGCATTCTCATTCTCATAGATGTGATAATCATGGAGAACTAGTTGAGGGATATTTCTCAAAACCTGCTTGATGACTGATTTCGGAGCATGGAATACAGCAGTAGTCCCTTCGCTTTCGCTGACATATCGGTAAGTGTTACACGACCATTGGCTAAGATATACTTGAGTTCTTTGGACTAGGATTTCTCCGTTAATCGATTGAACAAGAACACAACATTCTTGATTGAACATCTCATCCGCGATGATACGTGATGTTCTTTTATTGAACTTAAAGCCATCAACATCAAAAAGCATACTGCTATGAGCGCAATGCTCTAAATCTACTCCGTATTGCTCTGCTATTGCATTAGGCATATAATCTATATGAATACCTCCATCCTCAGTAGAATAGTGGTAGCGTATTTGTTGGGCCGCTCGTGCAAAGTAGAAACCAAATTGCTCATTCCGTTGTGCACGGCTTTCCATAATTTGGCGCCCGGTGATAATATTTCTAACTGACATAAAAAAAGTTTTTGTGGTTAAGACAACCGGGACTAGTAGTCCCACGCTTCGTGCTTAATGTCCTGTTTATTGTCACACGAATGACATTTGCGCCATGCCTTGGCGCGTTCCGTTTATCACACGGAATGTGTAGATGACCTGCTTCTCTCCATAC
>TARA_R110000868_G_scaffold66856_1_pt1 | contig 14448 bp, 1 predicted proteins | sample TARA_R110000868 | Tara Oceans TARA_R110000868 (sample SAMEA4397489) | marine metagenome | biome: Polar Biome; feature: [SRF] surface water layer (ENVO:00010504); material: water (ENVO:00002006), including particulate matter (ENVO:01000060) such as... | depth 5 m | reverse complement strand
CAAATACTGCTACAAAAATTAATGCAAGAAGTTATTTTGTAGGAACAGCAAGTCAATTAGGCACAAACGAATCAGTAGCTACATTAGCAGCATACGAACACATGAAAGGTGTTATCACTGGTGTTATTTCAGAAAGTTTAATTACTAAACAAGCAGGAAATATACTAACACAGGACACTTCTGGATCATCTGGTACAGCTGTCGAAATTGAAACATGCACTGGGTTGATTGAAATTATCCGTGATGTAATTGCAGCAAATAGCCTTGATGACTTGCCTAATGATGATGTTGCATTAACAGCTTGGCAAGATCCTTTGGTACTAGCAGCTTCAAATTCTTTAAAGTCGCAAGCAACTAACTTTGGCGTAGCTACTACAGCTTATATTTTAACAAACTATCCTGATTTTACATACGATAGAGAAAAATGTAAACGTGATGTTGGATTAATAATTGATGCAATTGCAAGAGACGTAAAACTAGCAAGTAATCATAATGCAATTACAGCAGGATTGGCATACTTGAGAGCAAGTGCTAATGTAGTATCTACACAGCAACTACCGGCAACAATTATTGCATTAAGAGAAGCAAAGCGTTTATCACTAGCATATGTAACAGCTAACACTACTGTTACCGAAAGACTAACAACAGGGTGGGATGATGTTCTTGAAATTATAGAATTTGGAACATTGCCAAGTGTAGGATACGAGTATCCAGCGCCAACTACTGCAAGTCAAGATGAAATCGATGCTGCTCGTCAGTTGCAAGAAAACAAAGAGTTCTTAGTAGCAGAAACAATTGCATGGATTAATGATACTTACTTTGTTTATGACGGCGCTAAATGCCGTAGAGACAGTGAGTTAATATTAAAAGCAGTTACTGATGACTTAGTAATGGGTACAAACTATAACAGTATCACAGCAGGATTAGCATATTATAATGCTAATGCCGGACTAGTTATTAGTGATCAAATTTCTCAAACTATTGCAGCCGTAACAAATCTTAAAACTAATGCACTAAGTTATATTACTCCTGATCCAACTAGCACAACAACTGTGAGCAACTTATTTGATGAAATAATTGACATTTTACAAAACGGTGTAGGTAACGCAGATGCGCTAACTTGGAGCAATCCTTTAGCAAATGTCAATACAACAAATGCAAGAACACTGATACAGCTAAACAGAACATTTGCTGTTAGCGAACTTATTAGTTGGATTACTGCAAACTTTCCAGCGTTGGTTTATAATCAGGCAAAATGCGAAAGAGATGCTGGTTATATTATTGACGCAATTAGTTATGATATACAGTATGCTACTAATCAGGCAATTAGACAAGCAGCATTTGTTTATTTTACAGGAACCGAAAGTGTTCTACCGTATGCACAACGTGCCGAAACAGCTTCAGCTTATGCACAGCTTGGAACAATATTGGGCAATATTGCTACAGAAACATATGCAGGACAAACTACTAACGGTAGTCCTGCAACTGCAACAGAATCTACATTAATCGAAGATCTTGCTGATGTTATCAAAGATGTAATAACTGCAAATACAACTGCTGTATTGCCAGCTCAGATAAATTTAAACTTATCCGGAACAAGCGCAGGCGCAATTGAATCAAGAACTGAAATTTATGTAACAAACAAAACAACAATACTTGATGCTGTTATTGCTTATATAAACACTACGTTGAACGGATTTAGTTATAACGAAACTAAATGCGCTAGAGACACAGGTTATTTAATTGAAGCAGCAACACACGATTTGCTATACGGCGGCAATATCAGTTCGTTGATCTCTGCAAGATCGTACTTTGATGCAAATATTAATCAAATATCTGGCCAAGAATCAACCACTGCATTAGCATTAACACAGTTAAGAAATGCTGCTTCAAATGTAATACAAGGTATTGCAATTTCACCTACTCCAGGAAACACTGAAACACAATCTCTTATTGCAGGATTTGGTACAAGTACCGAAGCAGCAACTTCAGATACACTACTTAATATTACAATTGATGCAATCGTTGCAGGTGATTTATTAAGTACACCAAATAATACAGAACCTGATACAAGTTGGGTTAACCCAACTATTACTAGTTCGCTAACCCTACTTAACAACGGACTTGCAACAATACAGGCTGGTGTTATTACATATATCACTGATAACATTATTGCGTTTGATTATGATAAAGTTAAATGTGCTAGAGATACTAGTTATATTCTTGATGCTGCAATTTATGATATGATGTACGGCGGCAACAAACAAACACGCAGAGCTGCTGAAGCATATTATAACGGAGCAATACTAGGCGCTGCAAGAGTAGGTAATGCAGATCAAATACAAATTACTGAATTTACATACAAACGTCTAGCTACGTTAATGAGCGACATATCTCAAAATAAAACTGTAACTAAAACTGATGAAAATTTATTGAATCAAGTTTATGGTACGATTGCAGGATCGGTAGATGCAGCATCATCTCTTAACACAAACGTAAGTAAAATTGGTGAAGTAATTTATAATTATGTTCTTCCAACTGAAATTGATCATAGCTACGATACACAAGGTGTTGTTTATAACAATGCAAGACGTATAGAAGTTCTTGCTGATTTACAAGCAATTGAAGACAATGCTATTGCATCACTAAACTTACAATTTGGAGGTGTAGCAGAACTTACATTGTTCCCAACGTTGTTAACTGTTGACGCAGGAACACTTGCTAGTTTACAAAACGTTTCAACTATTAGTACTTCGGGACACGCATTTGAATATGTTGGTGCTGGTATTACGTACAACGCACTTCCATTCTTTGGCGGTAGTGCTATTCCTGAAAACGAGTTTGTCGAACAAAACAATGGTAAAGTATTTGCCGGCGGTACAGTTGACCAAATTGGTAACTTTAGAGTTGGTAACTTCTTTAACGTAAACGCACTTACAGGTAGTATTACACTAAATGCTGATGAAATTAACCTAAACGGTATTGCAAGTATTGGTCCATTCAAACGCTTTGGTATTCCGGTTGGTGAAGAACTAAAAGAAGTTAGTAACGCATTTGACTTAACATCGTCGACAGGACAAGCCGATAGAAATACTGTTCCAACACAAATTGCTGTTAAAGAATATGTTGAAAATAGATACTTAAACAAACTAACTGGTGGCACGGTCAATGGCAATGTTATTTTGAATGGTGACTTTGATGTTAACGGCAACGTAATTAGTACAGAAGTTGTTGGCGAATTTAACTTGCTTAATACTAGTGCAACTACTATTAACGCTTTTGGCGCTGCTACATCTATTAACATTGGTAGTGAGTCAGGATTGATTACACTAAGTCCTGATGTGCTAGTTGACGGTAGTTTAACTGTTAATGGCAATATTATATTCAACGGTGACGTTAGCTTAAATATTCCAGATGAAAGTTTACAAGCATATAGTATTAGCACCGAAGGTAGTTTAGACTATATTAGTATTAATACAAGAACTGATGCAGAAAGAATTACGTTTGGAGTAAGACCAACGTTGTTAGTTGAAAATTCAACTGAATCATTATCACCAACAACAGGTGCTGTTGTTATTGACGGCGGTGTTGGCATTGTCAAAAGTTTATACGTAGGTGTTGATTTAACTGTTAACGGATCAGTTGTACTAGGCAATGATAGAGCAGTTGATGCTATTGATATCAACGGTACTACTGATATTGATATTCCAGATAACTTAAATGGTGTGTTTAGAATACACGAAAATATCAGTGATTACCTTGTAATTGATACAAACGATGGCACTGAATTTGTTAAATTTGGAACAACTCCAAAAGTTACAATACTTAACAATACAGATGCAATTGATTCAGTATCAGGTGCATTATTAGTAACAGGCGGCATTAGTACACAGCGTAATATCCATGCAGGAGTTGATATTACTGCTGACAGAGATATTATTGCAGATGGCAATATAGAAGTTAATGGTACAAATATCATCACTGATGAAACTGGTACATTTAATGTGTTTAATACCAATGCTACACAAATTGATGCATTTGGTGCTGCAACAACTATTAACATAGGTGCAGCAACTGGCATACTCACAATCAATAACGAACAAGTAATTATTGACAGTGTTCAAACATTACAGATTCCAGTTGGTAATACAGCAGAACGTCCGTCGGTTGCAACAGGTCAAATTCGTTTCAATACTGATACAACTGTATTTGAAGGATATGACGGCATTGCTTGGGGATCACTAGGCGGCGTCAAAGATGTAGATCAAAATACATTTATCCGTCCAGAAACTAGCCCGGGTGCTAACAACGACGAATTAGAGTTCTTTACAAATGGAATACGCCGTGCTATAATTAGTAACACAGAAATTGTTTTTGATCCAACTAACATTGTTTCAGTTAATAATATAACTGAAAGTTACGATTATCAATCTGGCGCATTACTAATTGCAGGTGGTGTTGGTATTGCTAAAAACTTACACGTACAAGGATTTGTTAGCGGCAACAACAGCGGCTTGCTACAACTAACAGATCTTGCTAGTGATAAGATTCTTATCAAAGCTGCTACAATTGAATCACCTGAACAAATTAGATGGATTGCAAATTCACCTGATAGTAGTGCAGACGATATTGTATACCCAGTCTCATTTGCACACCATACGTTAAGTGGAACTCCGGTAATTGGATCAGGAACAGGTGTTAAGTTTGAACTTGAAACAACAAACGATAACTTTGAAGTTGGCGGCCAGATTGATGTAGTTGTACAAGATATCACTGGCGCTCAAGAAGACTTTGATATGATCTTTAGCACGATGATTGCTGGATCTGCAGGTGTTGAAAAACTACGTTTAAGTGAAACTACTAGTACTTTCTCAACAGACATTACTGTTAACAACAATCAGTTGTTAACAACACAGACTGCATTTAACTTGTTAAACGATACAGCAACTACTATTAACTTTGCTGGCGCTGCAACTGTACTAAACATTGGTGCAACTGGCGGATTAACAACTATTGATCAGAGTGTACAGGTTAACGAAGATGTAACAATTGACGGAACTCTTGTATTAACAAACATTGATCTTGAAGTACAGTATGGCGGTACTGGCGTAAGTACATTTACCGAGAACGGCGTTGTTTACGGTGACACTGCTAATCCAATGAAAGTTACTGATGCTGCTGGTACAAGTGATGCTAGTAACAGTTTCCAAATACTAACTGTAACAAGTGCAGTTGATGCAACACCGGTTTGGACAGATACTATTGATGGCGGAACTTTCTAAAGTTACTGAATACAATAAAATAATAACAAAAAGGACCTTAACGGGTCCTTTTTTTACGAATAAACTAAGCATTAAATTATCTTGATAAATAACTTAGTAGCGATTTCTATCGTTCTTTTTGGGCATCTATATAGATCTGACCCGTACCAACATTGGAGGCAGTTGCAACATGGCAACAAGAATTAAGCATAAACGTAGTAGTGTGGCTGGTAAACAGCCTATAGTTTCACAACTTGAATCAGGCGAATTAGCACTTAATACAGCAGACGGTAAAATATATTTACTCCGAGACGATAACACAGTTCAAGATATTACAAAAAGAATTTTTGAAGGTGACTCGCAAGTTAGAGTAGATGACTTAGGCGATAGTAGTCAAGCACAAGTTAGTATCGATGTTAACGGTGTTGAACAACTTACAGTTACAGATGCTGGTTTTAGTTTTAAAGACAATATTGATATTGAAAATGCTAGTACTCTTACCTTCAAAGAACTTACAGCTTCGGGTAATGACGGTGTTACGCTTAAGGCACCAAATACATTAGATGCAGGGTATAACTTAACACTTCCTGGAAGAATTGGTACAGTTGGTCAGTTGTTAGCAATCGACGGCGCAGGAAATTTATTCTTTAATGACGCTGATATTTTTGGCGGTAACGTTATTTACGTATCGGCTGAACAAGGCGATGACGACAATGATGGTCAAAGTGCTCCAGTTAAAACAGTTAAACGTGCTTGCCAAATTGCCTCTGGACTAGTATATAATGCTGATGGTACTGTAAACTTCCGTCGTGTTAACATCAAAGTTGCTGTTGGTGATTACACCGAAGACAATCCTATTATTGTTCCTGATAACACAGTTATCAAAGGAGATGGTTTGCGTGGTTGTATTATTCGTCCTGCTAATGCTAACTTGGACATGCTACGTGTTCGTAACGCTTGTTACTTTGGTGAATTTACATTCCGTGACGGTGTTGACGACAACAATATTCCTCTAATTACAGCCGACTACGCAGTTTCGTTTGACGATCCATTTGCATCTGATGTTACTGATCGCGCAAACTATGTAAACTTACCAAACACTCGTCCGACTATTACAACATCTCCGTATATCCAGAACGCAAGTATTATTTCGTTCCTAGGTATGAACGGTGCTAAGATTGACGGTGCTAAAGTTAACTCTCCAAACGTGCCAGTTTATGCTATCGAAGCTGAAAATCCAGTACTTGGTGCAACACCCGAACAAGGTAAGTCGATGGTTGCTAACGCTTTTACTATTTTAAGTTTTGGCGGCACAGGGTGGCGTTTGCTTAATGATGCCTATGCACAGATTGTGTCTTGTTTCGAAATCTTTCTACTCAACGGCGTTTATGCACAGTCCGGCGGATATGTTTCAATTACCAACTCTGCTACCAACTTTGGTTTGTACGCACTACGTTCATCAGGATTTTCACCTAAAGCATTCCAATTTGACCGTTCGTTTGTAACTTCTACAGGTCAAACAGAAGGCAAACAAACTATTACTATTGTTGGTATAAACAGAGAATCACCAGTTGAAGAATTTGTATTACGCTTCCGCGAACCGGGATATAAAACTGCGTACGATTTGCTAAGACTAAACAAAGATCTAATTGCCGACGACACAGTAACTTGGATTAATGATCAAATTGCTGCTGCAAGCCCGAGTATATGGGCTGGCTTTACATACAACGAAGCTAAATGTGCTAGAGATATTCGATTACTTGTTGATGCAATCATGTGGGATATTATGTTTGATAGCAACTATAGATCAGTTGCTAGTGCTATTAGATATTATAGTGCAGTTTCAGCAGCAGTTATTAGTGATCAACTTCCTCAAACAATTGCTTCGTTTTCGCAAGCAAAAACATATACAATTAATCAACTAGTTGATGCAACATTAAAAACTAGAGCAGGCGCATTGTGGGACGAAATTATCGATATCATTACAAACGGTGTTGTTAATGCCGATGCGTACAGTTATCCAGATCCAACAGATTATAATACATCTTACTTGATAGGATACGGCGATGCAAGAGCACAACTCATTACTAACAAATCATTTATACAAGACGAAATTGATGCGTGGATTACTGATCAAGTTGCAGGAGAAATTTCACCATTTATAGGATCGTTTGTTTATGATGCCAATGCATGTCGCAGAGACACAGGATTCTTAATTGATGCACTTGTATACGATTTAACGTACGGCGGCAACTTGCAAACTTATGATGCTGCACTTGCTTATTTTGTAGGTGCAATTGCACAATACGGCGCAGGCAAAAAAGAAGAAACACTTGCATCTTATGAAAGAATAAAAGAAGTAATTGAACAAGTTATTGCTGAAACACTTGTAACAAAATCATCCGGCAATACAGGCACACAAGATACTGCCGGAACACCTGGCAGTGCTGCTAGTATTACTGCCGCTGGCGATAGAATACAAGAAATTATTGATTACATTACAGCAAACGGCACAGGACTTACAAGAATTGAACCAGCTACTGATTGGGTAAGTGCAGCGTTTGTTGCAGATGCAACCAGTAACTTGGGTGCAACGCCTGCTATCAATATTGCACAAAATGTAACACAATGGATCAATGAACAAATACAAGCAAACATTTGGTATGGATTTACATACAATCAAGCAAAGTGTCGTAGAGATACACTATTAATTATTGAAGCTGTTGCGCAAGACGTATACGATACTGGTAACAGATATGCACGTAGTGCCGGCCTAGCATATTACAGTCAAAACTTACAAGACTCTACACGCATTAGTATCAGCGGACAAGAATTGCAAACTATTGCTGCTATTAGTCGCGCTAAGGCTGAATCATTAGTGTATGTTTCTTCTCTAAGTGCAGGCGTCCAAAACTTTATTGGTACACGTTTTGATATTGTTAACACAATTATTAACGATCCGCAGGATCTTCCAGATCCAACAGAAGTAAGTAGTGAAGGCGACATCACCAACAGCTATAAAACAAACGCAACTGAGTTAACATTTGATGCAGCAGTTGACGTTAGTCCAGCAACAAATATTTTCACTATTGTAGGACACGGTTTTGCTAACGGGCAAAAAGTAATCTATGATAACGACAGTGGCACACCTGTTGGCGGACTTGATCCAGAACAAAATTACTACATTAGAATTATCAACGAAGATGAATTTAGTCTTACATTTGATGATAGTTTAGAATTTCCAGTAAACATATTTGGGTTAGGAGTTGGAACACAAAAATTCTTATCAGGCGTTATTGAGTTTATGGTTGAAGAAATTTTAAGTTCGCACCAAACATACCAAACACTTATACTAGAATCTGGCGCAGAAAGTTATGAGTTTGTTGCCGGTCGTGCTATTACAGGTGCCACAGGCGCAAGTAATAACAGTGCTATTGTTTATAGTTGGGAGCCTAGAGAACGCAGACTTGTAGTAAGTGTTGAACAAGTTGCTGTAGGTTCAAGTGTTATACGTGTTCAGTTTGATGAAACAAGTGTGATTACACAAGACCACGCAGGAAGTCCAAACACAAGTATTAGTGTCAACGAAGCTGCTTCAAAACTTGGATTAGGAACGTCATCGTTCTCTATTACGGCTACAGATGGTAGTTCAAGTTTAACCAACTTAGGCAACTTGTTAGAAAAGCAGTGCTGGTTCCACAGACCTAGTGTTGTTAACAGTTCGTCGCATACTTGGGAATATGCAGGTTCCGGTACAGACTATAACGCTTTGCCACAGAACGGCGGTAATACTAGAACTGAATACGAACAGTTTGAAGAACTTCCAGGTCGTGTTTATTCATCAGGTACAAACGAACTTGGTGACTTTAAAGTTGGTGACTTTATTACAGCGTTCAACAGAACTGGTAACATTACGTTCCGAAATAAAGTTCAAGTGGATCAACTTGATGCGCTACGTTTGAGTCTTTCTGATGTTGCTATTGAAGAAATTTCAACAGATGTTAACTTGGGCGATAACGAACTTGGCGGCTCGAGTAATTCACGTCTTAGTACTCAGTTAGCTGTGCGTTCATTTATTGCTAACAGACTCGGCGGCTTTGTTGACAAATCGGTTAGTACAGCGGCGGTTCCGGGTGCTATTGTTCAGCTTAACACCAACGGACAACTTAACCCAGATCTTATTCCGGCTACACGTCAGTTTACAAATACCAACACACAAGGATATCTGTCAAAGCTACAACAAGTAGACGATATTCCAGCAACCGATTTGAAAGCTGGTGACATTGCTACAGAAAACTACGAACAGCAAGAACTTGTACTAAGTGGAAACATCAACGCCGCAGATGGCGCAACTATTACACAACCAAGCAGTGCTGGTGCAATAGGTTATGCTAAAGGATTGTATGTCAACAGTGCAAACGTTCTAGTTGCTAGTATTGAAGGCGAGTGGATTGCAGGCGATGACTCAACTGGGTCAGAATGGGCAATTGGTGTAGGAAACAACTTGTATGTCAACGGTGTAGACTCCGGTGTATACCCAACTTCGCTCGGTAGTGTTAGTGAAATTATTGACAACTTCTTCTTACGTAGTTCTAATACCAGTCAGTTCTTGGTTTTGTTAAACAGCAACGAATACACATTTACAAATTCTGCTATTACAGATATTGAACGTAACAGTGACATTGCAACAGCTACAACCAGCGGTGCTCACAACTTAATTCCTGGAAATAACATACAAGTGTTGTTTGCAGACGATACTACTTACAATGAAAATACTGTAGTATTAACTACGCCAACTACTACATCGTTTACATACGCAAATGACGATATTGCAGATCCAACAAAAGCAAGTGCAAGTATTCCAGGAACGGTTAGAACTATTGTTACTTCAGCAGATGGTAATGCACAAGGTGCTGTTACAGAAACACGTTATGGTGTTTTAACTGGCATTGACAATGGTAATATTGTTGCCGGCAGTGCATACACTCCAACTGTTGGTTCTTTGACATATGAAAACATTGCACTAACAGCAACTACAGGTTCGGGTACTGGTGCAGTTGCGGACATTACAGTTACAGCTGGACAAATCACTGACGTTGATCTCAAACGCGGTGGAATTAATTTTGCCGCAGGCGACTTATTAACAGTATCAAACGGTTTGGTTGGCGGAACAGGCAGCGGATTTGAAATTGAAGCAACTGGTATTGAAAAACGTGCGTATGTTAACATACTTGGCGGCGAACTTTTTGTTGCTAGTTCTTCATCAGTTGACTTTGTTGAAGATAATACTGCTGAAAATACCAAAAGAACTATTAACTTAGATGACCAAATTAGTCAAAATTTCTTAGTTGGTACACTAGGAGTTGCAGGCGGTACTGTTGACTACGGTGATTATCAAATTCATATTGCAAACCACGGGTTTGGCATTGGCGATCCTGTAACATATACTACATTAGGAAATGTTGCAATTGGCGGCATGTTAAACAATTTAGTTTACTATACTAAACGTATTGATAATGATATTTTTGAACTATACGAAGATTTTGCACTACTTAACAAAGTAGAATTTACAAGTACACCGGCTAACAACAATCATAACTTAACACGTTACACTGTTAACTTAACGGACAATAGTATAGTTGTTCTTGGACACGGATTTACAACCGGTGACGCAATTAGAATGGAAACTGTTAGTGATGGGTCGTCGGCAAATGTTTTACCAACAATTAATGCAGATGAAATCAGTACTGGTGCTAGATTCTTTATTGGTAGTGTTACTGCTAACGCATTTACATTGCATGAATTACGCAGTGATGCATTAAGTAGTATCAACGGGCTTGTAACAAACGCACAAGATCTTACTGCAACAGGCGTCGGTAGTGCTGAGATTATTAAAAACAATGTTCAAGTTATTGCAGTTATTAATACTTCAAGTAGAATTAAAAATAACTGGAACAGTTTGGCTGCAACAAACATTGATGCTGAAAATATTATTTCAGGAACAATTTCGCCAAGTAGACTTGGATCGTCAGGTGTTCCTAATAGTGATACAACATTGTTTGGAGACAGTGCATATAAAACAGTTGTTCAAGGAGTTAAAAAACAAAACACAGCAGACAACCCAATTACACTTGTAGGCAGTAGTTTAAGTGGTGTGTTCTATGGTGATGTTAGCGTTGGAATTTCAAATGTTGATAATGACGCATTAGCTACATTCTCAACATTAGGAGTTAGTAGATTTTTACAAACACAATTTGACGTTGCAACTGATGCTAGTGGACAGGTGTTTATCAAAGATGGTATTGTTGATGCAGGTACGCTTGACGGACTAGACAGTGCTTACTTCTTAAACCCAGCCAACTTAACAAGTAATGTTCCAGTTACTAGAGGCGGAACTAATATTAGTACATATGCAGTTGGTGATATTTTATACGCACAATCAACTGGTACGTTGAATACACTTAATATTGGTAGAAATAATAACTTCTTAAAATCAAATGGCGAAACTCCAGAATGGGGAACAGCACTTGATCTAGCTGAAGGTCTTGACGTTGGATCAGCTAAACTAACATCGTCCAGTGTAGGTAGTGGTAGTTTGTACGATACTAACGTTACAAGTCTAGATATCGGTGGCGCAGCTACCAATATTAAAATTGGTAATGAAACTTCAATACGTTCGTTGTTGGCAGCAGCAGACAGCTACGAAGCAGCTATTACACAAGATGTAGTAGTTAATCTCGACTCTCTAAGTGTTGTTACAAATGGAATTGTAGCTAACGGTGAAACAGAAGTTCCAATGGTATCAACTGTTGGTATTTTATCTGGAATGATTGTAGTAGGAAGTGGATCAATACCATCAAATACAACAGTTAGTGGTGTTACTGAAGAATACATTTATCTAAGTAACCAAACAACTGGATCGGTGTTAAATGGCACTACCTTAACATTTACATATACACCATTTACACTTGGTATTAAAGAAGGTGATACAATTAATATTGCTGGAAGTTTAATTGCTAATCTTGACGGTAGTTGGCCTGTTGTTGGTGCAACATTTAATGCTTCGTCATTTACAATTAGAACAGATGCTAATGTTACCGCAGATCCTCAAAATATAATTGCCGGAACTATTAGTATTGACAACGCTATGGTTATTAGAAATTCTAAAGTAATATTTGGTAATGCAGAAGCAAGTACTACCCCAACAAATTCTACTATTAAAGGCACTGACGGAATTGGCACTGATACTCCAGGTGGCGCATTAACTATTGAAGGCGGCGTTGGAACAGGTAGTGCCACTGGCGGTAATGTAGTTATTAAAACTGGTCAAGTTGGATCTACAAGTGATTTAAAACAATCATCAACTACACGCTTGACTATAGATACAAGTGGTAACACTACTGTAACAGGATATACTAATTTCTCAACCGCAACTGCTGTTAAGTTACCAGTAGGAAATTCAGCAGCTCGTCCGGTAGCAGCACAAGGACAAGTACGTTATAATACAGATGATAATCAATTTGAAGGCTATGACGGAACTAACTGGACTGGACTCGGCGGGGTTATTGATGTTGATCAAAATACATATGTTATTGCAGAAACATCATCGGGTGCAAACAACAATGATCTTGATTTTTGGACAAATGGCGTTCACCGCTTACAACTTGACGAAACAGGTGATTTTAACTTTGGCGATGGCTTAGCCAAAGTTACATTTGATTTTGCTACAGGAGATGCAAACTTTGCTAACGATGTAACTGTTGAAGGTAACCTAACAGTAAATGGTACAACCACTACTGTAAATAGTACAACACTTCAAATTGATGATAAAAACATTGAACTAGGCACTGTTGCAAGTCCAACTGATACTACAGCAGACGGCGGCGGCATCACACTAAAAGGTACTACTGACAAAACATTTAACTGGGTCGACGCATCTGACAGTTGGACATCTAGTGAAAACTTAGAGCTTGCAAGTGGTAAAGTTTATCGTATCAACGGCGCAAGTGTGCTTAGTAGTACAACACTTGGCGGCGCAGTTGTTAACAGTAGTTTACAAACATTAGGAACTATTGGAACTGGAGTTTGGCAAGGTAGTGTTATTAACAGTACATATGGCGGAACTGGTGTAAACAACTCCGGTCGTACTATTACTATAGGCGGCAATTTTACACACACAGGTGCGCACACACTAGGATTAACTACTACTGCAAATACATCATTAACACTGCCAACATCTGGTACTGTTGCTGTAAGCACAGTAGGACTTCAGCAGTTTGCATCTACTACAAGTTCACAACTTGCAGGAGTTATAAGTGATGAAACTGGTAGCGGTGCATTAGTATTTGGAACCAGCCCGTCATTTACAACAAGCCTAGTTGCAGGTAGTGCAACTATGGGATTACTCGACACAACAGCAACTACTATTAACTTTGGTGGTGCTGCAACTACAATTGACATTGGCGCTGCAACTGGTACAACTACAGTTAAAAACGATTTAGTTGTTGATGGTAATTTACAAATTGGCGGACTAAGTGACCTAAGTGTAAGCGGCGGAACATTCAGTCTGGCAAACACCGGCGCAACTACAGTTAATGCATTTGGTGCTGCAACATCTATTAATATGGGTGCTGCAACTGGTAACTTTAATATCAGTAATACAAATGTTAACTTATCTGGCAATTTGTTTGTAAACGGTAATACACTCGATACAGATGAAACTGGTGTGTTTAACTTGTTAAAAGACAATGTTACAACACTAGCAATGGCACAAGCTGCTACTGAAATTGTGATTGGCGAAACTAAAGCAGCAGCTGATTTAGCTGGCGACTTAGGCGAAATGGTTGTAAGACTTGATCTAAGAACCAACAACGATATGTACATTGACGGTGATCTAATTGTTAGCCAAATTAATAATACTCCAATTGGTAACGTAACACCAAGTACTGGTGCATTTACTACACTTGCTGCAAACAATTTTGTAACATTTACAGACACTACAAATGCAACAGGCGCCACATTTGCTACTGGTACTGCTGCTGTTAAAATAACTGGCGGCTTGTATGTTGCATTAGATATACGTGCTGATAACTTTATAGGAGACATGAGTGCTGCATTCTTAACAAGTGGCACACTTCCAAATGCTCGTATTGCTGTAACAGGTGTAACACAACACCAAGCAAGCATC
>TARA_R110000868_G_scaffold186079_2_pt1 | contig 14456 bp, 19 predicted proteins | sample TARA_R110000868 | Tara Oceans TARA_R110000868 (sample SAMEA4397489) | marine metagenome | biome: Polar Biome; feature: [SRF] surface water layer (ENVO:00010504); material: water (ENVO:00002006), including particulate matter (ENVO:01000060) such as... | depth 5 m | reverse complement strand
ATGGATGAAGTATTTTCATTTCAATCCGCAAGCGGCCAGCGCGATGCTCTGCAATACCCCGGCGACCCGTCCGGCGTTGGCGGTAATGTAATTAATTGCCGCTGCACAATGGCGTTCACGGTCGATCTTGAGGCTTTATTGTAAAAAGCCGCTTGCAATGATAGGTTGATGAAATGTCGAAGCTGGATAAAGCCATGGAACATCAGTCCGTCGCTCTCGAACTCAAGCGCGAACCCGACAACGATGGCGTTTTCGAAGGATACGCTTCTGTCTTTGGCGTGGTCGATCAGGGAATGGATGTCGTCGCCCGTGGCGCGTTCGCCAAGTCGCTTGGCAAGCGCCGGGTTAAAATGCTTTGGCAGCACGATATGTCCCAGCCCATCGGCGTTTGGGATCAGATCGATGAGGACGAACGCGGGCTTTTCGTGCGCGGGCGTTTGCTTAAGGAAGTCGATAAAGGGCGCGAGGCTATGGCCCTGCTGCGTGCTGGCGCGATCGATAGCATGAGCATCGGCTACCGCACCATCGAAGCCATGCCGGAAGCTGAAGGCCGCGTGCGTAAGTTGATGGAGGTTGACCTGTTCGAGATCAGCCTTGTGACTTTCCCCATGCTGCCGGACGCGAAAGTGACGGCGGTTAAATCGATCAAGACTATTCGTGAATTTGAGAAGGCTTTGCGGGACGCTGGCTTTTCTCAAAACGAAGCTAAAGCCATCGCGGCTGAAGGCTTCAAAGGGCTTGCCGCTCATCGGGACGATGTAAAGGCCGAGCCGGACACCGAGAGCCTCGCGGCTCTCATTTCCGCAATCGGGTTATTCAAGGATCAACTCAATGTCCGATGACATCAAGCAGGCCGTCGAGGCCGTTAAAGCAGTCAATTCCGCGTTCGAAGAATTCAAGCGCGCCAACGATCAGCGTCTTGCTGAGATCGAAAACAAGGGCGCCGCCGATCCTCTGCTCGAGGAAAAGATCGCCCGCATCGAAGCCGATCTTACCAAGGCCCAGGCCGTTGCTGACGAAGCCGCTCTCGCATCAAAGCGTCAGAGCCGTGTCGTCACTGACGAAAAGGGCGAGCGCGTTGACTTCGATGCCAAGGCTGCTGACTGGGCTGGTATGCTCGCTCGCCGTCGTGGCGAAACCGTTCCGGCATTTAACGATGCTGGCATGAGCGCATACAAGGCCGCGTTTGATCGCTTCCTCCGCAAGGGCGAAGAGATCATGTCGGTTGACGAGCGCAAGGCGCTTTCGGTCGGCACAGATCCCGATGGCGGTTATGTCGTCAATCCCGATTTGTCTGGCCGGATCGTAATGAAGGTGTTCGAGTCCTCGCCCATGCGCGCTTACGCGAGCATCCAGGTGATTTCCTCGGATGCCCTCGAAGGTTTGTTCGACCTTGACGAAGCAGCCTCTGGCTGGGTTGGCGAGACGGACAGCCGCACTGAGACAAACACGCCCGTGCTTGGCAAGTGGCGCATTCCCGCCCATGAGTTGTATGCGAAGCCGAAAGCTACGCAGAAACTTTTGGACGATGCGTCGATCAACATGGAAGCGTGGCTTGCTTCAAAGGTCGGTGAAAAGTTTGCCCGCGACGAGTCGAACGCTTTCGTTGTTGGCAACGGGTCGAACAAGCCGCGTGGCTTCCTGACCTACACTTCCGGCACGACCCTGCCCGGCACCATCGAGCAGTTCCCCACAGGCGCTTCTGCGGCTCTGGCGGCTGCTCCCGATGGCGGCGATGCTCTCATCAACGCCTTGTACGGCTTGAAACAACAGTATCGTGCCAACGCAACCTGGTTCATGAACCGCGCGACCACGAAGTTGGTTCGCAAGGCGAAGGACAGCGACGGCGCTTACATCTGGTCACCGGGCATTGCAGCTGGTCAGCCTGCTACCTTGCTTGGCTATCCGATTGCTGCGTTCGAAGACATGCCCGACCCGGCGGCAAACTCGCTGTCTATCGCCGTTGGCGATATGCGCGAGGCGTATCAGATTGTGGATCGCCTCGGCATCCGCACTCTGCGCGACCCATATTCCGCCAAGCCCTACGTGGAATTCTATACCACGAAGCGCGTCGGCGGAGATGTCGTCAACTTCGAGGCAATCAAGCTAATCAAGCTTGGTTCATAACAAAAGAGGGGCGGCAATAACGCCGCCCCTTTCCACTGAGACAGGTTTGAGCCTGTAGATAGTCGGAGAATTAAAATGCGCGATATGCTTTCGAATAAACAAGTCGTCCTGCTCGGCACCGTTACGCTCACGGGAACCACGCCCGGCGCAACGTCGTGGGTTGACACTCGCGAATTTGATGCCGTGACGATCATCCTCGTTACGCAGACAGTCACGGATGCTGGCACCGCTTCTGGCTTCACATTCACCGCTCAACACAGCGACCTGATTACTGACGCTTCGGCGGCTGCTATCGTTGCTGCTGATAGCGTGGATGGCGCGATTGCTCTCACTGTTACCTTGGACGCTGATGACGACAAGTTGATTGGCGGCATTGGCTACAAGGGGTCCAAGCGATATGTCCGCCTGAACGGCGTTGGCACTACCGCTACCTCCGCTGTTGTCAAGGTCTTTGCGGTCCTCAACAAGCCGCACCGCGCCGAGACAACCTTTGTCGGAGCCTCGGTTGCTGCTACCTGATAACTCTGGGGCGGGATTAGTCCCGCCCCTTTTCTAAAGACGGAGCAGAGAACATGAGAGCCCAGATTACCGCACCGCATGGCTTTCGAGTCGCGCCAGAAGGGCATACTGTAATTTTGCTTAGGGCTGGTGAGATCGTAACCGGTCGATTCGCTGAAGAGGCAATCATTGCCGGGGCCGCGCGCAAGATCGACGAGATCGCAGAGACGCTGGAATATAAAGCCGAGCCGGAACGTCGAGGCCGTGGACGACCAAGAAAGGTTTCGCAATGACGCTGCGCCCGTCCATTCCGCTCTATCAGCAACGCGGCTCTGTGATTGTTACAGTGCCCGGCTCCGAACCAGTCACCGCAGCGGAATTGCGCACGCATTTGCGCGTGGATAGCACAGAACTGTCGGACGCAGAGGCGAACGCTCTCGTCACCGAAAGCCGTCAGATGATCGAGGACGAAACGGGCCTTGCGTTCATCTCGCAGTCTTGGCGGCTCTCGCTGGATCGCTGGCCGGGTGGTCAAGAGGCGTGGTGGGACGGCGTGCGCCAGATGGCGATCAGCGAACTTTATGCGCCTAATTATATGACCAGCGTTCCGCTGCCTCGCTGGCCGCTGGCATCGATCACAACTGTGACTGTCTTCGACGAGGACAGCGGTTCGGTAGCCGTGACGGTGGCGGACACCTTCGACGTTGACATCTATCAAGTGCCTGGGCGCATCACGCTCAAGCGCGGCTCGACTTGGCCAATCGCCCTGCGCGCGAATAACGCCATTCAGGTTGTCTATGTGTCCGGCTATGCCAACGCGGGGGCTGTTCCTGCCACTCTCAAGCGGGCGCTCAAGCAACTGGCAGCGTTCTTATACACAAACCGGGGCGATACGTGTGCGCCTGCTGAAGCGGTGTCCAAGTCTGGTGCACGGGATATTATGAACGTATACCGCCCCATGAGGGTCTGATGACGTATCCGAGCGGCCTTGATGTATCTCGTGGCAATGTTCAGGGCGTTCGCGTCTTACATCACTTTGGCCGCAATACATCTATCGGCTCAACATTTACGCCTGTAACGCGATCTGGATTTTATCGCACGCCGCAAGTCTCGGGCGCGACGGCTTTGCGTATTAAGGCTGGCGGCAATGCAAACGACACGGCGAGCGGATCAGGGGCGCAAGCGATTACGTTGATTGGAATCAATGCAACGGGCGATCTTATCTCAGAGGTTCTCGCGACGGCAGGGGCTTCCGCCTCTGCGTCAACCGCGCAGGCTTTCCTTCGCCTCACTGACACGTTTGTTTCGGCTTCTGGCACCTACGCTACACAGAGCGCCGCATCCCATGCCGCCAACATCACGATTGAAGCCGCAGGCGGGGCTGCTGACTGGGCGCTGATCTCAGATGGATCATTCCCTCGCGGAGATAGCGAGATCGGCGCGTATACCGTCCCCAAAGGGCGCAGCGCCTATGTGCAGGCGATCCGCATTGCGTCCAGCGCCGACAAAAAAGCAAACATTGTCTTGTTCAAGAGGAGCAACATCCTTGAAACGGTGGCTCCGTATTCTCCAATATTGCTTCTGGCAGAGTTCCCAGAGGTAAGCACATTGGTTCATATTGATTATGATCCGCCTCTTGTATTTCCCGAATTAACAGATTTTGGCTTCATGGCGTCCGTCGCTACATCAACCGTCGATGTCACCGTTGGCTTTGATATGATAGAGTGCATTCCATGAAATGCTGCGATGTTAACTCAGGGATGCTCAGGGAGCCTGTGACGTTCCAGCGTCAGACGCGCACCAGCGATAGCGCAGGCGGGCAGACGCAGACATGGGCGACTGTATCCGGCGCACCTACGCGCGCTTATGTCACCGCAGCCAGTGGCAGCGAACGCTTTTCGCATGATCGGATTGAGGCAACTATTCGCCTGAAGCTGGTGACGCGATATAATTCCGGCTTGCTTGAAAGCGACCGGGTTCTGATACGCTCTAAAGCGCATAACATACGCTTTATCAATAACATAGAGTTCCGCAACCAGTGGATTGAAATCCTCGTGGATGGCGGGGTGGCGTCGTGACGCAGATCACCATCACAATTCCGAACCTTGATGCAGTGCAGAAAGCCATCACGCAGTATGGCGTTCGTGCTGAAGAAGAAATATCAAGGGCTCTCAACGCCACCGGGACGAGCATTGTCAACGGCGTTAAGAAGCAGATGCGTTCTTCTAAGTCTGGCAAACGATACAAGAGCGGGAAGTCAGGTATCCACATTGCCTCTGCGCCTTACGAAGCGCCTGCGGTAGATAGCGGGACGCTCATCAATAGATCGATATACGAAGAAAAGATTAGCAACCTACATTTTGTCGTAGGTAGCAATATACAATATTCATCATTCTTAGAATTCGGCACGCGCAAGATGAAGCCTCGCCCTTCTTGGACCCTTGAGGTGTTTGCACATCGTGAGATATTGGGCAAGCTGGTCGAAGCCGCTATCAGGAAGGCTGCAAAATGAAAGCCGCCGCACTCCAACAGGCAATCTATAACCGCCTGAACGATAGCAGTATCACAAGCCTTTTGTCGGTGGCTTACTCGCCGCTTGTGCCAATCTTTTCTATCGGAAGCGTTCCGCAGTCGGCAGACAGTGAAAGCGAAGCAGCGTTTCCTTATATTACCTTCTACGCCCCAGCCATTACGCCCTTCGATGTGAAGGACAGGGTAGGCGGATCGGCTATCGTCCAGATCGACGTATGGTCGCGCACGCTATCCGATCTAGCGATCAATCAAATTGGCGATGCGGTTGATGATAGATTGAGGCGGCAAGCGCTTTCGATCAGCGGCGCAACACACATAACCACTGAATTAATTACATCAGAATTGATGGGCGATCCTGACGGGAAGACAAAGCATTTCGTGGTCCAATACCGTGTCTTGTGGATCACGACGTAACAATGTATATTTTGCCGCATCTGAAAAGGGCTAACGATGGCAATCTCTGGCAGAAAACTAAGGATCAGTCGAGCCGGGACCGCTATTGTCGGTGCGCGAACGGATAGCGTGACGATCAACAACGAGCCCATCGATATAACCGACAAGGACGATGCTGGCTGGCGAACCATGCTGGCGGATGTTGGCATTCGTTCGCTGTCCTGTGAAGTCGAAGGCGTGCTGAAGAACGCAACTTTGCTGGGGATCAGCGTCGGCACGGCTTCTGCCTTGCTGGAGGCTTGCACGGCACAGATCGAAGGCATTGCCACATTTAGTGGCAACTTCTACCTGCAAAGCATTGCGCTTGGCGCGGAGCAAGCCGACACGGTGACATTCACCGCAACGCTGGAAAGCGCGGGGACTATCACGGCAACCATCGCGCCGTACAATACCGTGCTCCCGGCGATCACTGGCACGCTCACAGTGGGCCAGACGCTCACCACGACTAACGGCACCTGGGCGGGCAATGCAACTATCACGTTCGCGCGCCAGTGGCAGCGCGGCGCCGTGGCGGATCATAACGACCCGTCTTGGACAAACATCACATCGGCTACGAACCTCACGTATGTCCTGCAATCCGCAGACCTCGCGAAGCGAATCCGGTGCATCGTAACAGCAACCAATTCTGAGGGCGCTACCGTGGCGCTGTCTAACATCGTCGGGCCTGTCGCCTAACTGAAAGGATATTTCAATGCCTGCTCTCTCCGGTCGTAAACTCCGCATCAAGAAAGGCGGGACTGTCATTGCTGGCGCTCGCACGGACAGCCTCACCATCAACAACGAGCCGATTGACATCACGGAAAAGGACGATGTGGGCTGGCGCAAGTATCTTGCGGATGTTGGCGTTCGTTCCATTGATGCTGAAGTCGAAGGCGTGCTTGAAGACAGCACGCTGATTGCAATCTCGGTCGGCACGGCTTCAGCATTGCTCGCAGCCTACACGCTCGAGATCGACGGCATTGGCGACTTTGCCGGAAGCTTCTATCTTGCCAGCTTTGCAATCACTGGCGAGCAGGCCGACACCATTACGTTTACGGCGTCAATTCAATCATCGGGGACAATCACGTTTACGGCTGATTGATAACGCCACAAAAGGAGCAAACACATGGCGATCTTTAGGGATGTTACAATAACGTGGCGTGGCAGAGAATATACTGTCACGCCAACAATGCGGCTTATGCGATCAATCGAAATGGGCGATATAAGCCTTTCTGACATTGCCGTGCGCACATCGCAGGGACGCCCGCCTATCTCGCATCTGGCGTTTGTTGTTTCCAAGATGTTGCAATCGGTCGGGGCTGAGATCAACGAGGAGGAGGTTTATTCCGAAATCCTTCGCGGCGATCACACTCAGGTTCAGAACATGATCGGCGTCGTTCTGATGGCGTTCTCGCCAGCGGAGGACGAGCGGGGAAATCAAGACGCCCAATCCGGCAACCAGTCGAAGGGTCGGGCGAAGTCAAAGGCAACAAGTTAGACTGGAACGGAATGTATCTATGGGCTCGCCAGTGGGGCATACAGCCAAGCGAGTTCTGGAATATGACCATCGGCGAATGGTGGATTGAATACGAACTGCGTGCGCCAGTTGGAGAAGACAAGTTCGCGGGCAAGCTAACGCGATCTGACGTAGACGACCTGAAGGCTTGGATGGAAGAAAAGAATGGCGCAGATCGAAGGGCTTCAGGTTAATATTCTTGCTAATATAACTCAGCTTGAGAAAGCTCTGGCTGATGCTAAAAAGGCGCTTGCTTCCGTAGCGCAGGAAAGCCAAAAGCAATCTGATAACATCAGCAATCCTCTCAAAGGGGCTGCTGATGTTATCGAAGCCAGATATGGAAGCCTTGCGGGAACTATTGCAACAAGGTTGCTGAGTTTAGTTAATCCTGCAACGCTCGCCGCTACGGCAGTCACAGCTATTGGAGCGGGTCTTTTAGCGTATTTTCAAAGCGTGCAGACAAATACAGCTTCCGCCGACGAAGTGTTAAAGACGCATGGTCAACTGATTAAAGACCTGAAAGCTGCCTACGGCGAGGCAATGGTCGGACTTGAGCAATATACGAAAGAAAGCGAAAACTCATTTCGCAATCGTATTGGTGCATCGCTTATTGATCTGCAAAAAGGCGTAATGGAATTCTCCAAAACATTTATAGAACAATTTGGCTATCTTAAGTATGGACCAATTAAAGATGCTGAAACAGGTCTGATTACATTTGGAGATACAATCGAAAGGCTCCCAGCAAAGTTTGAACCTTTTCGCGAAGCATTGCAAACATTACAAGCCAGCGTTCGCGCCGGAAATCCTGATTATATTACTTTTAAAAACAGCGTCGATGCTATAGGTGCGGCAGCAGAAGGTGTAAATCCTCCTTTAAACACACTAGCTAAAGAATTGGTTGACGGAGCGAACAAAGGTTTTCAATTCAGCACCGGGATAAATGCAGGCAAAGATGCCCTTATAGTTATGACGCCAGCAGCCATAGCTGCGGCAGCAGGCTTAAGTGCTTTCAATACAGCGATAAAAGCATTAGAGGGAATAGCCCCTAAACAAATTGATGATCTTACAAAAGCTAGAAACGCTGCAACTAAAGCTCTTGAAAGTGGAAATTTAACAGAGACACAGGCAAAAAAAATCAAAGAAGATTTAGCCGCTACTGAAAAACGAATTGCAGATGAAGCCGCATCACGCGTCAAGACACCAAAAATTAAGATCGACAACTCAGAAGCTGAACTCGCCCGCGAGCAAGAGTCGATTACGAAGCGTCTTGAATTGCTAACCATTGGATGGGGTACGGAAGAGGAGAAGCTGGCTGCGCATCTTTTGAAGAACGCAGACCTAATCAATCTTGCAAAGCAAAAAGAAGCCATCGACGACGAGACGCATAAAATCTTGATGCTTGGCGCAGAGGAAGAATATCAGAAGAAGATGGAAGGCTTGCGCATGGCAGGCATCAACAGCGCGCTGACAGCCACCGGAGAAGTGTTCGGTGCAATGGCTCGCGTTGTTCAAGCTGGTGGTAAAAAGAACGTCAGACTGGCGAAGATGTTTGGCATTGCTGAAGCGATCATCGCTACGATGGTTGCCGCCAACAAGGCGATGGCTGTTTCTGCGTCTGCCGGACCAATTGCGGCGTTTGCTGCGTGGGCGGCAGTGGCTGCGAAAGGTTTGGCGACCGTGGCAGCTATCCGATCCGTCAGTGAGAGCGGGGGCGGTGGTAGCGCCGCTGGTGCTGCATCTGGCGGTGGAGGAGGCGGCGGTGGAGCCGCTGCTGAAGCTGGCGGTGGTGCGCGTGGTCCAGGTGGAAATTCGGTTTATATCAATCTCCAGGGACAATCCTTTGGTCGCGATCAAGTTCGCGATCTGGTAAAACAAATCGCTGACTTTCAAAAAGACGGCGGGCAGGTGGTATTCGGATGAGTATAATCTTTTCAGATAGCCTCGTCGCATCAGTCTCCGATCCAGAGATTGATTTGAATGCGCCTATCTTTGGATATCAATCTTTCGTGACTGCCGCAGGGGTCGCGTCTAGCAATGCGGCGACTGGCTATCCGATCACCAATGTCGCCAACATCTCAACAGCTTCCTTCTGGCGGGCGAGCGCAACAACGCTGCAATATATCACCGTCACAATTAACCCTGCGCAGACTGTCGATTATGTCGGCGTGGCTCGCCATAACTTCGCGACGGCTGGCGTGGCTGTCTCGGTCGAAACGCAGGCTGGCTTAGGTGGGGCATGGGTTCAGGTAATCGCTCCCAGCATCCCGGCAAATAACAACGCGCTCATTTTCCAGTTCACCTCACAGAGCGCTTTCGGCGTCCGGCTAAAGCTGGCGGCGAGTACATCTGCACCTGAAATCGCCGTGATCTTTGTCGGCAAACTGCTGATTTCGACGCAGCGCATCTATGTCGGCCATTCACCTATCACGCTCAATCGCCGTGTTGAGGTTGTCACGGGCATGAGCGAGAGCGGAAACTATCTCGGGCGCATCATCACAGGGTCCAGCCTGACAACGGCTGTGAGCCTTACGAATTTGAAGCCCGACTGGTATCGTGCAAACTTCGATCCCTTCGTTGTGGCGGCTCAGGACAGCCCGTTCTTCTTCGGGTGGCGTCCCTATAGCTACCCGAATGAAGTCGGCTTTGCGTGGCTTACAAACGATCCTAGCCCCTCTAACATGATGTCCAACGGCATGATGCAAGTTTCGCTTGAACTGAACGGGGTAAGTTCGTGAGGCGCGAACTTGTATATGTAGAAGTCGAGCAGGACTATTGCAGCCTGACTTATGGAGTTGGGCTATGCACGGCTGCAATACCGACGACTGGCGATGCCAAATGCTACAACTCCCGCAAGACCTGTCAGGTTCCACTTGTTTTCGCTAATGTCCCGGTGACGCTGCGTTTTGGTTTAGACGTTGACTATCTGCCGCAGGATATTGAGTGCATTGCATCAATCACGAACTGGGGCGTCTCGCCTGCAATTATCTCGCTTGGCGAAGACTTAGGCTTGCGCGCGGAAATGCGCGTTACGTTCAAGGATCATCCGTGGTCCGACACAGGACCAGGCGGCGATAAATATCTTGCAGATCGTGCCTATGATCCATTTGCGCTTGGAACCTATTGGGGCAAGTGGCGCGCTCGCGTGCAATACCTACGCGGCAAGGCCATTCGCCTTATCGTAGGCTACGAAGGCCAGACGCTTGCGGAAATGGAAACTCGCCACTTCATTGTTGAAAGTTTCGACGGGCCAACGCCTGATGGATCATTCACGATCATCGGCAAAGACCCGCTGAAGCTCCTCGATGGTGATCGTGCGCAAGCGCCATTGCCAAACAACGGGTTTCTGGTCGCAGATATTACCAACGTAGCAACCACCTTTACGCTTTCGCCTGCAACCATCGGTGATGCAGAGTATCCGGCGAGCGGATACCTCAATATCGGCGGAGGTGAGATTGTAGCATTCACACGCTCGGCAGATGTTGTCACAATCACGGCGCGCGGTCAGTTAGGGACAACAGCGCAGGAACACAAAGCGCAAGATCGCGCACAGGTTGTGCTGCGTTATGACGGAGACGACCCGGCAGATATTGTCTATGACCTCATGATTAATTACGCAGGGCTCGACGCATCTTATATCGATCTGGCGGATTGGCAGGCAGAGACCGGCAACTTTCTGCGCCGCGTTTATTCGGCAACGATTGGCGATCCAGAAAGTATCAAGAAACTCATCGTCGAGATCATCCAGCAAGCCGCGCTCTCAATCTGGTGGGATGACATCGGCCAGAAGATCAGGCTTCGTGTGCTTCGCGCCATTGATACAGACGTTGAGGTTCTTGGCCCTGATACCATCCAACGCGGATCGTTCCGCACGATGGAGCAGCCAGACAAGCGCGTTTCTCAGGTTTGGATTTATTACGGGCAACGCAATCCGTTGCGTCGGCTGGAGGAGTTAGACAACTTCCGCTCGCTTGCTGTTTCCGCCGATCTTGATGCCGAGACGAACTATGGTTCGGCGGCAATCCGCAAACTATATTCTCGCTGGATTGCATCCGGTGGGCGCACGGTTGCGACCCGTGTTGGCGACATTATTCTCGGACGATACAAAGACCCGCCGCGCCGGTTTAATATGACGTTTATTCGCGGCACGAAAGAACTTGCAGCAGGGCAGGGTTATCGCGCAGCCTGGTGGACAATACAAGATGAGACAGGCGCGGCAACAAATGCGCCCATCCAGATCACGCGCGTGAGCCCAAACACGGGACATTTTGAATATGAGGCTGAAGAGCAGCTTTATCAAATATTTGACCCTGAAGATTTGGACAATCGCACGCTGATTTTCGATGCTGCAATTCTGGATGTGAATATCCGAACAATTCATGATTCGCTCTATCCAGACCCAGAGACTGCCGACACGTTTACCCTGCGCGTTTATGTCGAGACGAACGTTGTCGTCGGCGCAAGCACGACCGGCAATGCTGCAATCACAGTAGGAACGTGGCCTGCTGGCGTTGTGATTGAGATTTACAACAACGGGCGCATTCAGGGCGGCGGTGGCGCCGGTGGAAGAGCGGCCAAGGATGGTGGCATCGCAGCAGGCGCTGGAGGCGTTGGCGGGCTGGCGCTTTATACGCGAAAATCTATTGCGCTGGACAACCTCTCAGGCCAGATATACGGCGGCGGTGGTGGTGGTGGCGGCGGCGCGCTCAAAGAAGGCGGGAAGTTTGCCGGTGGCGGTGGTGGCGGAGCAGGCTATGTTGGCGGCGCAGGCGGTGCGACTGGCAACGGCGAGGATAACGCAGGCAAGGTCGGCACGTTGGACGCTGGCGGCGCTGGCGGCATAACGACAACATCCGGCGCGTATTCAGGCGGAGCAGGCGGCGCACCAGCGGTTGCCGGGTCAAAGCCAGGAGGCGGTGGTTTAGGCGGCGCGGCAGGCGGCGCGATTGACGGCGATAGCTACATTGCATTTACCGCGCTTGGTGACATAAAGGGAACGAGGATAAACTAATGCCCGATCTTGCAAGATTTCAAAGAACAGTCGTTGACACCACGGGGGCAATCATTGCCTCGCCAGCGATTGAGGTTCGCGATCAGGTTACGAATGCCCTTGTTTCGATCTACTCAGACCGCGCGGGCGCAACAGCGATCAGCAATCCCTTCACAGGGACAAGCGGCGGGCTCGCTGCTTTCCATGTTGCTGGTGGGGCTTATAAGATCACAGCAACCAGCGGAGCCTTTAGCGTCACATGGACATGGGTCGGGATCGGGACGGCGAGTGAATACGATTTCACTGACGTTCAGGATTACATCGACACAGCCACAGAAGCCGCAGGCGTAGGCGTTATCATCGACGGCAGCGGGGCGACGATTAACACCGGACCGAGAGGCGACATTGTTATCCCGTTTAATTGCACGATAACGCAATGGACGCTCTTAGCTAACCAATCCGGCTCAATCGTTGTTGATATTTGGAAAAATACCTATGCGAACTTCCCGCCAGTCATAGGTAACGTCATCACGGCAAGCGCCAAGCCAACGATCACCTCATCCACCAAAGGCCAGAGTTCTACCCTGACAGGATGGACAACCAGCTTTACGGCTGGCGATATTCTGCGGCTGAACGTCAATAGTGTCACCAGTATCCAGCGCGTTACCTTGTTCCTGACATTGGCTCGCACATGACGAAATACGTTCTCCTCACCGGCACTGGAACGTGGTCCATCCCGGCTGATATGTCATCAGTCAACACCGTCATCTGCATCGGCGCGGGTGGCGCAGGCGGGCGTGCGACAAACGGCGGAAACAATGGGCGCGGCGGCGGAGGCGGCGCAGTCTCCATCAGTAACAATTTCGTATTCCCGCCGTCCGGTTCGGCTTTTTATTCATGCGGCGCAGGCGGTACTGGCGCAACAGCGGCTAACACAGCAGGCACGGCGGGCGGCGATACGTGGCTCAATTGGAATACATCGACAAACACATCATCGAACACAGCGCCAACCTCGATTACGACTGGCGTTCTGTCCAAGGGCGGGCTTGGCTCTGCTACAGGTGTCGGCGGCGCGTCTGGGACCGGCTGGGGCTCTACGAAATACAGCGGCGGATCATCGGTCGGCGTTATCGGTAACGATGGCGGCGGCATAGGCGGCGGGTCTGCAGCGGGCGATCTGTCGGCAGGATATAACGGATGCGGGCCTTTTGAGTGGAGTCCGTTCAGATTTACCGGCGGCGGTGGTGGTGGTGGAGGTGTTTACGGAGCCGCAACTCCTGTCTCAACACTTACGAATGTCGGCGTTAATGGAGGATTGAACGCATCTAGCGGCAATGCGGCGGGCGGTGCAACTACAGGAACGCCGGGAGCCGCAGGAACCCTTTCAGGAGGTGGTGGAGGAGGGTTCGGTGGGTCAGCCGGTGGAGCTGGCGGGCCAGGGGCGCAATATGCGCTGACGGCAGGGGGCACTGCTGGCTTCGGCGGTGGCGGAGGCGCTGGCGGCGGAACAGAAGCTACGGCGGCATCAGGCGCTGGCGCTGCTGGCGGCCTTTACGGCGGCGGCGGCGGTGGTGGTGGAGGTTCCAGCACAACAGGCAACGGAGGCAACGGCGCAGCCGGGGCGGTAATTATTATCTATGAGCCCTTAGCCGTTGGAATTAGCGTTCCATTCTACGTCTACTGATTTGTCAAGAACCCATCGTCGTGTTAGTGTTGCGCGCGATCCGAAATGAACTGGATATGCTATGGCTCAGAATACAACGATCACGGTTCCTGCCGCCACTTGGACGCAGCTAACCGATGCAGATATTACATCGATCACATTCCAGAATGTTGGCAGCAATCATATCGTCATCAAGGCGACGACTGACGCCACGGCTCCAACAACCACGACCGGCGGGTTTCGCTATAACCCCGGTCAGGGTGAGCGCAACGTAGCACTCAGCGATCTCTTCCCCGGAATTGCGGCGAGGGATCGACTTTGGTGCTATTCGATAGACTCAACCTCTGTCGTTGTTTCACATGCGTGACATTGTCTCGCCGCTGGTCGGTATAAGATCACCGTTCGGTGTTGCGCTTGCTGGCGGTGCACCTCCGGGGCCGGGGCCAACAGGCAACGGCCTCGTCTGGGGCGCAAGCAATTATCTTGTCTGGGGCGCAGGCTCCTATTTAGTATGGGGCTAACACATGGCCGACATTGATCTGAAGACCGAAACGCCTGATGCGTCCATCAACGATAGTGCCGTGCTATTCGGTGCGGATAGCCAAGCCTCCGCGAGCCCTTCTGTTTATTCAGTAGCGACGGTGCGTTCGCACTTTGTAGGCGCGGGTACTCTCAATGTCGCCTCTGGCAAGACCCTGACT
>TARA_R110000868_G_scaffold51796_4_pt1 | contig 14460 bp, 13 predicted proteins | sample TARA_R110000868 | Tara Oceans TARA_R110000868 (sample SAMEA4397489) | marine metagenome | biome: Polar Biome; feature: [SRF] surface water layer (ENVO:00010504); material: water (ENVO:00002006), including particulate matter (ENVO:01000060) such as... | depth 5 m | reverse complement strand
CGCAAGTTCGCCCTTTTTCAGCTCGTCAAAGGCTTCGTTGACCTGCGAAAGTTTGATGCGGCGCGAGATCATTTCGTCGAGCTTGAGCTTGCCGTTCATATAAAAATCGACAAAACGCGGCATGTCCACGGGGAAACGGTTGGAGCCCATGATCGATCCCTGAATGCGCTTTTCGGCGAGGAAGTCCGCGCCGTGCAGTTCGATATTCACGCCGACGGGGATCATGCCGATGATGTTGGCGGTGCCGCCGCGACGCAGCATCTTGAATGATTGCTCGGCGGTCGCCTTGAGTCCGATGGCTTCAAAGCTGTGATGCACGCCGCCGCCGGTCAGGTCCATCAACTGCTGGACCGGATCGCCGTCTTTGGCGTTGATCACATCTGTCGCGCCGAATTGTTTGGCGAGGTTGAGCTTCGAACCCTGCATGTCGATGGCGATGATGCGACCCGCGCCCGCAATGGCGGCACCATTGATGGCCGCAAGGCCGACGCCGCCACAACCGAGCACAGCAACCGTTTCACCCGGCCGCACATTCGACGTGTGGATCACCGCGCCGATGCCTGTCGTCACCGAGCAACCGATGAGGGCCGCGCGGTCAAAGGGCATGTCCTTGCGAATGGCGACACAGGCGTGTTCATGGATCAGCATCTGCTCAGCGAAGGACGACAGATTGAGAAACTGGTTCACGCCATTGCCGAGGCGTGGCTCCTCGCCCGCCTGACGTTTTGTTTCAGGACTCACACAACGCGACATATGGCCTTCAAGGCAATGATCGCAATGGCCGCAGAAAGCGGAAAGACAGGTGATGACGTGGTCACCCGGCTTCACTGTGCGCACTTCCGATCCGACCATTTCGACGATACCGGCAGACTCATGACCGAGCACGGCGGGCAGGGGATAGGGGTATGACCCCTCGACGAAATGCAGGTCCGAATGGCAGACGCCCGCCGCCATAGTGCGGATCAGGACTTCGTGGGGACCAGGCTTGTTGATTTGGACATCTTCGATGGTGAGCGGGGTGCCCACCTGACGCAATACTGCCGCTTTCATGTTCAATTCTCCCTGAGGCCGGATTTTTGTTTTTGGCTGATGCCGGATTGTCCCGATGTTGGCCCGATGGAGGCCATCCGGTCAATCTCTGGCTGAACACAAGGCTGCGAAGCCCCTATGATTTGTGCCACAATGCGATCCCGCCAACCGGAGTTGAGTGATGAAATTACGTTATGCCGCCGCCGTCTGCGCCCTCGCACTTGTCACAGGCGCTCAATTGCACGCAGCGCCCTCAGCGGCAGCCAACAGCGCATTTGAAACCGGCATCGAGGCCTACCGCACCGGTGATCTCGACGCTGCTGTGGCGGCCTGGACCACTTCGGCCGATGGCGGTCACCCGATGTCAGCCTTTCTGCTCGGTCGCCTTTATGAGCAAGGACGCGGCGTAGAACAATCCGACTATCAATCCTTCAAATATTATCAGATGGCCGCCGACGAAGGTCAGGCACAGGCCGGTGTCAAAGTCGGCAAGATTTATTTGACCGGTAACAAAGACCTCGACATTGATCGTGATTACAAAATGGCGATCAAATATTTTGAGATCGGCGCACTCGCCTCATGGCCGGAATCCCAATACATGCTCGCCGACATGTACCGGCGCGGGCTAGGCGTCAACGGTGATCGCACAGAAAGTTTGCGCTGGCTGATCCTCGCCGCGAAGAAAAAATATGCGCCGAGCCACGTCGCACTGGCGCGTATTTATTTCGAAGGCGAGGGCGTGCTCGCCGACCGTGTCAAAGGTTGGTCCTACATCGAACTCGCCAGCCGCTTTGCCGATGGTGACGAAGGCAAAGAGGTCAATGCCGTGATGGACAAATACGGCAAGCGCATGAAGCCCGGTGAGAAGGAAGCCGCCGCGAAAGAGGCTGACGCCTGGATCGCTGAATTTGCGCCGAATTAGAAAATCACTTTTTCTTCACCGAACCAGAGTGGCGACTTTGCAAAGTCGATGAACTTGGCCTCATCCTCAAGAAGCGCGAGGCCCGCATCGCGCGACTCGGGCGTGTCGGTCATCAATTCGTCTAGGGAATTCCACCAAAGCTGGGCGACGCCGTCATAGATGGCGGGTGCGGCGTCGAGCGAACCGCTGCGGGCCATGCGTACGGCATCCGTCATCTCGTAAGTGCCGGTGTGAAGCTGAACGTAGCGCGCAATGTGCAGAGGCTCGCGGACTCTCTTTACCAGCGGCGCATGTTTGTTCAGCCAGTAGTCTTGAAATGCCTCGCGCGTCATGCCTGACTTGCGTGTCAGACAGAATGTAATTTTGATCATCTCTGTCATCCTTTTTTTATGCCGTTGGAGCGAAGTATGCGGATTGCGATTGGTGGTTTCCAGCATGAAACGAATACGTTCGCGCCGACCATGGCCGACTACCGTGCATTTGAACAGGCCGATTCGTGGCCCGCGCTGCAACACGGCCCCTCGCTTGTTGGGGCTTTTAATGCCGGTATGAATATACCCATTGCCGGCTTCATCGCCGAAGCCTCAAAAGCGGGACACACATTCGTGCCGCTCGCATGGTGCCATGCGACGCCATCGGCGCATGTGACGGAAGACGCCTTTGAGCGGATCACCGGCATGATCGTCGAGGGGTTGCGCAACAAGAGTGCTTACGACGCGGTCTATCTCGATCTGCACGGTGCGATGGTTTGTGAACATGTGGACGACGGCGAAGGCGAAATATTGGAGCGCGTGCGTAGGGCCATCGGGTCCGATGTGACGCTGGTGGCGAGCCTCGACCTTCACGCCAATGTGACCGAACGGATGGTGATGAACGCCGATGCGCTCATCGTCTATCGTACCTATCCCCACATCGATATGGGCACGACAGGCGCACGCGCGGCGGCGCATATGGAAGCCATTTTCAAAGGCATGCCGAAACAAGCTAAAGCCTTCCGTCGGGTCGACTACCTCATTCCACTCACCGCGCAATGCACTATGAGCGAACCGGCTGCAGGGCTCTACCGCGAGGTGGCTGCTCTCGACGGCAATGTGCTGGGCAACGGGCGCGTGAGTTCGGTCTCTCTGTCTACCGGGTTTCCGCCTGCTGACTTCGTTGGCTGCGGCGCCTCTGTTGTCGCTTATGCCGATACGGAAGCAGCCGCCAACGAAGCGGCAGACAAGATTGCAAAGCGATTGGCGGACAGCGAAGCGCTGTTCCGCGAAAAGCTCTGGTCGCCGCGTGATGCAGTCGCTTATGCGATGCAAAAAAACAGCACCGGTGGCCCGGTGGTGCTCGCCGATACGCAGGATAATCCCGGCGCGGGTGGTAACGGCGACACAGTCGGCGTGCTGCGTGAATTGCTCTCGCAAAAGGCCACCCGTGCAGCACTCGGGGTTTTATTCGATCCGCAATCCGCCGCCGAAGCCGCCGCTGCAGGCGAGGGCGCGAGAGTGCGTTTGAAGCTAGGTGCGAAAACGGGCGGAGCGGACGAAGAGCCCGTGGATGCCGAATTCGAAGTCGTCAAAATTACCGATGGAGATTTTTTGGCGACAGGACCTTTTTATGGCGGCTCATACATGTCGCTCGGCACCACGGCGCGATTGCGCTCCGGCGGTGTTGAGATCGTCGTCGCCTCGCGCAAGGCGCAATGCGCAGATCAGGAAATGCTGCGCCACACGGGCATCGAACCATCGAAGCTCGCCATATTGGTCGTCAAAAGTTCGGTGCATTTCCGCGCGGACTTCCAGCCTATCTCAAGCGAAGTGCTGATCGTTGAAAGCCCGGGGCCGAATATCGCGGATCTGACCAAGCTGCCTTATAAGCACCTCCGCCAAGGCATCCGTGTGATGCCGCAGGGCAAACCATTCGGCAGCTAGAAAGCGAGCTTTGCCCAGATCGGCGTGTGGTCTGATGGCTTCTCGCGGCCGCGCGGATCAATATCAATGTCGCAACCGGTCAGGCGATCAGCGGCTTGCGGCGAAAGCAGCAAATGATCGATGCGGATGCCCTGACCCTTTTGCCAGCGGCCCGCCTGATAGTCCCAGAATGTGTAGCGGTGCGGCTCGTTGTGACAGGCGCGGAACGCGTCCGTGAAACCGAGATTGATAATCTCGCGGAGTGCGGCGCGGCTTTGCGGCTGGGTAAGCGCGTCGCCTTCCCATGCCTTCTCGTCATAAACATCATCTGCTGTCGGAATAACATTATAGTCACCGGCCAGAACCAACGGCTCTTCGTAGGTGAGAAGTTCCGCCGCATGAGCTTTCAAACGTTCCATCCAGCGCAGCTTGTAGGGAAATTTTTCCGTGTCGACCGGATTGCCGTTGGGCAGATAGATCGACGCGACACGCAAAACCGTGTCGCCAGCCGGAATGACCGCCTCGATGTAACGGGCCTGCTCGTCGCTATCGTCGCCGGGCAAGCCGATGCGAATATCCTCCATCGGATGCTTCGAAATCAGCGCCACGCCGTTGTAAGTCTTCTGCCCGTGAATCGCGAGATTGTACCCAAGGTCCTCCAATTCAGCGCGCGGGAAGGTCTCATCTGTCGATTTCGTCTCCTGCAGACAAACGACGTCCGGATCAGCTTCCTTCAGCCAGACCTTGAGATTTTCCATCCGTACCTTGAGCGAATTAACGTTGAACGTGGCTATTTTCATAGGATTTCGGGGCTTTCGAGACGGTTCAGCGCAACTAGGCAGCAAAGCATGCTATCGCCTGCCAACAGGCAAATCCTAGCACGGTCTGGCGTGGTTAAATCCATCAGCACAAAAGGGGTTTGACGATCGTGTAAGCGAAGTCCAGCATGAGCCATTGCTATTTGTCCGCTCTGGGGAGGGAGTACAAATGGGTACACGAGTTGCGGGGCGGATGACCGCCCGATCACATGCGCGCCACTATGTGGCGCCAGCTAATCTGTCTCAGCGTTGTCTGCTTTGCATCGTGGGGGTGCTTGGCGGTTTCATGGCACTGGTTCAGGGCATGGTCGCCGTGCAGACTTTGCCGCTGACCACAGGCGGCGAATTCACAACCTACTGGATGGTTGCGGTGCTGGGCATCTGGGCACCGGCGATTGCCATTTTCGCGTCGATTGTCGGTGTGATGATTCGCGACAAGATCGCCATGGCCTTGCTCGTGGCATCTCCGGTGCTCTCAATCGGCGGATTTATGCTCTGCACCTTCGGTCAGATCTGACCCGCCAGCAAATCAAACTGAAAATGATGTCCCGCAGCCGCAGGAAGCGGTGGCGTTCGGATTAATGATTTTGAAGGACGAGCCGATGAGGTCGTTCACAAAATCAATCTGCGAACCTTCCAGATACATCACCGACGTCGAGTCGATCAGCACCGTTGCGCCTGATTTTTCAAGCACAAGGTCATCACCGGAGCGTGTGTCGTCGAGCGTGAAACCATATTGAAAGCCGGAGCAGCCGCCGCCAGACACGGAGACACGCAACATCACACCCTCGTCCTCGCTGGACAGGATTTCCGCCACGCGCTTGGCCGCCCGTTCACTCATCGTGATCGGCTGGCCGGTGCCCGGCATCAGGTCTGTTGCTGTTTCACTCATCAAAGGGCCGCTTTCTAATGCTACTGAACTGGCACTCTGGAACCATTCTGGTTATAGCCTAGCATTGATTTAGGTATTCTTATCCCGGAATTCAAATCCCCGGTGTCGAAAGAGGCCCCCCTTGTCGCAGTCAAATCCCGCCGCCACGGCCTCATTTGCCACAAAAGCCGAGGAAAGCCGCGGGCGTCTCTTCGAAGAGCCGGAAAGCGCGACCCGCACGGCCTTCCAGCGCGACCGCGACCGCATCATCCATTCGGGTGCTTTCCGCCGTCTGAAATACAAGACGCAGGTCTTCGTCTATCACGAGGGCGATAATTACCGCACACGACTCAGCCATTCGCTGGAAGTCGCCCAGATCGCCCGTTCGATCAGCCGCGTGCTGGGCCTTGATGAGGACCTCGCCGAAACATTGGCGCTGGCGCATGATCTCGGCCACACGCCTTTCGGCCATGCGGGTGAAGATGCACTCGACGCCTGTATGAAAGATTTCCTCGGTTTTGATCACAACGCCCAGACATTGCGCATCGTGACGAAGCTCGAACATCGCTACGCCGAATTCGATGGGCTGAACCTGTCGTGGGAAACGCTGGAAGGTCTCGTCAAACACAACGGCCCCGTTCTGACGAAAGAAGTTCGCGCCGAAGACCTGCCGCGCGCGCTCACCGAATATGCAGAGATTCAGGATCTGGAGCTCGCGACCTTCGCCGGACCCGAGGCGCAGGTGGCCGCACTTGCCGATGACATTGCCTATAACAACCACGACATTGACGACGGCCTTCGCGCCGGTCTGTTCACGATCAATGATTTGCTGGCGCTGCCGCATGTCGGCGAAGCATTTCAGGGTGTAATGGATAAATATCCGACACTGGAAGAAACACGCGTGATTCATGAGAGCGTGCGGGCGCTCATTGGCAGCATGATTGGTGACGTGATCGCGGAAACGCGCCGCCGCGTTGAAGCCGCCAAGCCGCAATCCGCAGCTGATGTACGGGCCATGTCGCAGGCGCTGGTGAGTTTTTCACCGGAGATGAACCGCCACAATGCGACGCTCAAGAAATTCCTGTTCGAGCGCATGTATCGCCATTTCCGCGTCAACCGTTCTATGAGCAAGGCCAAGCGAATTGTCGCCGATCTCTTCACATTGCTGCATGCGGAACCGGAATTGTTGCCGCCGGAGTGGCAGGCAGGGTGCGACGGCGTGCGGGGTATGAAATCCGCACGCCGCGTCTGCGATTTTATTGCCGGCATGACCGACAAATTTGCCATCGAGGAACACAGGCGACTGTTCGATCTGAGCGACCCGCGCGCCTGACGACCCTGAGGTTAGTGCTGCATCCCCTCCATGCCGTCGTGCTCGGGCATGAGATCGACATAAGGGGCGGGATATTTCAGCGCATGGGCGTTCTCGCCAGGTTTGGCGATTTCATTCCAATGAACAATTGTGCTGCCGCACATCTGTGTCACCGGAAAGTAGATACGCATAATGTCCCTGTCGTCCGGCAGCTTCACCTGAAAGGCGAACTCGTCAAAGCGGTCGTCGGGCACTTCGCCGCCGCTCCATTCGACACGCTTCGCGCCTTCGCTCACCGGCTTGCCGTGGATTGTATATGTGCGGGCATAAGTGCCGCTGGTTGTCTTGATCGTCCAACCGGCCATGAGTTTCGGCTTCACCGAAATCACACCCTCGGGGATATCTACCGCAAGCCCCGTGGTGGTTGCCCCGTCGCAGCCGTGCGGTACACGCAGCACGGCTTTGTAATAGGCTCCCCAACTCGACATGCCATTGTCGAGTGTCACATGCGCGGAAGCAGGAGCGGCAAGTGCGATAAGGCTCATCGCAACGAACATGAGTGAGATTTTCTTCATCTGTCGTTTCCTCAGAATGTTGCAGTGAAACCGGCAAACACGGCACTGCCTTCGCCCGGATAGAAAATTTCCGAACCGGGGACATAAGTGGCGACGGTGGTGTAGCTGGTGACAGCACGCTTATCCGTGAGGTTGCGGCCTTCAACGAAGAGACGCAGCGCAGGTGTCACATCCACGCCGCCTTCCATGCCGAGCATGGCGTATCCGGGTGCTTTTTTCGTGTTGGCGTAGTCAACGTAACCACCGCGCGGCACCCAATCGATCTTCGGCGCAATGTCCCAACCCTGATGCGAGCGGTAGCGCAGAGCCGCTGCATAAAGATGGGGGATGGAGCCAGCGAGAGCGTTATCGCCATAGACGGCGTCGCCCTCAAAGCGTGCTTGTGAATATGTATAGACCTGCTCGAAGGAAAGCATGTCGCCGTCCGGCAGTGCGCCCGGCATAACAAATTCACCGAGGTCAAGCGTCAGTGCAGCTTCAATGCCCTGATGCAAAGTGTGTCGCGCGTTGAAGGTCGCAGCCGGAATGGCCGGTGCGGTGGTGAAGTTCACCAATTCGTCTTTGACCTTGGCGCGATAAGCCACCACATCCCAGGCGATAAGTTTCGCTGTACCGCGCGTGCCGATTTCGTAAGTTACGGCGCGTTGTGGGTCCATCGGCGTAAACTGCGTACCCGCGCCAAGTGTCTGCGTGAGGTCGCTCATGATCGGCGGTTCATAGCTGCGCGTCACATTGGCATAAGCCTGCATGGAGGGAGCTATATCCCACAGCACACCAAGTTTCGGGCTGAGGGAGGTGAAGTCAGCGTCATCGTTTTTCGAAATTCCGGTGGTAGCAGACGTCGTGTTGTAGGTGCGTGTTGCGTTGATGCCTTGCAGGCCGGTGACAAGTGCCACGGTGGGGACAACATAGAAGGCGTTCTCAGCATAGAGCACCGCGGTCGTTGAAATCTGGCGGCTTTCCTGAAGAAGCGCGCCTCGACTGCCGCTGACATTGACGTAATTATTGCCGATGAGCGACGTATAGCCATAGCGCATACCCGCTGTCACGACATTACGATGGCCGAGCAAGGCGCCTTCATCGGTATAGCGCGCAAAGGCACCGACATTGCTGCTGCCCTGATCCAGCACCTGATAGATAGGATGAAAGAGAGAGTGGTATCCCGCGTAAGCGCCGATATCGAGCTGTGCGTTGTCGCCGATCGCAAAACTTGTCTTGTTGGCGAAGCGTACCGAACGCGCATTGCGCTGCTGATCACCGGCGAGCGCACCGGCGGATGCAGCTTCGGGATTGTTGATCGCGGCGTTAAGCGACGTCGTGCCCGGCAACTCCTGAGTAACTGAATTATAGCTGAGGTAGAACCGGGTTTCTGCGATGTCGTTCAGGCGGATACCAAGATTTCCTGCAAAGCGGGCCGTGTCTTCTTTTGAGTGATCACGATAGCCGTCCGACTTGAGACCGGTCATCGAAGCAAAAAAATCTACATTATCGATAATCCGCGCGACTTCCGCATGGCCACGTATTGTGCCGAAGCTGCCGCCGTCCACGCGCAGCAGATTTTCGGCTTTCGCGGTATGGGCTGTCGGCGTCACAAGATTGATCGCACCACCAAGGCTCGCGCCGCCATATTGCAACCCGTCGCCGCCGCGGTAGACCTCGATATGCTGCAAAGTCAGCGGATCAATTTCCTGAAAGTCGCCACTGCCGTCCGCGTCGTTGAGCGGCACGCCGTTTTGCAACAATTCAATGCTGCGCAAATGCCAGCCGCGGCTGAGGCCAGCGCCGCGAATGCTGAGGCGGACTTCCTGTCCGTAGCGCTTGCGGGCGAATATCCCCGGTGTGAAGGCAAATGTGTCTTCCAGATTGGCGGCATATTTGTCTTTGAATTTGTCGGCGGGCACGACGGCGACGGCACCCGGCATTTTGGAGAGGTTCGTTTGTGTCTCGGCAACGCCGGGGGCGGTCAACGTTCCGGCTTTTTCGTCAGTTGCACCGAGGCCTTTGAGGGGCGAAGAGGCTGTGGCTGTGACGACGAGTGCGGGCAAAAGCGGCACGGCATTGTCGTCGGCATGGGCGGCGGACATGGGAAAGGCGAACGGCAAGGCGACGCCGAGGGCGAGATATTTTTTCATTGGTATTCTCTGACTGGAAGCGCGGATGTCCTCAGCCGAAAGGCCAATGGAATCATGCGCGATCACTGGGAAGCGTTATGGAATGTGGCTTCAGTCAGAGAAGAGGCGGCCCGCGGGCGTTTTCGACAGTGTCGTAATGGCCCTGCGGCAGGCTGCTGATCGGCCCGAAAACAGCAGGCGCGAACAGATGCGGGACGAGGGCGGCGGTGGCCGTCAGAGCGAGAACGCCGCAATGGCTCATGCAGGAGTGGCAATTGTGGTTGTCGGCAGGCACCTGTTTGACGGGTTTGCCGCTTTCGTCCACCAGCACTTGCTTGGCTTCGCCGCCGGCGCAGATCGTGACCTGCATCAGCCCCTGAACGGCGGGCGGCGCGAGGTCGTAGAGCGTCGGGATGGCGATATGGAGGAGGAGGGCGAAGAGCGCAACGAGGCCGACGGACCGGTGACGGACCGTTGCAAACGTAATGCTGTCGATATGTGCCCCCATGACCATGAGTCTTGATCGCACGACCATCTGATTTGGGAAAGGCACATTTTGTCGCGCGGGCGCGCCGGACGGCTCAAATCGCGGAGATGCGACTGGAAAGCCACCGGACAGGCAGATAGAGTGCGCCCGCACAAGTGAGGCTAAGCGACGGACATAATGAATATATTTCGGCATTTTGAAACACGGATCGAAGCGGCGCTGAATGCGCTCGTGGCCGAAGGCACTCTCCCGTCCGGTCTCGATTTTTCGCGCATAGCGGTCGAGCCGCCGCGCGATGCCTCGCACGGCGACCTGTCCACCAATGCCGCCATGGTGCTGTCCAAACCCGCAGGCATGAACCCGCGTGCGCTGGCGGAAAAGCTTGTCGAAAAGCTCAAAAGCGAAGCAGCTGTCACCGAAGTCACTATCGCCGGACCGGGTTTCATCAACCTGCGCCTGACGAGTGAGATCTGGCTCGGCGGCATTCTTGATGTACTGGCAGCAGGCGCGGCCTATGGCGCGAGCACTCTCGGTGCGGGCAAGAACGTCAACGTCGAGTATGTGTCCGCGAACCCGACGGGCCCTATGCATGTCGGCCATGTGCGCGGCGCGGTGTTCGGCGACGCACTGGCAAACCTTTTAGAAAAGGTCGGTTACCGCGTTTGCCGCGAGTATTACATCAACGACGCAGGCGGCCAGATCGAAGTCCTCGCCCGCAGCGCTTTCATGCGTTACCGCGAAGCACTGGGCGAAACGATCACCATTCCCGAAGGCTTATACCCCGGGGACTATCTGGTGCCGGTCGGCGTGGCGCTTGCGAAAACGCATGGCGACAAGCTGCTGAAAGCGCCGGATACGGAGTGGTTGCCCGTCGTGCGTGACACGACCATGGCCATGATGATGGACCTTATCCGCGGCGATCTCGCGGTTTTGGGCATCGTCCACGAAGTCTTTTTCTCGGAGCGCACGCTGCATCAGAACGGTGCGGTCGAGGCTGTGCTGAAGCTCCTCGATGAGAAGGGTCTGATCTATACCGGCGTATTGGAGCGGCCCAAGGGCGACGCGTCCGAGGATTGGGAAGAACGCCCGCAGACGTTGTTCCGCTCGACGCAATTCGGCGACGATCAAGACCGTGCGCTGAAGAAATCTGACGGGTCGTGGACCTACTTCGCGCCCGATATTGCCTATCATTACGATAAGTTCCAGCGCGGCTTTACGACATTGATTGATGTCTGGGGCGCGGACCATTCGGGTTATATCAAACGCGTCAAAGCGGCGGTCGCGGCCATCACTGACAATCAGGCCGAGATCGACGTGAAGGTCTGCCAGATGGTGCGCCTGTTCCGAGACGGCGAACCCTTCAGAATGTCCAAGCGCGCCGGCGATTTTATCACCTTACGTGATGTGGTGGATGAAGTCGGCAAGGACGCCGTGCGCTTCATGATGCTGACGCGCAAGAACGACGCTTCGCTCGATTTCGACTTTGCCAAGGTGATGGAACAGTCACGCGATAATCCGGTGTTCTACGTCCAATATGCCCATGCGCGTATCTGCTCGGTGCTGCGTAACGCCGCCGAACAAGGCATTGATATTGCTGAGGCTTCGTTCGCCAAGGCCGATCTGTCATTGCTCAAAGACGAAGCGGAACTGGCACTGGTGAAGCAAATGGGCGCATTTCCCCGCGCCATCGAACAGGCCGCACAAGCGCATGAGCCGCACCGGATCGCCTTTGCGCTCAATGACTTGGCGGCAAGTTTTCATGGTCTTTGGAACAAGGGCAAGGACGAGCCGGGCCTGAGATTTATCCTCGCTGACAATCGGGATGTTACCATTGCAAGATTGACGCTGATTCGTGCCGCCGCTCTTGTATTGTCGGCAGGTCTCGGTGTTCTCGGCGTGAAACCGGCGGAGGAAATGCGCTGATGTCGCAAGGCGGACGGGTGGAGCCAGGATATGGCAACGGCTACGGCGATGACTACGCCGAAGACGATGACGAATATTACACCTATGACGCCACCGACGAGGAGGACGAGGGCCGTCGTCGCCCGATCGTTATCCTCGCCATTGTCGCGCTGATCGTCATCTTCGCTGTCGTCGTTTTTCTGGCTTACAAGCAGGGTTTAAGACAAGGCGCGCTCGATAATCCACCGATTATCCGCGCCGATAACAGCCCCGCCAAGGAAGCTCCGACCAATCCCGGCGGGATGCAAATTCCTCATCAGGATCGCGACGTCTACAACCGCCTTTCCGGCAGCGGTGAGCCGGAAGCGGATGACGCTGAACACCTGCTGCCCAAAGCGGAAGAGCCGCTGGCAATGGAGAAGGCCCCTGCGGCCCAGACACCGATGACAGTGCCGGAGACGGCCGCAGTTGAGGCGGCACCGGTATCGCCTGTCATTTCGGCTCCTGCTGAATTGCCGAAAGTGGCGGAAACCGTGGCACCTGCGACCCCGATGGCACTCGCTCCCGCCGCGTCCTCGACCGTCGGCGGCTATGTCGTGCAGCTTGCAGCCTTCCGCGATGAACCTGCGGCGCGTGACGCCTTCCGCAAACTCCAGAGCAAATATCCCTCGCTCGCCGGTTTTGGTGCCGATATCCAGCGCGCCGATCTGGGGGATAAGGGCATCTATTACCGGCTGCGGGCGGGTTATCTCTCCAAAGCCGAAGCTCAGTCGCTCTGCGCTGATCTGGATGCCAAGGGTCAGGCCTGTTTCGTCAGGACCAAATAATGCCCGTCAGCGCCGCCATTTATGGATGCGCCGGTCCGCAACTGACTGACAGCGAGCGGGCCTTCTTTGCGGATGCCGATCCCTGGGGCTTTATCCTCTTCGCGCGCAATATTGAAAATCCGGCGCAAGTCTCGGCTTTAACGGCTGAGATGCGGGGCCTGACGGGCCGTGATGTGCCCATTCTGATTGATCAAGAAGGCGGCCGCGTCGCGCGTTTGCGCCCGCCGCATTGGCGCAGCTATCCCGCAGGCCGCCGTTATGGCGAGGTCTATGCCCGTTCAACCGAAGACGGACTTGAAGCAGCGCGGCTTGGCGCACGGCTGATCGCGGCGGAGCTTCGGGCGGTCGGCGTCAATGTGGATTGCCTACCGGTTCTCGATCTGCCGGTTGAAGGGGCGCATGATGTGATCGGTGACCGCGCTTATGGCACCACGCCGGAGGTGGTGATCGCTCTTGCGCGGGCAGCGGCTGAGGGGCTGCTGGAAGGCGCCGTTCTGCCGGTTATCAAACATATCCCCGGTCATGGCCGTGCGGGCGTCGATAGTCATCTAAGCCTGCCGCGCGTCGGGACGGATGTGAAAACCCTCGATCGAACGGACTTCGCGCCCTTCAAGGCGTTTGCCGACATGCCGCTCGCGATGACCGCGCATGTCGTCTATGAGGCGATTGACGCGGCGGCACCGGCGACGACATCGCGTGCGGTGATCGCCGATATTATCAGAGGGATCATAGGCTTCGACGGTTTGCTGATGTCCGATGATCTGTCCATGCAGGCGCTGAGTGGCACGCTCGCCGAGCGGACCCGTGCGAGCCTCAAAGCCGGTTGCGACCTCGTGCTCCACTGCAATGGCAAGATGGACGAGATGGAAGCCGTCGCAGGTGAGGTGCCGATGCTCGCGGGTGACGCTTTGCGGCGTTCAACGGCGGCGCTCGACCGGACGGGTCTGCCGCAGGACTTCGACGAGGCGGCGGCGATTGCCCGTTTTGCCTCCCTGACAGGCACTATCTGGGGATAATTCTAAAACGGGGTGTCGCGGCCTTTGACGTCAAGGTATAAGGGCTGATGCAGGAAACAACACCACATACAGAGGCCGACGCCCCGCCAGCGGCGTCCGATGCTTTTGTGGAGGGCGCGCCACGCGGCGAGCCGGAGGCGGAGCCTTCTGAATCTCTGGTCGTTGACCTCGACGGTTTTGAAGGTCCGCTCGATGTTCTGCTGACGCTCGCGCGCAACCAAAAGGTCGATCTGACCCGCATTTCGATCCTTGCGTTGGCCGAACAATATCTTGAATTCATCAATCGCGCCCATCGGTTAGAGCTTGATCTTGCCGCCGATTATCTGGTTATGGCGGCCTGGCTTGCCTATCTGAAATCGAAACTACTGCTGCCGCCGCCGGACGTGGAAGAAGGCCCGAGCGGCGCGGAAATGGCCGCGCGTTTGGCCTTCCAACTGCAGCGCCTTGAGGCGATGCGCAATGCCTCGCAAGCCATTTTTGCCCGCCAAAGGCTCGGCGTACACCTGTTTCAACGCGGAATGCCGGAAGGCGTTCGTGTTGTAAAAACAAGTGAATATCAGGGAACTCTCTTCGAACTTCTGAAGTCCTATTCGGACCAGAGGCTCAAGACGCATAACGTCACCTGGGAACCGAAACGCCTGCCGATCATGGCCATCGAGATCGCCCGCAAGCGACTTGAGAATATGCTCGGG
>TARA_R110000868_G_scaffold304437_6_pt1 | contig 14462 bp, 13 predicted proteins | sample TARA_R110000868 | Tara Oceans TARA_R110000868 (sample SAMEA4397489) | marine metagenome | biome: Polar Biome; feature: [SRF] surface water layer (ENVO:00010504); material: water (ENVO:00002006), including particulate matter (ENVO:01000060) such as... | depth 5 m | reverse complement strand
CTTTAGTGCTTAAACACGCAACGAAATCATACACTAGACCGTTGTGCTTCATTTAAATAAAACATTAGTTAATGGCAAAAATCTTTAGAAAAATAAGACAGAATATGATTAAGGATAAAAAGGTCATTAATTACCTTCTTTATGCTATTGGAGAAATTGTATTAGTGGTAATTGGAATTTTAATTGCGCTAAGTATCAATAATTCAAATGAATTAAGAAAAACACATGAGGCAGAGAAAGTCTATCTAAAAGAAATAAAGAGTGATCTAATTCAAGATACCTTATTGTTGTCTCAAGTCATTCAGGATCACAAATGGCGAATTGCTCAATTAATGTCTCAAGACTCTACTATTGACTTCGTTTTTGAAGAAATTATTGGTGAGCTTCCTAAAGTGGAAGGAGTATCTGAATTAGAATATATTTTCTTTACAGACAGAAAATTTCGACCAAAAATTGGAACTTATAATTCAATGATATCTGAAGGAAAATCAAACATTATAAGCAATCGGGAGCTATTTAATACTATTCAAAACATCTATGAATTAGAAGCCCAAAATATCATCAATATCGGAGAGGATGTATTGGATCGTTCTAATGAATTACGAAATAAATATGCTTATGAAATAAAATATGGTGATTTTGGCTCACCTATTACAATTACAGATAAACGAATATTAGCTGACATTTATATTTCATCGAGACAACTTAATTATTATACAAGGCAATCCGTTTTATTAAAAAAGAGCATAACAGAATTAATCGAGCTCATAGATATTGAATTCCAATCATTAGAATAACCAAGGTCTATAATATTTGTAACAAACTTCAATCTAACACGCCATATAGGTCTAAAGAAATAAAATGAATAATCAAATTCTACTATTACTGGCCTTAGTATTACTAAGTGCGTGTAACGACTCATCTAGACCCAGCACTACCAACCAGCCTACGCTAACCGATTATCAGCTTGGCGAGAAATGGGTCTGGAAATATAAAGGTGTGACTACTGAAGGAGAAGTACGCTCAGATGGAACAGATACAAGGCAAATAGTAAGTTTTGACGGATCCCTAGGTATGACTATAGGCAAAGATACTATACCTGTTGCCGATATCGTCAAACCAGAGGTAAGCGAAACACCTAAGTACGACTGGCCTTTAGAAGTAGGTAAAAAATGGAAATATGAAAATAGTTGGACGAGTCAAGATGGAACTACTGGAAACCAAATTCAGAATGCCGAAGTACTGTCATTCCAAGAAGAAACAGTAGAAGCGGGAACATTCATGGTCTACACAATTAAATACACGGGAAAAACGACTAATTCTAGAGGATATAGCGCAAATGAAACCGAGGTTTGGTTATATGCACCTGCTGTAAAAAACTTCATTAAGCTCACTCAAAATCAAGGTGATTTTCATTACGTGGAGGAGTTAATCGAATATTCAAAACCAAAATAAATAAACGAAAGCACAACAATGGCTATAAGTAATTGCTTGTTCTTGCTTACTTCTGAAAATCCTCGCGGATTTTCAGTTTGGTGTGTACTTGCAAAGTTAACCGCTAACCCACGCAACTACGCATAGCCAAAACGTTGGAGAAGAATTCGCTTCGCTCTTCTACTCCAATGTTTCCGTGCTAAGTTCAAAGTTGAGTAGCAACTCATTCCAAACCTATTAAGAAGAAATTTGATCTATCGGCTTCATCCATTACTTTCCTGAAACTAATTTTCTATGAGCAAAGAAATTCCTAGTGGTTTAGTCTTCTCGGCTAAGTCCCCAAAAAGAAAAAAGCGAGCACTGACTCTCGTTGCAGTTTTAATTGTATTACAGATTTGTTTGATTTGGCCGATTTATCCAATATTTGCCTCTCCGACTCCTCAAATTCTCGGGTTCCCACTTTCCATAATTTGGGTTGTTTTCATTCTAATTCTCGCATTTACTTCGGTAGTGATCTTCTTCAGAAAAGATACTGAGGAGGAACACTGATTTTGGAAGACTGGATGATTATTCTCGGAATTTGTGGAATTTATTTACTAATCACTTTAGCAATGGGCATAATTCCCGGACTTAAAGTTACTCATAGTACAGAAGGCTACGTTGCAGGCGATCGTTCGATGAATGTTTTCATACTCTACTTTGTACTTGGAGCTTCCATTTTTTCTTCTTTTGCATTTCTCGGAGGGCCCGGATGGGCGTATTCTCGCGGAGCAGCTGCTTTGTACATTATCGCATATGGAGCAATTGGAATGGTTCCGTTTTACTTTTTTGGACCGAAAGCCAGAGCCCTTGGCGCTAAGTATGGATTTGTAACCCAGGCAGAACTTCTTCAAGATCGATTTAATAGTAAAGTACTTTCTGCTTTGCTTGCTGTGCTTACCGTTGTGGTTTTGATTCCCTATCTCACCCTTCAAATGAAAGGTGCAGGATTAGTTTTAAATACTATTAGCGATGGGGTTATACCAAACTGGATGGGAGCCGGAATCGCTTATATCGTTGTACTGATTTATGTGTTTTACAGTGGTGTGATGGGTGTGGGCTGGACAAATACTTTCCAGGGGATTTTCATGCTGGTGATTGCGTGGTTTTTGGGCATCTATCTACCTGAAAAAATGTATGGCGGTATTGGTCCAATGTTTGATCAATTAATAAACTCAGATTTTAAACAAGCATTAACAGCACCTGGACTAACTTCTAGTGGAACTCCTTGGGATTGGTGGGGATTTAGTTCCGCTGTAATTGTTTCTGCAATGGGTTTTTCGATGTGGCCTCACTTTTTTATGAAAGCTTTTGCAGCCAAAAGTGATCGAACTATTAAACTCACAGTGGTGCTGTATCCAACGTTTCAGGTTTTTCTAATTCCCATTTTATTGATTGGGTTTTCAGCCGTTCTAGCTTTCCCAGGAGTAACTCCAGCAGATTCTATTCTTCCTCATGTACTTCTTCAAATGGATTTACCAGTGGTGTTAATCGGACTTGTTTGCGCAGGAACCTTAGCAGCCTCCATGAGTTCAGGTGATGCTATCGTTCACGCAGCCGCTTCTGTAGGAGTAAGAGATGGACTTTCGAAAATTCCATCTATTCAAAACTGGATGAGTTCAGGTTCTAATGAACGAGCATTAATCAGAATTGCTGTAATTATTATCAGTTTGATTGCATACTATTTCGCCGTTTTTTCTGAAACAGACATCGTATCTCTACTTCTTGGAGCGTATGGTGGAATAGCACAGATGTTCCCGCTTGTCTTCGCAATGTTCTATTGGCCACGAGCTAACGGAAAAGGTGCATTAGCTGGATTAATTGGTGGGATTTTTGTCACCCTTTTCTTCCTTTACAATCCAGAATTTAAACCACTACCCATGCACGAAGGCATTTATGGTTTGATTGTGAATATTGGTCTTTTGCTTGGTGTGAGTTTAGCTACACAGCCCGAGGAAGTTGAGAGAATAGAGAGGTATACAGAGTTTTAATAATTTCCACCGAGATAAATCCCGGAGCTATTTCTAATTCGATCTTTTCAGAATCTTCAATAATGATTCCTAGGAAATCGGCCTTAGAATTATTGGTGGAAATAGTGAGCAGATGATTGAAGTGAATCCGCAGGATGAATAATTCCACACAGGCTCGGATTTCTAAAATTCCCGAAATGAATGACGACCATTGGAATTATTCAGCGAAAGCATAGTGAACCCGCCAAGAATTCATAGTCTTGACCTTTTTTTACTGGCGCCTGTCCCGTTGCAGAACGGGAAGTCAAGCCAAAAGTAAGGACTAACCAACCTAGATATTAACTTAACTTCGTTCCGTAGCTCACGGAATGCCGACTGGAAACTCCTGATTCCTTTTCCGTGATTTCCACTCCAACACTTCGAATCCATCCTTCACTTTTCCTACTTTTAGCCTCGGGTTTGCTTTCTCTTTTCTTTCTACCCCGAGATAAATCTCGGGGCAATTTATGTTCGATCCTTTCAGTATCGAATTGGCGTTCTACCTCCAAATAACGGCCTTAGAATTGTTGGAGGAAATAGTGAACTAATGATTGAGGCGTATCCCAAAAATTCTTGGGATAACAAATTTTCTTCTTTTGACTGAATATCAACATCACTATTCTAGTAGAGATTATTATAATGACATTACGTTAAGAAATTGAGTTATTTAGAGTTTTGAGATGCGTGTAAAAAAGATTAGAGGTCACAAACACATTTGGAAGCGAATTGAACTTTGGAAAGAAAATAACGCAGATTTAGATATTGAAGCCTTAAAAATCCACCAACGGAACTATGTTAAACTTTGGTTTCATCCTTATGGTTCTATTTCAAATCTAAACAGTGTTTACCCTGAACCAAAAGGGGAAACTAGAAAGAAAATACTTTCTGCTTTATATGAAATTTATGATACATGGAGAATAAAGCTTGAAGAACTTGGAGAACCTTATTACTTAAAAATCTGGCTCAATGAACCTCATTTATCAAAGTCTCAGATTGTTTGCGCTATTGGAGACTTTCTAACTTTTTACGATTCAACTTTTCAACTTGATCAAAACTCAAAGCAAAAAATAGAGTTGAACCAAGATTTTAAGTGGGATCGATATTTAGACGAATACCATCTTTCCTCTAGTGAGTTAGGAGAAAAAGAGGATTACTATTCTGAGGAAGATTATTTAGAAGAGAAGCGATATTTAGATGGCCAATTAAAAAAACCTCATCGTAAATCAATGTTTAAAGATAAAAGTGGAAAGGAAGTAGAATACTATTCCTTTAAGCAAGGCTATGTATGGTTAGGTGAGAGAAGAATTGATTAACCTTGTTCCACATATTCTCAGTAGCGCTTCTTGGACGCTCTAGTTTCTTCCAAACCCTCTACTTCTTTCCTTCTCTTCCATTAACTCAAAGCCTTGGGCTTTCCTCTGTTATTCACCTAAACCCGAGTTAATCTCAGAGCTATTCGAATTCAATCCTTTTTATTTTTTGTCACACTCCTAATTTACTCGGGACTCTTCTTTCCCTCTATTCTTATATCTTTAGCTCCGTTTATCATCAACTGGATTCTCACCGAATGTTGAAGGTACCCAATTCATACTTGTAATTGGAGGTCGATCATATTTTTCATCATCCAAAGGAGGTAGTGGAATTGGATCGGGAGTTAAATCTTGGTAGTCGATTTGATTTAATAAATGAGTGATACAATTCAAACGAGCATGACGTTTTATATCTGCATTTACTACAAACCAAGGAGATTTTTTGGTGTCAGTGTGTTTGAACATTTCATCTTTTGCCCTAGAATAATCTACCCAACGAGTTCTCGCTTCTAAATCCATTGGACTCAGTTTCCAACGTTTCATTGGGTCTTCATTCCGATCCTCAAATCTTTTTTTCTGTACTTCATCAGAAATTGAGAACCAATATTTAATAAGAATAATACCAGATTTTATAAGCATGTTTTCAAACTGTGGACAGTTTTCCATAAATATCTCATACTCATCATCCGTACAAAACCCCATCACTTTTTCAACCCCAGCTCTGTTGTACCAACTTCGATCAAAAAGAACCATTTCCCCAGCTCTTGGCAATTCTTTCACATAGCGCTGGAAATACCATTGCGTTTTTTCTACTTCGGTAGGTGCTGTCAATGCTACAATTCTAGTAACTCTAGAACTCATTACCTGAGATATGGTTTTGATAACTCCACCTTTGCCAGCTGCATCACGTCCCTCAAAAATTACACATACTTTTAATCCATTCTCTTTTATCCAGTATTGAAGTTTTACAAGTTCCCTTTGAAGCTTTTCCAATTCTTCATTGTAGATATCTCTTTTCAGCTTTCCGTTAGAATCGTAGTTGGTTTCTTTTAGCATAGATGTTTTTGAGGTTGGGTAAAAGAACTTCTAAAAGAAATTAAAAGCAAGTGAATGAAGCACCAAATAACAAATCATAATAACTAGATCGAATTATTGTAAGTGTCTTTTATACATTTAAAGTATATTCGAATAATCTAAGTTGTAGAAATTCATGTAGTTTAAAAACCATGCGTAAAATCTTATTTATTAAAATAATTACTCTTCTGATTTTATTTCTTGCTTGTGGCGCTCCTGAACCACACAAACTTCAGACCTTCCCATTAACTTCGGTAGAATTACTGGATAGCCCTTTTTCAGAAGCTCAGGAAACTGATAAAAAGTATATTTTGGAGCTTGATGCAGATCGATTGTTAGCTCCATATCTGATTGAAGCTGGGTTGGAAGCTAAAGCTCCCAAATATGGGAACTGGGAAAATACAGGACTCGATGGTCATATAGGTGGTCATTATGTAACGGCTCTTTCATTGATGTATGCCTCCACCGGAGATGAAGAAGTCCTCGATCGCTTGAATTATGTTCTTGATGAGTTGTACAGAGCGCAGCAAGTTAACGGAGATGGTTATCTTGGTGGAATTCCGAATAGTGGAGAAATTTGGGATGAAATTAAAGAAGGTGATATTCGAGCTCAGAGTTTCTCTTTGAATGGAAGATGGGTTCCGCTGTACAATATCCATAAGATTTTTGCGGGGTTAAGAGATGCTTATTTAATCGCTGATATCGAACGAGCAAAAGATATGCTAATTGATCTTACCGATTGGTTTGTGGAAGTGAATAAAAACCTGACTGAAGAACAAATCCAGGATATGTTGCGCAGCGAGCATGGAGGATTGAATGAAGTCTTTGGTGATGTATATTCCATCACCGGGAATAAAGAATATCTGGAGCTTTCAAAAGAATACTCCGATCATGCTATTCTGGACCCGCTTTTAGTTGGAGAAGACGATCTCACCGGAAAACATGCAAACACTCAAATCCCAAAAGTAATTGGGTACCAACGAGTGGCGGAATTAGAAAATAATGATAAATGGAAAGGTGCGGCAAAACGATTTTGGGATATTGTTGTGGAAGATCGCTCTGTGGCTTTTGGAGGAAACAGTGTAAGCGAACACTTCAATCCAACCGATGATTTTTCAACTATGATTACTTCGAATCAAGGGCCTGAGACTTGTAATACCTACAACATGCTGAAATTATCTAAAATGTTGTTTACTGATGATCCCGATGCCAAGTATATCAATTTTTATGAACGTGCATTGTATAACCACATTCTCTCTTCTCAGCATCCCGATGGTGGATTTGTTTACTTTACTCCTCTCCGTCCTAGACACTACCGGGTATATTCTCAGCCTCATACCAGCTTCTGGTGTTGTGTTGGATCAGGAATTGAAAATCATGGGAAATATGGCGAATTGATTTATGCTCATGATGAACATAATATTTACGTAAATCTCTTTATCCCTTCTACCTTAAACTGGGAAGAACAAGGAGTTAAAATCACTCAAACTACCCGATTTCCTTACGAAGAAAGTACCCGCCTACAAATACAGGTTGATGAGCCTAAAGAATTTGTTCTTTCAGTTAGAAAACCAAATTGGATAAAGGGTAACGTAGAAATCATGGTAAATGGTGAATCCTTGGACAAACCACCTGTTAATTCATTCTCCTACTTTTCAATAGATAGAAAATGGGAGTCAGGGGATATTGTTTCCATAAGTCTGCCAATGAAAACCACCTTAGAATATCTGCCTGATGGTTCTAACTGGGCAGCTTTTGTTCACGGCCCCGTTGTTCTGGCTGCTGTGACCGATACAACCGATTTGGACGGATTATTTGCCGATGAAGCACGCATGGCTCATGTAGCCAGTGATGTATTTTATCCAATTGATGAGGCTCCCATCCTGCTGACAGAAGATGCAGATAACATAGAAGAGAACCTCACTAAATCAGGAACTATGACTTTCAGCATAGATAAATTGATTTATCCTGAATCGTCCAAAGAGCTAAAACTGGTTCCCTTCTTTGCGATTCATGAAGCACGTTATATGATGTACTGGCCAGTTTTATCTGAAACAGAACTGGCTGAACGACAGGATGAAGTTAGACAACAGGAAGCCGCATTAATCACTTTGAATAACATTACAGTGGATATGGTTGCAACCGGGGAACAACAGCCTGAAGCTGAACATAACTTTAAAGGTGAACGAACAGAATCTGGGATTCATAATAGTCGTTATTGGAGACATGCATCCGGCTGGTTCAGCTATGATTTTAATAATCCTGATAACTCAGGTAATATTTTACGTGTTACTTACTCCGGTGGAGATAGTGGTCGTACTTTCGATATTTTGATCAATGGAGAAGTGTTAGAAACTGTTACTTCTACTGGTCACCCAGACTTATTTTTTGATGTTGATTATACTATACCTGAATCAATGTTAGCAGAAACAATGACTATAAAGTTTGAAGCCCACGAACATTCGGTGGCTGGCGGTATTTTTGAGATTCGGCTATTATCTGAATAATGTAATTTTAGACGATCACTAAAATCGCTATATGAGAATAAAAACTCACACTACATAAGCTTTTAATGATTAAGTATTTTAAGACTTTGAAAACGCACATTCTTAAATCTACTAAATGAAGATTGTTCAAGAATTCAAAGATTTTGCCGTAAAAAGAATTATGATCGATATTGCGATCGGTGTAATTATTGGAGCTACTTTCAATACTTTGGTTAATGTGCTTGTGAAGCAAATTCTTATGCCACCTCTCTCGGTGTTAACGGGTGGTTCAAATTGGTCGACCAAAAAATTGGTTTTAAAAGAAGCAGTAATTGAAGGTGATAAAGTTACTGGTGAAGAAATTTCAATGGGATATGGGTTATTAATCGATGCAAGTATCGATTTTTTGGTTATTGCAATAATCGTATTTATTGTGATTAAACTCATGAATAAAATAAAACGAAAAGCTGAAGATCCTAAAGACACAACGGTTAAAACTCCTAAGGATATAGAGTTACTTACCGATGTAAAAGAGCTTTTAGAACAACAAAATGAGCTACTAAAAAATCAAAAATAATGTAATCTTTTTCATCACTCATCAGTTCAAAATAAACTATCTAAGCTCCCATTAAGTCGGTATCTTTGTAAGATATGAAGAAGCAAACGACTCGAACAAATCCTGATATTCCCATTATCTACGAAGACAATCACTTACTAGTTATTGATAAACCTGCGGGAGTTCTATCTCAAGAAGATCATACAGGAGATCTTGATGTATTGAGATTGTGTAAACAGTACATCAAAAAGAAATACAAAAAGCCCGGTGATGTTTGGCTGGGATTAGTTCACCGATTAGATCGCCCCGTTAGTGGTTTGATGGTACTTGCTAAAACTTCGAAAGCAGCCTCTCGCCTTTCTGAAGAAGTTAGAAAAAACAGAATGGATAAAACCTATTGGGCTTTGGTTCATGGAATGGCTCCAATGGAAGCGAACTTGATTCATTTCCTTGAAAAAGATAAAAAAACAAATCTTGTTAAAGCTCGAAATGCTAAAACCAAAGGCGGTAAAGAAGCTAAGCTGAACTTTAAAACCATTAAGCAAAGTAAAGACTACAGCGTATTAGAAATTGATCTGGAAACTGGAAGGCCTCACCAAATCCGTGTTCAACTCGAGAAAATTGGACATCCTATTTTTGGGGATTACAAATACGGTGAAGAAGATTCAGGGCCAGGTAAAAATATGGGACTTCGTTCTATGAAATTGAGTTTTAAACATCCAACCTTAGATAAAGTCATGAAGTTCTCTGTTAAACCTCCCAAACAACAGCCTTGGGATATTTTTGATTATTGAAATTAGTTAAGAATAATGAGTTTTGATTTAAACCCTTTCTTGTCATTTCGATTGAAGCGAGAAATCTAAGAGGTTTGATTCCACTTCGATACTCCTCAGATGTCTCACATTCGTTCGACATGACAAAAAAAAGGCGTTCATTTTTTATGAAAAAAATCTCCTATACCGCGGCCTACATTGTTGTTAAGTTTTATGGGTTAACGAAAGATTCCAGAATAGCGGAACGCTTCGATCCTTTTATTCTGGATTTCTACAAAAAAATGGTTTCGTTTCTTCCCTCCCATTTGAGTTGGTATCAGAATTCATTGAACTCTTCCTTCCTGAGAAAACTGTTTATTTGGTCGGAAGAACTTCTGCTCCCTGGCGACTTGATGCACATAATTTGTCGAAAGTTCTATATGACTAAAATGATAGATGAGGCTCTTTCCTCTGGTATTAAACAAGTAGTAAGTATGGGAGCGGGATTTGATCATTTGGGAGCTTATTGTTCGTCTAAAGGAATTCCTACTTTCGAACTCGATTTGGATTGGATGATTGACCACAAAGCTAATTTTTTAGGTCAGAATGGATTTTCAAATACCCTTTTGAAACCTATTCCTATGGATTTTATGCAACAGCGACTTCCTGATGTTTTAAATGCTCAGGTTTCATTTGATCCCAAAAAGAAGACTCTTTTCTTAGGAGAAGGCTTTTTCGATTATCTGCCTCTAGAAACTACCAAAGAAATACTTGAGGATATAAAATTGCTAAATCCTGAAAACAAACTTCTTACTACTTTTTTCTCTTTGGATGAACTGAATTGGTTCCATCGCTTTTCGTTTACAAGCGGGGTAAGCTTGGTTGGAGAATCATTAAGACTTCCTTTAAATAGATCAGAGTTTATTGAACTATTAAATGAATCGGGATTTTCTGTAGATAAGGAAATAAGTCACCAAGAAATGAAAGCTGATTTAGTTAAATCTATGGGACTAACTCTTCCAGTTTTGAAAGGTTTCTATATTTTGGATTCTATTCCCAGTTAAATTCCACACTATCAGCAATGTATACAGAAGTATCGCTTTCGGGCATCCACATCATAGGTTGTTGCTCCAAATAAGTTACTCTTGTGATATTGATCGAATCAGCATAATCCACTTTAGGTTCAATATCACGATTTGGTTTAGGAACATAATCAACCCCACTTAACTGCATCATATTTCGAAGTACCCAATCCTTGCGTTGGTTTACAAAAGGCGTAGGAGGTTCAACTCTCATTCGCTTAGGATTTGGAAGAACCACAGCCATTCTTGCCGCCTCATCATTAGTAATTTTAGATGCTTCCTTATCAAAGAAATACTCAGATGCTTTCCCAATACCAAATACTCCGGGTCCAAACTCAGCAATATTCAGATATACTTCCATGATCCTCTCTTTAGACCAAAACGTTTCGATGCCTAGAGTAATCACAGCTTCTACTCCTTTTCTGATAAAAGAACGGTCGTTTGATAGGAAAAGATTCTTTGCTACTTGCTGAGATATAGTACTCGCTCCTCGTAAGCGTCCGCCACCTTCACGCTCTTCAATTGCTTTGTTGATTGCGACCATATCAAGCCCATTGTGTTGCCAAAACCGTTGATCTTCTGAAGCTACCACTGCCCATTGAATATTTTTAGGGATTTCATCACTTGAAACCCAATAATTTCTTAGATCATATCTCTCAGCGTTTACTTCTTCCCAGTTTTCGTGCAGTGTGAAAGAAGTAAATGGCGGGTTAATCCACTTTAAAGAAACCAGTAATAGGATAAACCAAAAACTCCACCCTGCGATGACGCCAAGGGTAATTTTAATCCATTTTTTCAAGTTTTTTTTTGTAATTGAAGGGATCATAGCTAGTCAAAATTCACTCTTAAACTATTTTAGCTAACTTTTAGTGTTTATACCTGAAAAAAGTTTCCAACTTTAAGATTTTATTTCAGGAGATTTCATTCCTGATCATCTTCTTCACTTCCAGTTAAAGAACTTGGAAGTTGTTTTGAAGCTTTAGCTCCCAGTTTTCTGAGCTTATCAGCTTGACCAACTAAATTACCAGCCCCAGTTGAAAGTCGGTTCAAAGCGGTATCGTAGCTATCTTGAGTTTGTCGAATTCGTTGTCCAATGTCTTCCATACTTTCTACAAAACCCACGAATTTATCGTATAAAGCTCCGCCACGTTGGGCGATTTCAAGTGCATTTTTGTTTTGATATTCTTGCTTCCAAACGCTATCGATAGTGGCAAGAGTTGCCAACAAAGTTGACGGACTTACAATCACAATATTTCGATCAAAAGCATCATAATATAGACTGGCATCTGCTTGTAGAGCTGTACCAAATGCCGATTCAATAGGTATGAACAGTAATACAAAATCGGGACTTCTGTCACCATGAATGTGTTGATAGTTCTTTTCACTCAAACCTTTTACATGGCCACGAATGGAAGTCACATGCTGTTTAAGCGCAGATTGAGCTTCAGTTTCGTCGTCTGAGGATGAAAATCGTTCGTAGGCAGTCAATGAAACTTTTGAATCCACAATTAGGAATTTCTCGTCTGGAAGGTGAACCACCACATCGGGTTGAAGTCTTCGCCCTTCTTCAGTTGTTGAGCTTTGCTGAACTTCGTATTCGCGACCTTTGGTGAGCCCAGAGCGTTCTAGGATTCGTTCGAGAATTACTTCTCCCCAATTTCCCTGAGCTTTGCTATCTCCCTTAAGTGCTTTTGTGAGATTCTTTGCATCCTCACTCATCTTTTGGTTAAGCTCGCCCATTTGCCGTATTTGCTCTTTTAAAGTAGCACGTTGGCGGTTTTCTTCCTTGTAGGTATCTTCCACTTTCTTTTTGAATTCCTCCAACTTCAGTCCTAAAGGATTAAGCAATTGATCGAGGCTTTCCTTGTTTTGTTTGGTAAACTTTTGAGTGTTCTCTTCAAGAATTTTATTCGCCAAATTTTCGAACTGTACTTTAAGCTGGTCTTGCATCCCTGCAAGTTCTTCTTTTTGCTCAGATAGTTTTGTTTGAAGAGATGAATATTCTGCTTTTAATCCAGCCAGCTGTCGATCCAGATTCCCTTTTTCCTCTCTTTCTTTCCTCAGCTCTTCTTCTTTTTCTTTGGTGATTTGATCCAGCTTCGATTCGGTTTCTTTGAGCTGTTCACCCAAATTAGAATTTCGTTCTTCAAGTCTTGAACTATCAGACTTTGATTTAAAGTGAGCAATCAAATATCCTGAAACTGCTCCTACTACTAATGTGATTCCTGCTAATAAATATTCCATTAATTAATTATTTCCTTCCAAAATCTCTGGGATTCTTCTTCTCAATTCATCGTTATAAAAAATTCCACCATGCTTCTGGCGATCAAGTACTATAAACTCATCTGAATCTTTGAGAAATTCAGTAAGTTTTATGGATCGTTCGACCGGAAGTATTTCATCTTCTCCTGCATAAAATATTGTGATGGGTTCGTCTATTTTAGGGATTGCCAAATCGGTACGAAGTGGAAAACGCATCAAAAAAGATGGTAAAAATGGATAATCTTTATTCTTCATATCTACCATACTGTAATATGGTGCCCAAATCATTATTCCTTTTGGGTTATTTTCTGCTGCAACCTGAGCCGCAATTCCTGATCCCATTGAATACCCGATAATGAAGATATTTTCTTCCTGGTATTCTTTTGTCATTTCTGAGTATACAATCTTCATATCGCCAACAAGATCTTCCTCGTTTTTTAGCTTGCCAGTACTTAATCCGAATCCTCGATAATCAGGATATAATAGATCATATCCTTCCCGCATAAAAAGTAAGAACTTCTCAGGGTCTGTATCATCATTTCCACCATTCCCATGATAGTAAATAACTAATCCTTTACTTGAATCTGGTGTTTTTGCAAGAATTCCATGAATTCGAGCTCCATCTGTCACATCAAACCAACGTTCTTCAAAATCAAATTCATAACTGTACTCATGACCTTCATCTAACGGCCAAGGACTAAAAAGGATACTATTCTGAATCGAATAGAAATAAACACATACCGCCAGATACAGAAGAACAATGGTAAGCCCAGTAGCAAATAGTGATTTTTTGAATTTTTGCATTCGGGATGATACTAAATTCTTAAGATTGATTTCTGGATTCCCTGATTTTGAAGTATAAAAAAAGCAGCCTGTTTAGACTGCCTTTTAAATGGTAACATTGTCTTTGCTAGCGAATGTGAGAAATCTCAATGGTGTTAATAAGGGGATTGCTCCGTCTCACGAAATACCGGAATCCTCGCAAAGGATGCCATTCACGAGCAAAGCGAAGTGATCTCAGTGGTTTGATTAGAAGATTGCCCGGTCGTGCTACGCTGACTCCTTTGCAAATGGTGGAAATAGACAGAGCCAGATTCCGGCTCAAGGCCGGAATGACGACAAAATAATTAAAGATCGATGTTCTCTTCTTCGCCTTTCTTTTTATCTCTGAGTTTCTTGATCGCATACGCTCCGCCTGCTGCTGCAAGTAGACTTAATCCACCATCAATTGGTGCTTGAGATGGCGCTGATGGAAGTCCGGGTTGGGCCATTGCCAGTTCAGTTGCAAATAGTGCGAGTGCTGTAAGTGTAAATAAAATTCGTGCTTTCATAGGATTAAATTAAGAATTAAAAATTCAAAATTAAAAATGGGGCTTTTGGTTTTCGGTTATTCAAGCCCTCATTTTTAATTCTTCATTTTTCATTTTGAATTACTTGATTAGAGTCATTTTACGGGTT
>TARA_R110000868_G_scaffold25649_1_pt1 | contig 14465 bp, 14 predicted proteins | sample TARA_R110000868 | Tara Oceans TARA_R110000868 (sample SAMEA4397489) | marine metagenome | biome: Polar Biome; feature: [SRF] surface water layer (ENVO:00010504); material: water (ENVO:00002006), including particulate matter (ENVO:01000060) such as... | depth 5 m | reverse complement strand
CCTTGCCCTCTAGGCGGCGGAAGTCGTCGTCGGTCATGGTGCGAGTGCGTTAACGGATTCGGGGGCAAGGGCGTTGTTCGCAGGTGGTTGCGCGCGGCGGGCCATTTCAGTTCCGATCCCAACCGCCGCAGCACGAGCAACTTCCGGCGCAACTTTACCACCCGCTTGCCGAGCTGCCTGCAACTTCAGCGCTTGCTGCACAGACTCGGCCGCCAGTGCTGGGTCGGTCATTTCTCGTGCGATCTCCATCGCCAGCTTATCGTCCAATTTAAGCATAAGTCTTTTGGCTACGTTGTTGAACACAGTCAAAGGCACGCTCAAGAACGCTGGCAATGGTAGGCCCAGCTCACGGCCCGTCTGGGTGCCGATTTGTTTGATATCAATGCCAGCATCTGACCCGGCTTTTACCAGCCGGTCATACTCGCCCCGGCGGATAAGGTCTTGCTGCACTGCGTTGACATGGGACAGTTGTTGCGGCGTCAATCCATTGGTCAGTGCAGTCAGCCGCCGCCCTACTGCATCCGCGGTAGCGCCTGGCGGTAGCGCCGGTGTCAATTTGACGTTAGTGCGCTTTGCCAACTCATCAATCTTCTGTAGCCTTGCTGCGTTCTGGCCCACCACGTTGACGCGCTGCAACACGTTCATGCCGGCGTCGTCCAAGACCTTGATGGGGTCCGCGTACTTTTGCAGGAACGCCGCGTGCGCCTCGGGCGTAGGGACCTTGACCTCGCGCATGTACAGGTCTTCGATTCCCGCTCGCGCCGTTTGCATCGCCTTCGGGTCTTGCCCAAACAACGTCACAAAATTGCGCGCTTCACTGACGCCGCGAGGCTGGAAGTATTTGGTGATGACATCTTCAGGCTTGATCTTCGGCTCGTTCAACCCCGTAGCGCGGAACAACTGATCGTTGACGCCCGTCTTAAACTTGGGAACGTACTCGGTACGGTACAAGTTAAGCGCATCGTTGTACGCCGCCTTAGCCGCATCGGGCAGCGTAGTAGAAGACTCTACTGCGTCGTCAATCGCCGTGTGGATCTTACCTAGGCTGCGCAGGCGCATACCTGCGCCGGGGTCCATAGATGTGCGCCCAGCAGCAATGTCTACGTTGACCGCCTTGCGGATGTCGTCTAGCTGTTGCAGCGTAACTTCTGCCGGGGCTGCCGCAGGAGTGGGGCCTTTAATCCTCTTGGCAACTTCACCAACGCCAATGGGTTTGGCTGCGGGCGCCTTAGCCTGCAAGGCCAACAGCTTGCGAACTGTTTCTGGCGCGGTGCTTGGGTCAAAGTCAGACAGCTTACGACCAAGGATTTGTTCGGCCTCGGCGACAACTTTTGACATGTCAATCTTAGTGTCGCCGGCTTCCTTGAACGCCAAGTTGTACGCAGGCTCGATGACGCCCTTTTTAACCGCTTCACGCTTCGCCTCTGCGCCGGCCACCAGCGCGGCACCAGCGTCTTCGGGTCGCATAGGCGACAGCGCAGAGTTCATCTTAGCTCGAACTTTGGCCGCGGCAGATTCAAACTTAGCTTGCGCTCGCGTCTGTTGCGCGGCTTGCGCGGCGGCGGTTTGCGCTTCAGCAGCAGCAAATTCTGATGCCATCGCGGGCACTTTCTGCGCCTTGGATTGCAGCATAGAGAACCCGACACTGCCGGCTGGTGCTGCTACCTCGCCTGCGCCCGGCGCTGCGCCGGGCACTGCTGCGCGAGTCCCGCGCAGAGTTTCAAGGATGTCGTCGCCCTTGCCGTCCAACGCCTTGAGGTAAGTGTCGAACTTGACGTTGGCAATTTTGCTAAGGTACTCGGCGCCCTTACCGACCGCAGGACCCACCAGTTGCCCCGCGCCTTCCGTAAGCATCCCGGTGCCTATGTCGCCTGCCGCGCGTTCAAATGCCTCGCCCGCCGTAGCCGGCCCGCGTTGATAGCCGAGCACTTGCGAAGGTACGTCAACACTAGTCTTGGCGGTAGCGTACCCTAGCCCGCCGCCGATCACGCCGCCAATAATTGGCCCAGCGGGAGCAAAAGGCCCCAGCGCGGGCGCAAACAAAGCGCCAATCTGCGCCCCGCGCTGCGCGCCTAGAGCGCCGCCCAACGCCTCGCCGGTAGGCCGCAACATCTCAATAACGCGCCGCCCCAAAGGCACCTCGCTGACAGCAGGCGGCGCGGCGTATAAGCCGCCTGTGCCGGGAATCTGGTCGCGAGGCGTGGCGGGATACGGCGCAGGCGCTTCAACAACTCGCATCTGCCGAATAGCATTTGCAAATGCTTTAGCATCCTCGACGTTACCGGCAGCATCGGCCTTGATAAGCGCCGCGCTAAGTTGTTCAAGCGTTGCCATAGTTATTTGTACTTGTCAAGCAAAGCATCAATATTAGGCGCGGCGGCAGGCGCCACTACACCGCTGCTTTTACGACTTTTGATGGTGGACTTGGGCGGCGGCAAGTCTCTAAACTGCGGGAAGCGCTCAAAGTCTTCGCCAAACTGCCGCTGATATGAATCGCGGATGCGTTCCATTGCACCCTGCGCTTGTGCCTCGACCAAATCCAGTTGTTCCAGCAAAGGACCAGTGCCTTTGACAAGTTCCAGCGCGGCGATTTGGTCCGCCAAAATCTTCCACTCTTGATTGGCGATTGAGCCGATAGCGCCGGTGGCAGCGGCCTGAGCTTTACCAAGCGCGGTGACCTTGCCCTTAAGGTTTTGAAACCGCGTTTCAGCTTGCGCGGCGGCGCCTTCAGACATAGACGGCAGCTTACCTAGATATCCAGTAGCGCGGTTGAGCCCCGGCGCATCCTTGACGTTTTGAATTGAGTCCAGCACATCTTGTGTGGTTTGTACGGCGTTGGCCGCGGCCTTAAATTCCTTACCCAGCTTGTCGCGCCGTTGCACTTCCTGCTGCGCGGTTAATGGTTTAGGCGCACCGGGAGCAGCCGGCTCGCGCGCCGCAGCAGCGCGGGGTTGCGGAGCCTCTGCCGCTGATTGCGGCGGCGAAATGTACTGTTGCGTTTCGCGGTCAAAGACCATTTTGCCAACCGGCACGAACCGATCTTGCAGCCGTGGCGGCAGTTGTTCTTTTGGTTCGCGCCTTACATCCATCTCAAGCTGGTCCTGCAAGAGTCGCGCTTGTGCCATCGCTTGGCTGGCCATACCGGGGCTTGCCTGCGCTGCAAACGCCATCAAGTCATTGATGCGCTTGCGTGTCTCTGCGACAGCGGGTTGAGCCAGCGCGTTGACCGGCGCAGCAGCGACAGGCGCAGGACGAGCCAGCGCGTTGGTGGGGGCCATGCCGTACATGCCCGTCCCAAGTTCAGCGCCAAACGTAGCAGGCGCAGCAGCGACAGGCGCAGGCGGCGTCATTGCATTGATAGGCGCAGCTGCAGGCGCAGAAGGGGCCGCGCCGCCAATCAAGCTGGCATACGCCCGTTGTTCTTTTTGTTTGGCTTTAGCTTCAAGACCCATCTTGACGTAGTCAGGACGCCCCGTAGAAATGAGAACGTCAAAAAACTTATCGAGGTCGGGGTCTTGCCCCATGCCTTTGAGTTGTTCCTGAAGTTGCATCATCTCGTCGCGGTCGCGCTTAAGCTCTTGCAGCTTAAGTTGATTGGCTTCCATCGCGACTTGCTCAGTCTGGCCTTGCGTAAAGCCTTGCATGAACCCGCGAGGGCCTTGGGGTGTTAGGGCGTTGAAGTTCAATTCAGCCATGATCAATCCCCTGACCCGGAAGTACCGCTAAGGAAGTTAGACAGCGGGTCTTGCGGGCTAAAGCCAAACCTGCCGCCGGCTTGAATGTACTTACCCAGCGAACTGCCAAGCTGTCCATATGACGATTCGCGAGCTTGCTGCCCTGCAATTAGCGCGTTGCCTGTGTTGACGCCCTGCTGGTACATCTGAGGCCCTGCGCCAGAAGCATACGCCTGACCTGAGGAAGTCATCGCGCCAGCAGCGGTAGGGCCGAACCCCGCGACGCCGGCCAGCGCGTTACGGCGCAGCCCCTGCGTGTCGCGGAACCGGGTGTATGCGTTCTGGTACTCTTGCGACCCCATCTCTTGCCCGTACCGTTGCGCGGCCTTCAGCGCTCCGCCAGAGATAAGACCGCCGCGAGCGGCGGCTTGCCGGTCAAGCGCCTTCTGACCCTCTGACAGCCGAAACGCATAGCCGGGGTCGGCTTGATAGTCTGCTTGGGTAAACCCGCGTACCAGCTCACCGCCAGGCGCGATACCAGAAACATACTGAGGGAGCGCGTTAACGCCAGCTTCGTAGAAAGGCTGTTGCCGCGCAACGCCCTCTTCGTACATCCTACGACGCAGATCAATATCCTGTTGCGCGGCGGCGTTTGCTGCGTTGGCTGCTGAGGACGCAGCGCCGCGGGCTTTCTTGCCGTCAATCAAACCACCAATAGAGCCGCCGATAGCAGAGCCTCCCGGCACGCCGGTAACCGCGCCGACGACGCTACCAATTACGGAAAAAAGTCCCATGGGTTACTCCAAGAGCAGATTATTGTTGGACGCAGCCTGCATGATGACCCAGTTAGTGCCGTCTGACACCATTGTCGCCCAATTGCCAACTACGTTCAAGAGAATGGATGTGCCCGCCGCTGTGCTGTCAATAGGCACGACGTTGCTAGATGCGGAATTCAGCAGTTGCGCCTGCATGTTCTTGAAGGACAACTGACGCCCGGACCATGACGCCGCAGCGGGCAGCGTGACTACACAGGTCGAACCAGACTTGTTGTTGATGTACCAGATCTCGCCCGTGGCGACTGTGAAGTCAGCGGTCTTGGTGACCGGCGCGGCCACGCCAAAAGTGCTGCTGGGAATGTTTTTCCAATACCCTACCGTAGTGTCGTAAACGATCAGATCGTTGTTGGCTAAGGTGCCGAACTTTACGTTGGAGTCAGTCTCGCCGAGTCTTGAGCCGCGGTTAAATGAGACTTGAAAAGATCCCGAACCGCCCGCGCCCGCTTTAATTACGACGCCGACTTGCACCTTAATGTTGGGCGCCTCGGGTATAACTTTGGTGGGGTTTCCCGTTACCGGGTTGTACCAAATCGGGTCGTCGTCCGCCCAAACTTCACCAAAAGCAGTGCCGTTGGTTGTGATCCCCCGCACTACGCCAAACACCGTTGCTCTACCAAAATCGTTAAGCGCCAATGATTCCGTAGCTACGCCAACAATGTCATTGACATTTGTCAGCCCTGCAATCGTGGGCGCAAACGTGATAGTGCCGCTGGCGCCTACGGTGCCAGTGTGGTAGATGATTTGGAGAGGCGAGTCTGTGATCGCCGCAGAGGCTTTGCCGTAGACGAAGATCTCTTCGCCGACCTGCTGGGTGATGTTGCCATTACCCATGCCCAAATTCCAAGCGCCCGTGGCGCCGTCGTACCACATGCGCCCCGCGGCCAACGTCACGGCTGACCCGTTGCCCCAGTCCAAGTACGGCGAGGCGCCATCAACGATGTACCCGCCGATGTTGTTGCTCCAGATCGGAGTGCCTGCGCCTTGCGACTTGAGGAAGTAGCCTGATGTGCCCGCGGCGGTAAAGTCGTAGGCCGTGCCCGTGCCGTAGGCTACTGCGCCCGCGGTAGGCGCAGCAGACCCGTTTGTGCCGCCGTTGGCGATGGCCAGCGTGCCGGCCAGCACGATGTTGCCCGTTGTCGCGGCGGCTGGCGTCAGACCCGTAGTGCCTGTGGAAAACGACAGTACCCCGGTGTTAGCGACCGAGACCGTACCAGCGCCGTTGGTGACCGAGATGCCCGCGCCGAACCCGAGTGTGTTGAGGGTATACCCGGTACCGTTACCGATAAGCAACTGACCGTTGGTCGGGATCGTCGAGAGCCCCGTACCGCCGCTGGTCACCGGGATGATGCCGGTGCCTGAGCCGACAATCGAGTAGAGGTTGTACAGGAACAGGTACCACGCCCGGTCGATAAGACCCGTGCGTTCGTTGATCAGCGGGACCCGTGGGGGCGTGATCGCTGTCGGGGGTACGCCGGGACTAGGCATTGGTCGGCGAGATCAAAATTTCGGCGCCCATGATGGCGATCTTGACCGGATCAGTACCCGACAGTTCGTACACCCGGTCGCGCAGCTTGAGCGTCATGCCCAGACGACGCCAGAACACGCGGCGGTAGTACTGTCCGATCTTGCCGATCTGCGACCAGTGCTCGTTCGACCATGTGTGGCCGCCGTCGTCTGACCACCGCAGCATGACCTCGGGGTCGCTGCCTTGGCCCAAGTTCAGCCCTACGCCAGACTCGCAGTCGAGCTGGAGCGTGTGCTGCGCGGTGCGCTTTAGGTTGTTTTGCCCAGTAGGCAGTGCCCGCCACGACCGCAGCCACTTCTGGATTTCGCCGTTGTCAGCGTAGGTCTCAAGATCAAAGGCGTAGATGACGCCCGTCTGGTAGTCGCCGACGATGATCTCGTTGTTGAACGACATCTGGCAGTTGCTGCGGTGCCGCGTGAACTCGCCGTTAGTGAAGCCAGCGCGTTCGTGCCAGGCTTGGGTCGAGACATCGTAGACCCAAGTGGTGTTGGCCGACGGGAAACTCAGTACATAGAAGGCGTGGCCGTCCTGCTGGTAGGTGTACGCCACGGCGTCCGACATGTCAGCGTACTGCTGGATCTGCCATTCAACGGCGTGCGTCGAAACGCGCTGGCCGGTGTAGCCGTTGGCCCGGTAGACGATGCCGCGCCCGCGGGCGTCAGCGCCCAACCAGAACACGCCGTTGTCGAGCTTGGCAATCGAGTACGGCGCGATACAGCCGATCTCGTTGAACGCGCCTTGGATGCGTTGCAGCGGAAACGCTACGTCGCCAACGTCGTACCAGACCTCAACCGAGTTGGTTCCAAAGACCCACGCCTCGCGGTGGTCGATGATAATGCCCGCCACGCCGTCTGGAGAGCCCTCAGCGCTCGCAAAATCCAAAGGATCTACGGAGGTACCATCTAGCAGTTGCGTGACCCACAGGCGCTGGCTGTTGGGCTCGTTAAACACGAAGTACCCGTCTAGGTAGCCGACCGTCACCGCGCCGGGGAAATCCGGGTCGGTGATCTGCGCGAACACGTTCGTGGTGGTGTTGTAGATAAAGCTGGGGCCGTTACACGCCACAAACAACTGAATGCCGTTGTCGGTCATGCTGACCGGGCCCGTGCCGCTGACGTTGCCTAGCTTGGTCGCAACGTAAGAGGTGGTGATCGAGTACAGCTCGCCGCCCGAGACAACGAACGCTTTCGAGCTGTCGTTCGAGAACGCCCACAGTCCCCGGATGGGACCTGTGCCGATAGTCTGCAAGTTCTTGAGCCCTGGGGCGCGTTGCAGGAACGCGGGCTCTTTGCCGCCCTCGGGGATGATCTCCGGGAACAGGTTGACCATCCGCGCATCCGCAGCATTGACGCTGCGGGTGACGTAGGTTGACCCGAGGATCGGCGTCTTCATCAGTAGTTGCCGGCGTACACGTTGAACCGCTGCCGGGTCGCCACGATGGCGTAAGGCATCGACATCACATCGTCAGGATTGTTGATGCGCTTCAGGTTGCGCTTACTGGTCATGGCGATGCGCTGCACTTGAGGGCTCGGCTCAACGCCGAACTCAGGCGCGATTTCCATCGCAAGGTTGTAGGTAAAAGCGCGTAGATAGCCTGGCGGGAAGAACAGATCCGTCGCCAGCGTAGCCGGGTTGGACAGTTCCTCTACCGAAATAAAATGCCATTCCAGATCCCGCGTGGGACGCGGGTAGACGAACATCGTAATGTCCGGGAACGTATTGTTGATGAAAATTACTTGCGGGTACGTCGAGGTCACGGTCTTAACCGCGATGCCGTCGTACTGCTGCTGGTTAATGAACTTGATGCCAAACGACACGTTCGTGCCGGGGTCGCGGTAGTAGGTGGCGTCGTCCAGCAGCACTGGCCGCAGACCCACGAACTGACCCGACGGGCCAAGGGTGCGGCTGATCTCGCCGGCAGGCCAAGTAAAGATCTGGTCTTGGGTGCTGAAGACGGACAAGCGTTCCGTGTTCCAGCTATCGATCATCTGGTTGAGCGCCATCAGGCTGTCTTGCATGACAGCCGCAGATGACGTTTCCCCCTCGGCCAGTACACCAAGCAGCCGCAGCGCTCGATTGATTTGATCGCCAGCGGTGTATACGGCCATGCTCAGACTCCTTCGGCGACAGCCCTGCGAGTGTACTTACGCTTGGCTTCCAGCTCGTTAACAACGACTACTACTTCAGTTTCGTCAGGATTGTACTTCGACCAGCCGTTACGCTCGTCGTACTCCACTTCCAAGTCGCAAATCGCCACCTTGGTGCCGTGGACTGGGTGCTTGAGGTAGATGTGCATAGGGTAAAACGGGGGCCGAAGCCCCCGGTACATTAGGCAGTAATGCCGATGTTTTTCAGCGCGACACGAAGCGCGTTGATAGCGGTTGCCAACTCAGTACCAGAAGCGGTATTGGTGACAGCCGTGATAGCAGCAGCTTGGACAATCGGCGTAGTGCCGTAAAAACCAGCGGTGCCGCCGGCCTTGCCCATGATTGCGCCATCAAGTTGCGGGTCTTCAAACGCGACGCCGACAGCTTTGGTATTAGGCATGATGATTCCTTTAGAGATGGGGGCCGAAGCCCCCATTCAGGTTTAAGCAACTTTGTACACAGTCCAAGCCAAATCCGCCGTTTTGCGGAAACGGAAGAGTGCGCTGGCCGTGATAGCCGTAACCACCGCAGCGTTGCCGCCGTCGGTGAAACCCGTGCCAGAACCCATCGCCAGAGCAGCCGTACCAGAGCTGGTGCCGATGTTAATCACGTTCAGATCAAACGTGCTGCCGACCTTGGCGGACGAAACAGCAGTTTCAATCGTGCTGGTTGCGGGCAGCGTGTAGGTCTGGGCAGCAGTAGCGCCAGAGCCAACGATCAAGATACCAGCGGTAACTTGAGCGGCGCTCAGAGTAGCCGTGCCGGCTTGCGACAGAGGAACAGCGTTGTAGCCGAGGGTGAGTTCGCTGAGATTGCCGTCACCAAGTTGGTAACCGCCAGCGCCATTAGGGAGTGCCATGATAGATTTCCTTTAAGAATGAAGTTCAAAAAGGGGGCCGTAGCCCCCGTTTCGGTTTAGCCCCAAAGACGGCAAGCCATCTGCGGACGAATCGCGCTGTAGCCGTAGAGGACGTCAATACGACACGGCATGCGGTCGTTGTTGATGTCGTACTGGCGAACCACGCGCAGGCTGATACCGTTGTGAACGGCACGGGCGGCCATATCGACGCCTTGCGGCAGCAACAGGTCGGCAGTGGCGAACGTGATGGCGTCCTTGTGGTAGATCAGGTTCTGAGCGTACTGGCTGGAGGCCGCACCCAGGAACGTGACAGCCTTGCCGGTCACCGGCAGAGCAGTCATCGTCGCCAGAGCGTGGCTGGCCGAGTACATCGCAGCCACGGTCACGGTCCAAGTGCCGGCCGCAGCGGTGGCATCAGCCAGCGCCACGAACTGGAACAGCGAACCGGTGGACTCGCGGGTCTGCGGGTTGACGGCATACGAGTCAGCGATGGTGAACACGTCACCAGCCTTGATCGTGGTCGTCACAGAGCCTTGCTCCAGCAGAATTGACGAGGCGCCTTCGCTGGTCACGCCGGGGGTCTTCACCAACGTGCTGGCCGAAGCGTCACGCGAGCCCGTGGTGTGCTGCTTGATCGACTGAGACATGTTGATCTCGTCGAAGCCCAGCACGCCCGTGCCCATCATGCCGTTCTTGAACTGCTTGCTGATGGTGTCGGTCGGGTTGAACAGACCCTTCATGCCTTCGACCAGCCCAGCGTTAGCGGCGGGGTTGACGGTGGCGTAACGGGGGCTCATGACAGCCGCGTTCTCGTTGAGCTTCTGTTGCGCTTGCAGCAGAACCAGCGAGGTGGACGGGGTGGTGCCGGGGCTACCGACGCTGTTGCCGATGAGCTTGTATGCGTTAGCAACGTCAGCGTCGATGCTGGAGGCAAGCTGGCTGATACGCGGCTTAAGCACACGCTCGGCGAAGTCGTCAAGCTGCATGGTCAGTTCAGCCGACGTAAAGTTCACGCCGATGTGCTTCTGATTGGCAACCGACAGCGTGGTGAACTGCTCGTTGTCGTCCTGAACTTGCAGGGCGGCACCGTCAGTCACCAGAGCGCGGTCGGGCAGACGAATACGCAGGGTGGAACCGATCTTGGCACCTTCGACAGCGAAGCTGTCGTCGTACTGACGGTTCACGTTGCGGGTAAGGACGAGATTGTTCTCCAAGATCTCCAGGGCCTTCCTGGTGATCATGTCGATGGTAAGGATCGAATTGCTCATGATGGTTTCCTAAAAAAGTTAGCGAATGCGTTGTGCCTCGAGCTTCTTCATCTGACGCGCCCTGTCAGCTTCAATCCACTGCGAGGCCGTCATGGTCTTGATAGACCGTGGGTCCGTAGTATCGATGGCTGGCGAACCTGAGGTTCGGGCGGTTACAGGTGAAATAGGCGTAGGCGCTGAAGTTGATCGTTTGACCGGCGGTTCCGCGGCCAGCTTGGCCTCGATTTTACCGATCTCTTTTGCCTGTGCAAGCGGCGCCATGCGTGAGATACGCTCCGCGTCCTTGGGGTTGGAACCGAGATAATACGCCAACTCGGGGCCAATATCCGAAGACTGGATCGTTTCTGCCATCACGTTCGTGATTGGTAGCTTGGGGTTGTAGGCGACTTGCTCGAAGTCGTCGTACTTGTCCCGCGCTGCTTCCTCAAGTTCCTGATAGCTTTCGAGGACCTGCGACTGCTGCTTGGCGGCTTCGCGTTTGGCGAGCAGTTCTTCTGCCCTCTGATACGCCAGCGCTTCCGCGTAGGCTTCAGGAGACTCGAACTGATCAACGCTGGCCGTTGGGGCAGACTTGACGATTTGCGTTTCAGCAGACCGTTGCGCTTGCTCTCGTTCCCACTTACGTTGCTCTCTTGCGAGGCGTTTGCTGATCATCGCGTCGATGTCGGCCTGGGTGAATTTCTTCTCCTCGGGCGTCTGCTCGGCTTGACTCTCAACTACTTCCGGCGCGTTTTGCGCATCTTCCGGGACAGCCGTTGTCTCGGGCGCTGACGCGGATTCAACTTCCGCTAAGGCTTGAACTTCTTCAGTCATTTGCAACTCGTTTGAGTTCCCGGTCTACTGGGCCGGTACAGTAAATTGAAATCTTACATTGCGCCAACAATAAATGCCAGCAGTTCTTCGTAGCGCACGCCGTAGCGGCTACCAGCAGGACGGTCATCTTCGGCGGCCCATTCGTCATAGCAGACGATGGCATAACGCATTGGGTCAAGGCCTTCAGCTTGGAATGCTGCAATTACTTCTTGAGCAATTACACCAACGTGAATACGGGCGGTTTCACCTTTAGACTGAACGGCATCTTTAAACCGAAATTTTTTGATGAGTCCTTTTAACGCAACAGCTACACGTTTTTCTGTTGCGTCAAGTTCCGCAATATCTTGTTTTTCTCGCTCGTCTGATGTGTTAATTGTTCCAGTAGCGGCATAAACAGTAGACCAACGAGCTGCCGCACGTCCAATTGATATAGTTCCATCAACCCCAGGTGCTACATAGTCTCCATTTGGGTTAAGCACTAAAAAATCTATTTGTGAACCAGATTCGTTCACCGACAAAATCATGTTGTCTTGGTTTGTGGTGGATTGTTCAACGCGGATTCTTGCGCCTGTTCTGTAGCTGCTTGATCCATCGGGCGGTTGAAATTCAAGACCTACGCCACGGCCATTACTTGGGTTTGCAGAGTTTCTAAGGAGAACAGGGTAAATAGTTGTACTTAACGCCCCGTAAGCAATAACCGCCCCTATATCCGTACCTGTTGGAGTTCCGTCAAATGAAGTAGAACTTAATTTAGAACCTGATGACCCAATAACTGCGGTCAAAGTACCAGCATCGGTAAACCCGCTGTAATCCGTCCCTAAAAATACATTTCGCAAACCTGCGTTGTAAACTTCTCCAGCAGTGTTGCCCTCGTTTTGATCGCCGCCAACAACGGTGTTGTAGCGAGAATTTGAGGTTAAATTTAGTCCATATCCGGTATTGGTTTGCGGCGTAGCGGCAACTACTGTTGTATACCATGCGGTATCAATTTTTAACCCGTCGCCGCCATTTGACGCAGACTCATGCAGTGAAATAAGTCCTGCGTTTACGTCAGGCCCACCAGTAGCCAATGTATCATTTACATAAACTCCGTGCCGCCCGTTAGTACGGGTAAAGACACGATCAAGAACAAACAGATTGCAGTTTTCATCAGCATCGCCGCCAATGCGAATGCCATCTTGTCCCATCTTGTGAGCAGACACGTTACGAAGGGCGCAGCGACTACCTTTGATGTGGATGCCGTCACCAGTGTTTCCTGTGACACCTTCAAAGCCGATATGCTCAATGCTAACGGATGCGCTTGTAACGTCAATCAACGCTGTGGTCATGCCAGCAGCTTTGAGGATTTTTGTTGCCGCATCGTCACCAGTTGTCTGAGAGCACCCATCTCCAAACAATAAAATTTCTTTGTTCAGTGTCAATTTTGACGAAATCAGATACGTTCCGGCAGGAACATAAATTCGTTGACCTGTGCTTGGTGCAGCAGAAATTGCGGCGGTAAAGGCAGTTGTGTCATCAGTCACCCCATCGCCGACAGCGCCGAAATCAAGCACGTTAACGGCTGCGCCGTTTATCATCGAATAGCTTGCTTTAGTCAAAGACATGCTAATTCCTTATATGTTGTAAGTTCCAGAAAACTCTACTAGAGTTACTGCGGTGTCTATTGGTACGAGAGTAGCAGCACCGCCGCCTGTCGGGTACTGATACGCTCCAACAGTTGTTGTGTTAACACGGGCTATTAAGGTCAATACATTTGACGCTGTAAGGGCCAAGTTACTTACATAACCTAAAGCCATAGAAGAATCGACGCCATCATTTGCAACCGTAAAAGGAAGGCCAGTAAATATTAAATTACCTGTTCCAGTATGGGCTGACCAAGCAAGTGCAACTTTAATAGTAACTAAGTTTCCTACTCTTGTGTATCTACCTACTTGAGTTGAATATGTCCCAATACCTGCTGCTGTTGTCCCCGCAGCGGCAGGCGTCCAAGTCCCCTCCTCGTACCAGTTCAGCAACTGGCTCGTCATGCCCGCCGCGGGGGTGTTCGCGGTGAAGTTGACGCCTTTGGCTGCGGTGCCTTGAACTAGGTTGCCGGTGCTAAGAGTTTGATCGCCGGTAAACGATTGCGCTGCGTCTGTACGGGCGGCCGTAAAATTTGCATCCGGCGTAGTCATTACTCTAGTTGCGGCAGCAGTCGGGCCAGCAACTTGCAGCACGCCCGAGGTCGCATTAGATTGGATTTGCTTTGGCCGCAAATCATTGTTTGCAACTTTTACCGTTACGCCGCTTTGAACAATAGGTAAAACTTCGGTCCCGGCAAGCGGTGTTGTCGCTGCCGTTAACGCCGAAATTTTTGCGTTAGCCATTAGTTGTATAGCACTTCAATAGATGAAGTATTGGGGGGTGCTTGAGAAAACGTCAGCGAAGTGCCCGCCACGGCGTATGTGTTTTTTTGCTGATAAACACCGTTAATATATACGTTAGTTGAATTTTCACTATATGGAGCAGCCGACAACGTAAACACTGTTTGAACGCCAGTGCCGGTAAAATTTTGGGGTGTGCTTTCGTTTGCCCCGTTACCGCGGATGTTGTCGTAAGTTGCGATCAGCACATCGGCGCTGGTGTACAACGAAAACTTGTACGAGGCAAACGTCAGCCAAATTTCGCCCCCCGGCACCCGCCCTGCCGAATTCAACACAATAGGATTCGTGTGCGCTACATTGCCCGCGCTGGTAGTGTAGGTAGCTTGCGGAGTGGTTGTTCCAGCCGCGTAGCTGTACAGCTTGCCGCCGGCCAGCGGCACGCCGTTGTTGTCAAAAAACTGCCAGCCAGCGCCGCCAATGGGAGAAAGATAGACGGCCATGTATTACCTCACGCGCTAAGAGCAGCAACTTTGGCTTGGAAGGTCTTGACTCGCTCATCAAGAGATGCTCGATCTGCGTTCAGCGCGGCCAGTTTCATGGCGTACTCGTCTTGAGCCGCCGCGACATTCCGCTCACGAACGTCTAGCTGTTGCGCCTGGTTCTTCATCTCTTGCGCCTTGGCCGCGGACTCGGCAGCAAAAGCCTTCTGATCCTGCGCCAGCGTAGCGGCTTTGACATCGAGATCAGCCTGCTTGGCTTGCGCGGCGAGCGCTTCGGCCTGCGCATCGGCCAGCATAGCCGACGCCTTAGCCTCTGCGTCGGCTAGCGTTGCAGCAGCCTTTTCGCGGTCTTTGTTAGCCTTATCAACGGCTGACAATGCGCCTTGGCGCTTGGCAAGCTCGTCCCTAGCCTCAATCAGCCGCTTGAACTCACCCGGAAATTCCTTGGTGATGTACTCAATCAGCTTGGCTGAGTCAACA
>TARA_R110000868_G_scaffold32444_4_pt1 | contig 14474 bp, 12 predicted proteins | sample TARA_R110000868 | Tara Oceans TARA_R110000868 (sample SAMEA4397489) | marine metagenome | biome: Polar Biome; feature: [SRF] surface water layer (ENVO:00010504); material: water (ENVO:00002006), including particulate matter (ENVO:01000060) such as... | depth 5 m | reverse complement strand
GCGACGTTGGTGTCCTGATATTCGTCCACCAGCATATATTTGAAGCGTTCCTGATATTCGGCGAGGATTTCGGGATGCTCCTGAAAGATGCGCAAAGTTTCGAGCAGCAGATCGCCGAAATCGACCGCGTTCAGAATTTTCAGCCGCGCCTGATAGGCTGCATAGAGTTCGCCACCTTTGCCATTGGCAAAATTATGCGCTTCGCCTGCTGGCACTTTGTTGGGTGTCAGGCCGCGGTTTTTCCAACCGTCGATGTCACCGGCGAGCTGTCGTGCGGGCCAGCGTTTTTCGTCGAGGTTTTCCGCTTTGATAAGTTGCTTGAGCAGGCGGATCTGATCGTCGGTGTCGAGGATGGTGAAGTCGGAGCGCAAACCGGCGAGTTCCGCGTGGCGGCGCAGCATCTTCGCGCCGATGGCGTGGAAGGTGCCGAGCCATTGCATGCCTTCGACCACACCGCCGATGAGGCGACCGATGCGGTCTTTCATTTCGCGTGCGGCTTTGTTGGTGAAGGTCACGGCGAGGATTTCACTCGGCCAGGCGCGTTTGGTGGCCAGCAGATGCGCGAGCCGCGTTGTCAGCACGCGTGTTTTGCCCGTGCCCGCACCGGCGAGCACAAGAACGGGACCATCAAGCGCTTCGACAGCTTCGCGCTGCGCGTCGTTCAATCCGTCGAGATAGGGCGCATGCATGCCCGCGAGAGCGGCAGCACTTGTCGTGCGGGCGGTCTCTTGTTCGGGAATGGCACCTAGGTCGAAAGGATCGGTCATGAGGCAGCGAGACTTCAAAATGGGGTGAATGGCGTGATTCCGACAGTATAGCACGTCCCTTCGGCGCGGTTTGGTGCGGCTTACCCGCCCAATTCGGGCCAAAGGCCAATGATGACTTGGTTTCACGGGCGCTGGCCGATAGATAGAGAGGGTGGGGCATAATGCAATCCCGCGCTTATTTCTGATCTGACCGACGGCTTCGCAATATCATGCACAAGCGGCGCGCAAGGCGGCTCTATTTTGTTTATTCGCGGCGATGGCAGCGGCGGCTGATGTTTGTCGTGGGCGGGTTGATCGTCGGCGCCGCGGCGGTCGGCCTCGCGATTGCCTCAGATTTTGTGCAAGACCAGTTTCACCGTTTCACCGGTACATGGCCTTATGCGCCGCTCATCGTCACGCCGCTTGGCTTTGCGCTGACGCTTTATCTCACCAATCGCTTCTTTCCCAATTCCGGCGGCAGCGGCATTCCGCAGGCTATTGCGGCACGCGTCTCCAAGGATGTCGCGTGGCGGCAATCGCTCGTTTCGCTGCGTATTGCAGCTGGCAAGATCGTGCTTACGCTGCTCGGCCTCATGGTTGGTGCATCGACGGGGCGCGAGGGGCCCACCGTGCAGGTCGGTGCCTCGGTCATGTTTGCGATGGGGCGGTTTTCAAAGCGGCATCAACCGGGACTTATTCTCGCCGGTGCGGCGGCAGGTGTGGCGGCGGCGTTCAACACGCCGCTGGCGGGCATTGTGTTCGGCATTGAGGAGATGAGCCGGTCGTTTGAAGTGCGCGCCAGCGGTCTCGTCATCGGTACGATTATCGCCGCCGGTCTCACTTCGCTCGCCTTCATGGGCAACTATACTTATTTCGGCACGTCTGCCGCTGTCATGCCTTTTGGTTATGACTGGCTGGCCGTCGTCGCTTGCGGCGTTGTAGGTGGATTGCTCGGCGGGTTGTTCAGCCGTTTGCTGATCCTGTTTGCCTTTGGCTTTCCGGGGCGTTTTGGTGATTGGGTCAAAGCGAATCCGATCCTTTTTGCAGGTACCTGCGGTCTTGCCGTTGCCATTTGCGGCATCGCGTCGGGCGGCACGGTTTACGGCACAGGCTATGAGCAAGCGCGCGCTGTTTTGCATGATCAAAAGGATCTGTCGTTCTTCTACGCGCCGCTTAAATTTCTGGCGACGATGCTGTCGTCGATCAGCGGCATTCCGGGCGGTATTTTTTCGCCATCGCTGTCGGTTGGTGCGGGCATCGGTGCGGATATGGCATGGCTATTCCCGACAACGCCCATCGGCGCGCTGGTGCTGCTCGGCATGGTGTCTTATTTCAGCGGCGTGGTGCAGGCCCCCATCACCGCCTTTGTGATCGTTGCGGAAATGACAGACAACCACAGCCTCATGGTGCCGTTGATGCTGGCAGCCCTCGTTGCGCAAGGCGCGTCCCGCCTTGTCTGCAAGGAAGGTATTTATCACGCGCTGTCGAAGAAGTTTATTCAGCAGCAGCCTTCCGCTTGATGCCAATGACACGACCTGCCTGTTCAGGTCGTGCGAGGGATTTATGCGCGTCCATCATTTTGGCGATCTTCGCCTGAACATCGTCCGGGAAAGCCGAGGCGCGGCGCGAGGCCATGTCCACGTGAATGCACATTTGCTCTGATGTTGCGGCCAGAACACCGGTTTCGGCGTGATACATGTGGCCGAAAATATGGATGCGCTTGGCGTCCCAATCGAGCAATTGGTAGGTGACGCGCACGGGCGCGCCTTCCTTCAATTCGTCGAGGTAACAAACATGGACTTCCGCCGTGAAGCATGAGCCGATGCCCTGTTTGGTATAGTCCCAGCCAATGCCGAGGCCGGTGAAGGCCACATCGAGCGATTCATCGAACAACAGGTGATAATAAGCCATGTTCATATGGCCATTGAGATCGACCCAGGCGGATTCGACTTTGCGCAGCGGAGATTCCAAGGGGGTATCAAACATCTTCGGCTCCCGGATCGGTGTTGTTAATTTTGACTGGAGGGCATGCTAAGGTAGGTCGATGAGCGACGCAAAGAGCGGACTTGTGAGCCGATGAATTTTCAAAAAGCAAAAACGAACGATCCGGCTGCGGTTCTTGCGGCTTTGAGTGCTCTGCTTGGTGATCGGCTCACGGTTTCTCTGCCGATCCGCGAGGCACATTGCCGCGACGAGAGCTGGCACCCGAATGTTACACCGGATGCTGTGGCCTTTGCGGAGACGACCGAGGAAGTCGCGGAAATCGTCAAGATTTGCGGGGCGCATGTGTTTCCCGTCATTGCTTTTGGCACGGGTACGTCGCTCGAGGGGCATATCTCTGCGCCTCACGGGGGATTGTCGCTTGATCTGTCGCGCATGAACCGTGTCCTGAAGGTCAATGCCGAAGATCTTGATGTGCATGTCGAAGCGGGTGTCACGCGTAAGGCGCTCAATGTGCATTTGCGTGATGCCGGTTTGTTTTTCCCTATTGATCCCGGTGCTGACGCGAGCCTCGGCGGCATGGCCGCGACGCGGGCTTCGGGCACCAATGCTGTGCGTTACGGCACCATGCGCGAGAATGTGCTGAACATCACCGCTGTCATGGCCGATGGTTCGGTTGTGCGTACCGCGCGGCGCGCGCGCAAATCGGCGGCAGGTTATGACCTCACGCGGTTGCTTGTTGGGTCGGAGGGCACACTCGGCGTCATCACGGAACTGACGCTCCGGCTTTACGGCATACCGGAGGCGATATCCTCAGGCGTTGTGTCATTTGCCAAATTTGAAAACGCCATTGATGCGGTGATCGAGACGATCCAAGCCGGTCTGCCGATGGCGCGGATCGAGTTTCTTGATGAAGTGCAAGTCGCGGCTTGTAACCGTTATTCAAAACTCGAATTGCCGGAAACGCCTTTGCTCCTCGTTGAATTTCACGGTACCGAGGCGTCGGTTGCCGAACAGGCAACGCGCTTTGGTGAGATCACTACGGCGCATGGCGGCGGGGATTTTAACTGGGCGACGAAGGCGGAGGACCGCACGAAACTCTGGGAGGCACGGCACAATGCGCTTTATGCCTCGCTTGCGCTTGCGCCCGGTAAGCAGGGACTTATCACCGATGTCTGTGTGCCAATTTCGCGTCTGGCCGAAGCCATCAAAGGCACCAAGGATGATCTGGCGGCTTCAAACATCGTCGCGCCGATGGTGGGTCATGTCGGCGACGGGAATTTTCATCTGATCATGCTGGTTGATCCGGCCAATGCGGCGGAAGTCGCGGAAGCGCAAGCGATCCATGACCGCATGGTGATGCGCGTGTTGTCGCTCGACGGCACCTGCACTGGTGAACATGGGATCGGCGAAGGTAAGATGAAATTTCTTGAGGCCGAACACGGGGAGGGAGTTGCTGTCATGCGCGCGATCAAGCAGGCGCTCGATCCGCACAACATTCTCAATCCGGGAAAAATATTTTCGCTCTAATTGGCCGTAATTGGCTATTTAACGCCATTATCGGGTCTTCCACGCGTGATTGCCTCATTGTCGCCGTGTCCCGGCCTCGTTCAACTGCACAATCAAAGCTCCCCCCACCGCAATGCAGTTTCTGTTGCGGTCATTCGTATCATCACAATTCAGGGAGTACAGACATGGATAAGGACCGCATTGAAGGCGCAGCGAAACAGGCCAAAGGCGCGATGAAGGAAGCGGCCGGCAATCTGACCGGCGACGCAAAACTTAAGGCCGAAGGCAAGTTCGACAAGGCAACGGGCAAGGTGCAGAGCGCCGTCGGCGCCGCGAAGGACAAAGTGCGCGACGCTGTTGATCGCCACTAAAAAATTCTCTGCGAGACGCCGATTGGTCTTGCGAATGAATCGCCGGATACACCTATGAAAGGGTGTTTCCGGCGATCTTCGTTTTCAGTCGAGCGTCTGGCGATAGCGGTTGAGCGCGATCACGGTGGCGGCAAGAAAGAACAGCGCCATCGCCCCCACATCCATCAAAATGTCGGACGTCGTATTTCCTTTGAGCAATATGCCGCGAATGATCCGCAGGAAATGCGTGAGTGGCAATATTTCGCCGATCCATTGAGCCCATACGGGCATGCCGCGAAACGGGAACATGAATCCCGACAGCAAAATCGACGGGAGAAAGAAGAAAACGGCCATTTGCACGGCTTGAAGCTGATTGGTGGCGAGCGTCGAGAAGGTGAAGCCGACCGCGAGATTGGCGGCGACAAAGAGCAGCAGAACGGCTGAGAGCAGCGTGAGACTGCCGATCATCGGCACGTCGAAAAGCCAACGAGCCGCGATGAGGATGATCGCTGTTTGCACATAGCCGACCGCGATATAGGGAAATATTTTTCCCATCATCACTTCAAACGGGCGGGCGGGGGTGGTGAGCAGATTTTCCATCGTGCCGCGCTCGATTTCGCGCGTCACGGCGAGGGCTGTGAACATCACCATGGTCAATGTCAGAATGACGCCGAGGATTCCGGGGACAATATTGTATTGGGTACGGCCCTCGGGGTTGTAGCGCGGGTGGGTGATGAGCGAGAAGGATGGTGGAGTGGCACGCAAATGCGTGAGCGGGCCGGTGAGATCGCGGTTCAGCACATTGCGGGCGAGGATATTGATGGCAGAGACTGCATTGCCGGTTGCGGCAGGGTCGGTGGCGTCCGCATCCAGCAACATCGCGGGGTGTGTGCCGCGCACGAGATCACGCGAGAAATTCGGCGGGATTTCGATAACGAATTGCACGGTGCCACGCGAGAGCAGGTCGTCGGCCTCGTCGGCGGTCTCCGGTCGCGCGATGATTTCGAAATAGTCGCTGTTTTCCAGCGCCTTAAGAAATGTGCGGGTAAAAGTCGAGTGGTCTTGATCGTGAACGGCGGTGGCGAGATGTTTGGGGTCGGAGTTGATCGCGTAGCCAAAAAGCAAAAGCTGCATTAGCGGCACGCCGAGCATCATGGCGAAGGTCAACCGGTCGCGCCGCATCTGGATGAATTCCTTGCGGATTAAGGCTGAAAAGCGCGCGAAACTGAGCCAGGCGCCCGTCATTGGAAGTTATCCGGCGTTTGTTTCATCATCAGAATGAACACATCTTCAAGTGTTGGCTCGTCCTGATTCCAGGTGAGGCCTGCCTCGCTGCGATAGGGCGAGATGGCCTGGACAAGTGCGGCCTCATTGGTGCCGCTCACGTGCAGCACTGTGCCGAAGGGCGCGACGATATCCACACCATGTCGTCCGGTGAGATCACGGGCGAGGCGGTGGATGTGCTTTTGCGACGCGGCGGTTACGGTCCATGTTTGTAAATTGGAAGCGGCGATGACTTCATCTGCTGTGCCGCGCGCCAGCAATTGGCCGTAGGCGAGGTAGCAAATCTTGTGGCAACGTTCGGCTTCGTCCATGTAATGCGTGCTGACGAGAACCGTCAGGCCGTCGTCGGCGAGTTCGTGGATTTCGTCCCAGAATTCGCGGCGTGCCTTGGGATCGACACCGGCGGTCGGCTCGTCGAGCAGCAAGAGTTTTGGTTTGTGCATGATGCAGGAGGCGAGCGCGAGGCGTTGTTTCCAGCCGCCCGATAATGTCCCCGCTAATTGATTGGCGCGGGCCGTGAGGTTGAGTTTTTCAATGGCGGCGTCCACCGCGTTGCGGCGGTCGGGCAGTTGATAGATGCGGGCGATGAAGTCGAGGTTCTCGCGGATGCTCAGATCTTCATAGAGCGAGAATTTCTGCGTCATGTAACCGACTTCGAGCTTGATGCTCGGGCTCTCGGTCAGAATGTCATAGCCGAGGCAGGTGCCGGTGCCCGCATCAGGTGTGAGCAGGCCGCAGAGCAGACGGATGGTTGTCGTCTTGCCGCTGCCGTTCGGACCGAGGAAGCCGTAGATTTCCCCGCGTGCGACCTGCATGTTCACGTTATCCACGACTTTGCGCGTGCCGAAGGATTTGGTGAGGCCCTCAACGTCGATGACGAGGTTCGCGTCAGACTGTGGATGCTCGACGGCGGACATGATGTTTCATTGCTCCGTCGTTGTCAGTGTCACACGCAGGGGCTGGCCGGGGTGGAATGCTTCCGGCGTGATGTCAGGTATCGCCTCAGCCATGTAGACGAGTTTCGATTTGGCATTTTCGCTATAGATGACTGGCGGGGTGTATTCAGCTTGCGTGGAGATGAAGCGCACGGTACCGGTCAGATTTTCCGCGCAAGCATCGCAGGCGAGTTGCACCTTGTTGCCAATATGGACGCGGCCAAGTTCCGGTTCGGTAATGAAGAAACGGATTTTGATATTGGCGGGCGGCAGGATTGAGACGACGGCTTGTCCCGGGCTTGCGGCTTCGCCCACACGGAAATAGACGTCTTCGACGAGACCGCCCGAGGGCGCGTATCTTTCGCGTTGCGCAAGGTGCCAGTCGGCTTCAGCAAGCGCGGCGTCGGTCGCTTTGAGATTGGCTTCGGCAGCGGCGATCTGATCGGCGCGGGCGGGCAAACCGCCGGTGGCGAGCCTTGCATTGGCCTCGTGGAGTGCGGCGGCTGCTGCATCATGGCTCGCGGTGGCGCTGTCCAGCGCGGCTTTTGAGACATGGCCTTTGGCAAAGAGTTCTTTGGCGCGGCTGAGGTCGCTGTTGGCTTTGGTGAGCGCGGCGGCGGCGCTGGCGCGGGCGGATTTCAGAGCTGTGATTTCGGTAGGACGCAGACCTTTGTTCACATCGTCGCGTTGGGCGCGGGCTTGCGCCTGTCGGGCAAGCGCTTGTTCGCGCGCTGCAATTTGTAAGGTCTGGTCGAGTTGAAAGAGCAGCGCGCCGTCGCCGACTCTATCCCCGCGTTGCACGGGGATCGCTACAATGATGCCGCCTTCGAGCGCTGCGACGCGCACATATTCGCCTTCGGCGTAGCCCTGATAGGTGAGGCCGTCGGCATTGTCGCAACCGCCGGGAAGGAACGCGGCCACGCCGGCAAACAGGAGGGTGTGGAGGCGCATGGTTACGTCTCCCCGTTTGCAGCGAGGCCGCGCAGGACGAACTCGAGATGGTTGGGATGAAATTTGTCGGTGTTGAATTCAGGCATGGGACCGAAAACCTCGGTGGCCAATGCATTCATCAGCAGAGGGAAGATGATGCTCTGAGCGGTAGCGACGGGATCGCAGCGGCGGAACTCGCCGCGTTCAATGCCGCGTTCGATGAGTTGAGCAAAGGTGTGGAGGCCGCGGGAGGCAATTTCGGTCCAGTAGAACTTGGCGATGTCCGGGAAGTTTCCCGCTTCCGACACGATGAGCTTGAGAATGGGGCGCACTTCGTCGGAGCTGACGACGGCGCTGGCGCGGCCATAGATGGCGCGCAGCAGATCGGGGGTTGACCCGTCGAAGGCATGGATGATCGCTTCGAGCTCGCCCATGCGCGGGCTGACCACTTCGTGCAGGATCGCCTTCAGCAGATCGGCTTTGTTGTCGAAATAGAGGTAGATGGTGGCTTTGCTGACGCCGGCGGCTTCTGCCACGTCTTCCAGACGCGTGGCGGCAAAGCCCCGTTCGGAAAAGGCTTTGAGGCCCGCCGCCATGATTTCGCTGGGGCGGGCTTCCTTACGGCGCTGGCGTTTGGGGGCGAAGGTCATGATGTTGCCGTTAATAACTGACTGGTCAGTAATTTATGGCATCAAAAATGGAAGTTCAAGAGGCAAATTGCAGGTTGTTGGCGGCGTGGGGCTGAAAGTCGGGGAGTGGGCGCGCTCAGTCTTCGGTTTTGGCGGGTTTGACCGGCTCTCCCGGCGCCTTTTCCAGACGCAGGTCGCTATGTGCCTTGGCGGATTTTTCATTCAATTTGCGGGCGAGTTTTTTCTCATGACCGCTGCGGCCGAAGCGGATGCGGTTCGCCGCTGCCGTCGCTTCCTTTTCCTTCCGCGCACGTGCTTTTTTGTCATCGCGGGCGATTTTTTGGAATTGGGCGATTTTTACTACATTTTCGTCGTCTGAAATCATAATTTGCCCGCAAATCGGCGGCAGCTTGCCGCAAGATGGTCGCTGAAAGCGAAGACACCTGAAGCGGATTAGTTTAGGTGAAAGGTACAAGACAAGAAACACGGGCATAAGACCATTGGGGTGCCCGCAGCGGGCAACGTCGCTTGCCGACGGGCGGAGACTGATTTTTTGAATACCTTCCTTTCCTATCTTGCCGGTTTTATAGCGCTCCTTCTTGTGGCGGCGCTCGCCGGGCCGACATTTGTGGACTGGAACCAGTTTCGCGGCGAGTTCGAAGCGCAGGCGCAAAAGATTACAGGCCGCGAAGTGACCATCGGCGGTGATATCAGTTTCGTCGTGCTGCCCGCGCCGCATCTCACGCTGAACAATGTTTCGGTCGCCAATGTGGAGGGCAGCGAGAACCCGGATTTCCTGCGCGTCGGTCAAGTTGATGTCGAAGTCGCGCTTGCGCCGCTTCTGAGTGGTCAGATCAGCGCCACCAGCGTCAAGATCGCGCGGCCGCTGATCCATCTCGAAGTAGGGCCCGATGGTGCCAACAATTGGCGCGATCTCGTTTCTCTGTCGCTGCTGCGCGAGAACGGATTTTTTGCACCGTCGTCGGTCAGTCTGGAAAAGGTGAGTTTTGAAGAAGGTGCTGTGACCTTCCGCGACCGGCGCGCTGATCGCAACTGGCGCGTTGATCATGTGAACGGTGATGTTACGGCGACATCGCTGCTCGGGCCGATGCGGGCGGAAATGTCATTGTCGGTCAATGGTATTCCTTTTGCTGTGCGTGCCGGGCTTGGCAATTTCTCGGGCAAGAAGGCCGTCAAGATCACGACGGAAATTCAGAGTCTGAATGCGCCTGCCAAACTTCTCTTCTCCGGCATTTCGACGAGCCTGTCGTCAAACGCCCGCGTGGACGGTACCGCCAGTCTTGAACTTGGTTCGACCAAGGTCGTGGACGGTGAAACGCCGCTTGCGCCCCTGCGCATTGAAGCGGGGATTGTGTCGAACGGCGATACCGCAACATTGCGTAATCTTATTGTTGCGATGGCGGGGACAACCCTGAAAGGCGACGCGCAGGCAAGCTGGCGCGGGCGTCCGAGTTTCGACTTCACGCTGGCCGGTGAAGCGCTGACGCTTGATCCTTTGCTCGACCGCCTTGGAGAGTTTGCCGACAGCGGCAGCGTGCCGCTCGGCGGCCTTGCCAATCTGCCGGTGCCGGGCTGGATTGATGCCAAAGCCGACATCAAGGTGGACGGGCTTTTGTCGCGTGATGTGCTGATTAAGAACGCGGCGCTCAATCTGGATTTAACCAACGGTAAGCTCTATTTGCGCAATTTGCGCGGCAGCGTGGCGGGCAATACGGTCGTGTCGATGCGCGGCGCTTTGGTGCCGGACGACGTGCCGCATTTTGACGGCAAGATATCCGCAACGAGCGATAATCTTTCCGCGCTCTCGCTCTGGCTTGAGTCCTTGCGCAAGGAGCCGGGCGTTACGAAAGTGGGCGAGGTGACCAATGCGGTTTCGGTTGAGTTGAAACCAGCCGATACCAAAGCCGAGCCGATCGACACCACGGCGCGCGCCTTCGCGGTCACATCCACTTTGCGTTTGACGCCGGATATCCTCGCCTTTTCAGATATTCGTGCGGCTTACTCAAAATCCACTGAAGCACCGACACTGACCGGTTCGACGGCCTTGTCCTCATCCGGTGACAGAGTGCTGGTGACGTCCGATCTCGCGGCCACCAATTTCGATCTCGATCCTTTGCGCGCTTTGTGGCCGGTCGATACCGGACCTGCCTATTTGCTTGCTGCCTATGATTTCAACGTCAAAGCGACGGCGGCACGATTGAAATTCGATCAGAAGACTATCACCGGCCTCGAAGTGGTGGCGAGCACGGTTGAGGGAAAGCTTGGTCTTGAGCGGTTTCATGCCGACGCGCTGGCGGGCGCGCGTGTTGTTCTGAGTGGCGTGCTTTCGGGTGTTGCGGAGATGAGGCTCGACGCGTTGCGTGGCACGATGAAGGGCACCGTTGTGTCTGAGGATGCCGGGGATTTCTTCGCACTGTTTGGTTTCGGTAAGTCCGGTTTTGCGGGCCCCGCTGATCTCGGTGTTGATTTTGCTTCGGGCAAGGCTGTGGACAGCGAAGCCGCGCTCGATACGCTGACCGTGAAGGGCACATTGGGCGAGAGCCGCGTTGATGCTGTGATGAAGCGGGCACAAGTCAGCGGCGATGGTGCCGATACGATCAATCTCATCGCCAACGCAAGCAATGCGCAAGGGCGGGCGCTGTTGAAACAGCTTGGTTACGCCGCCAACGAGCGGTTGCTTGGAGCAGGCAGTGCCTCGTTGCAAATGAGCGGTCCGATGGACAAGCCTTATGACATCGCGCTGCGCGTCAATGTGGGCGAGGGGACATTCACCGCAAAAGGTAAGCTCCGTGATCCGATGGGTGCGCGGGTATTCGACGGACAGGCGGATGTTTCTGCCTCGGGCGTTGAAACTGTTCTTGCGGCAGTCGGTGTGCCGGATTATCTCGGCGATTTCATCGTGGCGCAGGCGGCGGGGCCGAGCTTTGTGGCGTCGGCCAAATTATCGAACACCTCTGACGCGATGCTCGTCAACAGTCTGGAAATTGTGACGGGTAATCTGCATGTCGCAGGCGATATATCGCTCGCCAAGGGACATAGCGGGCAGGTGCCTGTGATCAGCGGTTCGGTCGAATCCAACATTCTCGATCTGACACCCGTCTTTGCGGAAGATGCAGAAGCAACCTCGCCCTGGTCGGCGGCGGCGCTTGATCTGTCGCCTATGTCGCAACTCGGCGGCGAGCTTGATGTCAAAGTCGGACAGGTGCGGATCGGCACGTTGCGCCTTGAGGCGGCGGCGATGCATCTGGTGCTGGCCGATGATGTGCTCTCTGTGACGCCGCTGACGGCGAAGATGGCGGATGGTGCTGTGTCAGCGACCGCGCGGATTGAGGGCGGCAAGTCCGGCGTACCGGGGATAGGTCTGACCTACAAACTGGATGATGCGGATTTTGCAAAGCTCGGGCCGCAGGTGATTGGTGCCCGCTTTGCCACAGGTCGCGTCAGTCTCGATTTGCAGGCCGAAGCGCAGGGCCGCAGTTGGCTCGGCATGGTGTCGTCGATCAATGGCGTCGGCAAGGTTTCGACCAACAACGCGCGGTTTGCGCCGCTTAATCTGCCAGCCTATGTGGCGGTGCTGAAAGACGCGGCGGCGGTTGGCGACCTTCCGGGCTTGAGCGGTAAAGTATTGCAATCGGGCGAAACCAAAGTTGACGGGCTCGACGGGGATATATCGTTTAAGGACGGTTTGGGACGGCTGACGCGCGACGGGCTGGTGCTTGATGGCGGGAAGGCGACGCTGTCGGCAATGATTGATGTGCCACGGCTGTCGGTTGATAGCGAGATGCGTGTGGCGATCAATGATCCGGCCGATGCGCCGGGTTATTCCGATAGTGCGGCGGGTAAGATCGGCGAGATTTCGCGGCGTGTGGATACGCAGGCGCTACAGCAATATGCGTCGCGGCGGATATTGGCGAAGAGCATTGAGGACGCGGGGATTAAAAATATTCCCGGTGCGCTGAAAGATCTGATGGGATTGTCGGACAGCATATCCAAAGGTCCGTCGGTGGCCGGTGTGCCGCTGCCGATGCAGAAACCTGACGCACCGCGTTCGTCGCTGCAGTAGTTACTCGCAAGTGGTGGCTTTGTTTTTGAAGTGGCGGAGCACGTAAACGCGCACCGCACCGGAGAGGTTGCCCTCGGCGTCGCGCGTTTCGTCGATGCGGCGTACGAGTTCGTTCACCGACACATCAAGCGAGCAGGCGACTTCCTTCAAGGATTCCCAAAAGGGTTGCTCCAGCGAAATGCTGGTGCGGTGGCCGGAAATGCTGACGGATCGTTTGATTTCGGCGGGCATTTTGATGGACCAATCATAAGACCCTCACCCAACCCTCTCCCAGCGGGAGAGGGTCAGAGAAGGTTAGGTCTTTACTCAGGCGCGATCATTTTTTCAGGACGGACGACTTCGTCGAATTCGGCGTCAGTGACGTAGCCGCCGCCGACGGCTTCTTCGCGGAGCGTTGTGCCGTTTTTATGCGCGGTCTTGGCGATTTTGGCGGCGTTGTCGTAGCCGATCTTGGGTGCGAGGGCTGTGACCAGCATCAGCGAACGTTCGAGCGCGGCTTTGATGTTGTCTTCGCGCGCTTCTATCCCCACCACACAATTTTCGGTGAAACTGACTGCGGCGTCCGACATGAGGCGGACCGACTGGAGGAAGTTATAGGCCATGACGGGATTGTAGACGTTCAACTCGAAGTGACCCTGCGAACCGGCAAATGTCAGCGCGGCGTTGTTGCCGAAGATCTGCACGCAAACCTGCGTCATCGCTTCGCACTGCGTGGGGTTCACCTTGCCCGGCATGATCGATGAGCCGGGTTCGTTTTCGGGCAGCGATAGTTCGCCGAGGCCCGAGCGCGGGCCGGAACCGAGGAAGCGGATGTCGTTGGCGATCTTGAAGAGCGAGGCGGCGACCGTGTTGATGGCGCCGTGGCTGAAGACCATCGCGTCATGGGCGGCGAGCGCCTCAAATTTGTTGGGCGCGGTGGTGAAGGGGAGTTTGGTGATCGCGGCGATGTGTTCGGCGACCTGTTCAGCAAAACCGATGGGTGCGTTGAGGCCTGTGCCGACGGCTGTGCCGCCTTGGGCGAGTTCCATCAGCGCGGGCAGCGTCATTTCAATGCGGGCGATGCCGTTTTCGACTTGTTTCGTGTAGCCGGAAAATTCCTGACCGAGTGTCAGGGGCGTCGCGTCCTGCGTGTGGGTGCGGCCGATCTTGATGATCTTCGACCACTGGTTCGCCTTGTCGTTCAGCGCGTTGCGGAGCTGCTGAAGCGCGGGAAGCAAGCGATGGTGGATTTCTTCGGCGCAGGCGATGTGCATGGCGGTCGGGAACGTGTCGTTCGACGACTGGCTCATGTTGCAGTGATCGTTGGGATGGACCGGTTTCTTCGACCCCATTTCGCCGCCGAGCATTTCGATGGCGCGGTTCGAGATCACTTCGTTGGCGTTCATGTTCGACTGTGTGCCCGAACCCGTCTGCCAGACGACGAGCGGGAAATGTGCGTCGAGCTTGCCTTCGATGACTTCCTGTGCGGCTTTGACGACGGCGTCGCCGATGGTCTTGTCGAGCCGGCCGAGGCCCATGTTGGTTTCAGCGGCGGCGCGTTTGACGATGCCCAAAGCGCGGACGATGGGGGCGGGCTGTTTTTCCCAGCCGATTTTGAAATTGCCGAGCGAGCGTTGCGCCTGCGCGCCCCAATACTTATCCGCTTCGACTTCAATCGGGCCGAATGTGTCTGTTTCTGTGCGGGTTTTGGTCATTTTGGGCGCTCCAAGGGGTCAATTCCGTTGGGCGCTGATTTAGCACGGGGAGGCCAAGGGGCCAAGGCAGGAGGTGGATCCCAAAATACGTCGTTATGCGCGGGCTTGACCCGCGTATCCACGTCTTGGCGGCAAAGGAAGACGTGGATGGCCGGATCAAGTCCGGCCATGACGAAGTTAGAGATTTGGCTGTGGTGTTATTTCTTCCGGAATGCGTCGAGGCTGACGACGGCGCCGTCGGGTTTGGGGGCGTCGGCGGCGGCAACCAGTTCGGCTGCTTTGGGGGCTTCTGCGGGCGCCTCGGCTTGCTTCACCTCGAACTGGAGGCCGAATTGCACCGATGGATCGAAGAAAGCGTGGACGGCGGAATAG
>TARA_R110000868_G_scaffold32036_7_pt1 | contig 14480 bp, 12 predicted proteins | sample TARA_R110000868 | Tara Oceans TARA_R110000868 (sample SAMEA4397489) | marine metagenome | biome: Polar Biome; feature: [SRF] surface water layer (ENVO:00010504); material: water (ENVO:00002006), including particulate matter (ENVO:01000060) such as... | depth 5 m | reverse complement strand
GGGCTTTCAAGATACCGGGCGTATATTTCCTTCATCGAAATACCGGGCCGGAAACGCATCAGCCCGTATCGCACCCACAGCATGTACCCGGTCAGCGACCGCGTGTGATAGATCATGATGCGGGCCGTGCCGCCGGGGCGCAGGACACGGTGGATTTCCGCCACCGCGGACGGTGTGTCGGGAGAGTGATGGATCACCCCCCAGGAATAGACCAGGTCGAAGCTGTTATCGGGAAACGGCAGCCGCTCGGCGTCGCCGCGCATCACGCGGGGGGTGAACCCGTCCTGCAGAAGCCGTATCCGGGTATAGGCGACGCCCCGGTTGCTGAGATCCATGCCGGTCAGGTTGCGCGGTCCGGCCTTGGCCCAGTGCAGGTGGTCGGTGCCCATGCCGGTGCCGATCTCCAGCACGTCCCGGCCGCGCCCGCTGTCGAAATCCGCGAAGGGTGGCAGATAGGGCTCGAACACGTATCGCTGCGCCGCTTCCGCCGTCAGCCTTTCGCGCTCGTCCGCGCCGACTGCCCAGAATTCGCCGGCGGAAGCCTCTTCCCAGAAATCGCGTACGGACGATTTTTCGGTGTCATTCGTCATGTCGAACCGTCATAAACTGTTGTCCTGCTTGGGAAATGCGCCCCGGAACCCCGAATATTACGTGATTTGACCCAAACTATTCGACATCGGCCCCGAAAGAAACCTGGCTTGCCATGTGCGGCATAGCGGGTTTCGTCGGCGCATGGACTCCGTCGCTCGCCGCGGCGATGACGGCGGCAATCGCGCATCGTGGCCCTGATGGCGACGGCCTGTGGTCGGAAGACGGTGTTGCGCTGGGGCACCGGCGCCTGTCGATCATCGATTTGTCCGACGCCGCCGCCCAGCCGATGCACAGCGCCAATGACCGTTACGTGCTCACCTATAACGGCGAAATCTACAATTTCGCCGACCTCCGACGGGAACTGGAACAGGCGGGCGCGGTCTTCCGCACCGGGTCCGACACCGAAGTGCTGCTCGAACTGTTTGCCCGCGACGGGCTTGCCTGCGTCGAACGCCTGAACGGGATTTTCGCTTTCGCCGTGTGGGACCGGCGCGATCGTGTTCTGTCCGTCGCCCGCGATCATCTGGGGGTGAAGCCGCTTTACTATGCATCCCTGAAACAGGGATTCCTTTTTGCGTCCGAACTGAAAGCGTTGACCCTGTGCGCCGACCTGCCGCGCGATGTCGACGCCGCGGCGGTTGCCGACCATCTCGGCTTCCTGTGGACGGCCGGCGAGAACACCATGCTGCGCAGCGTCAAAAAACTCCGTCCCGGCTGCGCGCTGACCGTCACCGCCGACGGCACGGTCTCGCCGTCGCGCTATTACCGCACCCCTCTTTTCGATGCGGCCGCGCCGCCGACCCCGGATGATGCCGATGCGCTCCGCGACATGATCGACCGGATCGTTGCGGACCAGATGGTCGCCGATGTCGATGTCGGCGCGCTGCTGTCGGGCGGGGTGGATTCCAGCGCCATCGTCGCCGCCATGTGCCGGGCGACCGACCCTGCGAAAATCACCACCTTCTGCGCGGCGGTCACGAAGCCCGAAGGGGGCACCGACAATTTCGGCGACGACCAGACCCATGCCCGTACCGTGGCAAAGCATCTGGGCGTCAAGCTGATCGAGGTATCGACCGATGCCGATCTTATTTCGGAACTGCCGGCGATGGTGTGGCAGCTCGACGAGCCGACGGCGGATTTTGCCGCCGTCCAGACCATGCTGCTCGCCCGCGCGGCGCGGGAAAACGGCATAAAGGTGCTGCTGTCCGGTGTCGGCGGCGACGACCTGTTTACAGGCTACGGCCGTCACACCGCCGGGCTGATCTGGGCGATGGCGAACCGGGTGCCCGGGCTGCGCAGTGTCGGCGGCGCGGTGCTGGGCCTGTTCCCGCCGTCCAGTATCCTCGGCCGTCGCCTGCAAAGGATCGGGGCGCTGCTGTCGATGCCCGAAGACGAAATGCTGGCCGACGGGATGAGCTATTCGGCCGTCGGCGCCGGCCGCCGCCGTATGCTGCTGGCCCCCGGCCTGCGCGACGCCGCCGCCGCCGACGGCATTGCGGAAGGGCTGCGGGCGTCGTTGATGCACACACGGGGACATCACCCGGTCGAACGGTTTCTCGACCTCGAACTTAACGGGTTCATGCCCGACCATAACCTGAACTATTCCGACAAGATGGCGATGCGCGAGAGCGTCGAGATACGCGTGCCGCTGATCGACCGCCGCCTGGTGGCGAGCGCCATGCAGTTGCCGCTGAACGCCAAAATTTCGCTGCGGGAAACGAAACGCATCCTGCGCGCCTCGCAGCGCGATCGCCTGCCGGCCGAAATTCTCACCCGGCCCAAACAGGGCTTCGGGGTGCCGGTACGCAGCTGGCTGCAGGGACCGGCCCGCGACATGATGGAAGACCTGACGTCCCCCGCCACGGTATCGTCCCGCGGCCTGTTCGATGCCGGCGCGGTCGCGGCGCTGAAAACCGATTTCTACGCTCAGCGGGTCGACGCGGCATTCACCCTGTTCCCGATGATGGCGATGGAGCTATGGTGCCGGGCACTGGATAACGCGGCCCCCGCGCCGGAGACGACTGCATTATGACGTTCAGGCTGACATCCGATCCGTCGGAAAGCATCCGCAAGATCGAAAAGATCCTGCTGATGCTGCGCTTTGTCTGGCGATTTCCGCGCGTCAAGGGCGGTTGGCCGAAATACGAATATCTTAAACCCTGGCTGGCGGATCTGGTGCCGGCGACGGTGGTCGATATCGGCGTCAATCACGGCCAGTTCCTGCATCTTGCGGCGCGCCTCTGGCAAGGTGCCGATATCGTCGGCGTTGAGCCCAACGCGGCCCTGGCCGCGAAGGCGGCCGGGTTGTACCGCGCCGAGTCCCGCATCCGGATTGAATCCTGCGCCGTCGGCGCGGAAAACGGGCAGATCGACCTGTTCGTGACCGCGAACGACCAGAACAGTTCCGTCCATGCGCCGAGCGATGCCTTTCACGACGACCGCACGGATGACGGCGTGGTGCGCACCGAACCGGTCGCCCTGAAACGGCTCGATGCGCTGCTCGACGGCGCATCGGGACCGATGCTGCTGAAAATCGACGTCCAGGGCGCCGAGCTGGAAGTGTTGCAGGGCGCGGGCGAGCGGCTCGAAGACGTGTCGGTCATCATCATCGAATCGCCGTTCGAGACCGCCTATGACGGCGCTGCCGGGTTCGATGAAATTTACCGTTTCCTGACCGCGCGCGGGTTTGTCTATGAAGGCGCGCTCGGCCAGCTCAATTCGAAAAAGACCGGCCGCGTGCGGCAGGAGGATTCGATCTATGTGCGGGCATAGTTGCGCCACGGCGACAGGGCGGCATAGATTGCGGGAAATCAGGAAGATGTGGTTGCGTAAATGAAACAGGTCGTACAAAGCGCCCGTTCGGGCAAGCTGGCGCTGAAAGAGGTGCCGGAGGTCCGGGTCCGGTCCGGGCATCTGCTGGTGCGCACCCGTGCCTCGCTGATATCGGCGGGCACCGAGCGCATGGTCGTGCAGTTCGCCAAGAAAAGCCTGGCGTCGAAGGCGCGGGCGCGTCCGGACCTGGTGCGCAAGGTGCTCGACAAGGCGAAACGCGACGGCATCGGCGCCACCATGCGCGCCGTCATGGCGCGGCTGGACGAACCCCTGCCGCTCGGCTATTCGGCGGTCGGCGAGGTGGTCGAGGTCGGCGCCGGTCTCGAAGGAAAATTCCGGGTCGGCCAGCGGGTCGCCATTGCCGGTGCCGGGCTTGCCAACCATGCCGAACTGAATGCCGTACCGGAAAATCTGTGCGCGCCTGTGCCCGACGACGTGAACGACGAAGAAGCCTGTTTCGGCACGCTCGGCGCGATTGCCATGAACGGCGTGCGGCTGGTGGAGCCCCAGTTCGGCGATGTGATAGCGGTAATCGGGGCAGGTCTCGTCGGCCAGCTTGCCGCCCAGTTTGCCGATCTCGCCGGCTGCCGGGTGATCGTGCTCGACTACAATGCCGAACGGCTCAAGCTGGCGACCTATGCCGGGGCGGAAATGGTCTGCGATCTGTCCCAGGGCGATCCCACGGCGGCGATCATGGAATTTTCCGGCGGCCGCGGCTGCGACGGTGTCGTGATCGCCGCGGCGACGGAGTCGAGCGAGCCCTTCGACACCGCGGCCACGATCGCCCGCGACAAGGCGAAGATCAGCCTGGTCGGGATCACCGGCACCGAGTTCGATTACCGCCTTTTCATGAAAAAGGAACTGTCGGTCGTGGTGTCGCGGTCCTACGGCCCGGGGCGCTACGATCCCGATTACGAAAACCGCCATATGAAATACCCGGTCGGTTTCGTGCGCTGGACCGAAACGCGAAATCTCGAAGAAACCGTGCGGCTGATGTCGCGCCGCCGCGATCACCGCCTGCAGGTCGAACAGATGATCACCCACCGCTTCCCGTTCTCGGACGCGGAAAGCGCCTATGACATGGTGACGAAAAATACCGAACCGCATCTCGGCGTGATCCTGGAATACGACGGCGAGGCGAGGGAAAAACCGCCGAAACTGCGTACGCCCGTATCGGTTTCCACCGGCGCGCCAGCATCCGGAAAATGCGTGCTGGGCGTCATCGGCGCCGGCAATTTCGCGCGCACGGTACTGTTGCCGCGCCTGAAAAAGATCGACGCGGTGGAGCTGCATACGCTGGTTACCCAGCGCGGGATTTCCGCCGATCATTCGGCGGACAGTTTCGGTTTCGCCCATGCCGATACCGACGACGCTGCGATCTTCGCCAACCCGGACATCAACGCGGTGCTCATCACGACGCCCCATTCCACCCATGCCGCGCTGACCGCGAAGGCGCTGGCGGCGGGAAAGAACGTGCTGGTCGAAAAACCGCTGGCGCTCGACCGCGACGAGCTCAACACCGTCATCCGCGCGCGGCTGCAGTCGGATGCGTTCCTGCAGGTCGGGTTCAACCGCCGTTTCGCGCCGCTTGCGGTTCAGGCGCGCGACCGTCTCGCTGCCGCCGGCGGCAGCAAATACGTTCTGCTGCGCGTCAATGCGGGCCAGTTGCCGGATGACAGCTGGCAGAACGCGGCGGAGGAAGGCAATGGGCGTATCCTCGGCGAAGTGTGCCATTTCATCGATCTCGCCCGGTTTCTGGTCGGTGACGATATCAGGACCGTCCAGGCCGCTGCCGCGCAGGTCTCCCAGGGCGCGTGCGACGATCTTACCGTATCGTTGAACTTTGCCGATGGCAGTCTCGCGACCATCGCCTATACGGCGCTCGGCGATACCGCCTATTCGAAGGAACTTGTCGAAGCCTTTGCCGGCGGCACCGTGATCAATATCAACGATTTCCGCGGGCTGACCGTCACCGCGGGCGGAAAGGAATCCAAGCTCGGCAAATCGATGGAACAGGACAAGGGCCACGCGGCGGAGCTGAAGGCCTTTGCCGAAGCCGTGGCGTCCGGCGGTCCCGCGCCCGCCGACGAAGCCGAACTGGTCCAGTCCAGTTTCGCGACCATCGCCGTGCTCGAATCCCTGCAACGGGGCGGACCGGTCGATCTCTGATGACCGTGTTGCCGCCGCGTAGCGCCTAGCATGAACCCGGGCCGTCTCTGGCGCACCGTCCGCCATCTGACCGCCGAACAATGGGTGTTCAGGTTCATCTGTCGCGGGCGGCGTCTGGTGATGCGTCATCACCCGATGTTCAGCCGCCGCCGGATCGAACGGGCGGCGCAACGCCTGCCGCTGCCGGATCCGTCCTCGGGCGCGGCCCGCGACATCGCCGGTATCGTGCTGCAACTCCAGATGGCGGTCCATGGCGACAGTTTCGACGGCGCGCCGGACGGCCGCTTTACCCTGCTCAACCGGGACTACGATTTCGGCGGGATAGACGGGGTGTCGTGGCGCGGCGAATTTCACGAAGGCAATAACCCGCTGCGGCGCATGAATCTCGCCTATATGGGCTATGCCGTGCCGTTGCTGGCGCGCGGCCGCGCCGAAGACCTCGCCGCCATGCATCGGCTGCTGGACAGCCTGGATGTCCAGAACGACTGGTCGTTGCCAGGGGTGTTTCGCGATGTCTGGAACGCCTATACCGCCAGCCACCGGTTGATAAACCTGTTATCCGGCCTGGCGCTGTACCGCCGCGCCGGCGGACCGCCCGACCCGGCGGCGGAGACCGCCATCCTCGGACATGTCCGGTTCTGCGCCGCGTTCGTGCGCGGCAATCTCGAACGCGATCTGCAGTTCAACCACCTGATGAAGAACTATGTCGCGCTGTCCGCCTATGCGGGGGCCTGTGCGGAATCCGCGCCCGCCTTCGCCGTGCTGAAGAACGCCGTACCGAAATCGATCCGCCAGAATATCCTCGCCGATGGCGGCCAGGCGGAACGCTGCCCGATGTATCACGTGCTGTCGATGCTCGACATACGCATCCTGGCGGCCAGCCGCCTGTTCGCCGAGACGTGGCAGCCGGAACTGGACGGCACCGTGGCGCGCATGGCGGCGGCCCTGCCGGTTATGACGCTGGCGGATGGCGAAATCGCGCTGATGAACGATTCATGGATCGGCGAGGCGCCCCGGGCCGGCAGCGTTGTCGATCTGTCGGACATCGCGCCGGTCGAGCGGATTCCGGAAACCGGCTATGTCCGGCTGGGGCAGGGCGGCGATTCGGTCGTGTTCGACTGCGGCCCCTGCGGGCCCGACGACAATCCCGGGCACGCCCATGCGGATTTCCTGACCGTTGAGGCGACGGCGGCGGGCAAACGCTTCCTCGTCGATACCGGCGTGCCAACCTATACCGCGGGGCAGGACCGGGATGCGTCGCGGTCGTCCGCTGCGCATAACGGGCCGCGCCTGACCGGGGCGGAGCCGATCGAGTTCTGGAAATCGTTTCGCGTCGGCCGGCGCGGCTACGCGGGCGAGCTGGATCTTTGTCCGCTGGATGTTGCGCCGCTGTTCGCTGCCGGCTGGCAGAGCGGTTATGCCCATCTCGGGGCCGACCTGCGCCGGGTGATCTGCCTTTGGCCCGGTGAAGGCCTGCTGGTTGCCGATCTGTGGCGGGGCGGGGCGGGGGGTGCCGCAACGTCGTTTCTGATTCCGTCGGACTGGACGGCGGAGACCGGTCATCGGTATTCGCAGGCCGGTACGCGCCTGACGGTGCAGGCGCTGGCCGGCGCTCTGTCCGCGCCCACGGCCGCGGCGTACTGGTACCGGTTCGGGGTCGAACGACGGGCGCACCGCATCGATGTCGTCCCGGCAACGACGGACGGACAAGCGCGCGCTGCGGTTTTTTTCGCCTGGTCGGAGAATGCACAAGTTCCTAGACAGGCTTTCGTATCGCAACTTTTCGAGAACCTTGCCGCCGCAATTCCAAGACAGGCCGAATTGGTCTAGAACCGGGTCCGACAGGAGTATCGCGTATGAAAATAGTTGTATTCGGACTGGGCTATGTCGGCGCTACCGCGACCGCGTGCCTTCTGAAGGACGGTCACACCGTAGTCGGCGTCGATGTCAGCCCCGAAAAGGCGGCGCAGATTCAATCCGGACGGTCGCCGGTCTCCGAACCGGGACTCGACGATCTGCTGGCCGGCGGGCGCGACGCTGGGCGGCTTTCGGCCGATACCGGTGTCGGCGGCCATCTCGACGACGCCGATATCGCGATGATATGCGTCGGCACGCCGTCTTTGCCGGGGGGCGGGCTGGACCTGACTCAGGTCTGCGCCGTCTCGGCCGAACTCGGCGCGGCGTTGAAGACGCGCGATGCGGACCGTGCCCCGCTGATCGTTGCCTACCGGTCGACCATGTATCCCGGTGCGATGGAGGACGTGATCCTGCCGGTTCTGACCGGCGCGGCGGGCGAGGATGCCGGCACGCGTTTCGAGGCCGTTCTGAACCCCGAATTCCTGCGCGAATCCACCGCAATCAGGGATTATTACGCGCCGTCGCGGGTTGTCGTCGGCGAGCGCGAAGCCGGTGTCAGCAAGCGCATGCTCGGGATTTACGATCATATCGACGCGCCGTTCTTCGAACTTCCCTACCGGACGGCCGAGATGGTCAAGCTGTCGGATAACGGCTTTCATGCGCTGAAGGTCGTCTTCGCGAACGAAATCGGCCGGCTCGCGCTGGAGCTGGACGTCGATCCGACGCCGCTGGCCGACGTGTTCCTTGCCGATACGAAGCTGAATATTTCGCCGTATTACCTGCGGCCCGGCGGCGCCTTCGGCGGCTCCTGCCTGCCGAAGGACGTGCGCGCGATTTCGGCGCTGGCCGGGGGGCGGGGCGTCGACCTGCCGGTGATGTCGAACGTGATCAAATCGAACGAGGCGCATAAATCCTACCTCGCCGGGCGGGTGATGGACCGCCTGCAGCCCGGCGGGAAGGTGCTATTGATCGGGCTGACCTTCAAGGCGGAAACCGACGATTTGCGGGAAAGCCCGCTGATCGACCTCGCCGAATCTCTGGTCGGCAAGGGATACGATTTGAAGATTTACGATCCCGACCTTAAGAACCGGGAACTCGTCGGCGCCAACCTCGCCTTCGTCCAGCAACGCCTGCCGCATCTGTCGCGGCTGCTGGTCGAGGATATCGAAGCGGCGGGGGACGTTTCCCTGGTCGTTGTCGGCAAAGGCGTGAAAATCGACCGGACTGTTTTCGACGGCCGCGCGGCAGTCGTCGACATAGACCGTCTGTAAAGACGATGACGGCCGGTCTGCCAAAGGTCATGCGCGTCGAACCCGCGCCGCGCCCATTCGCCATCGCGATCGCCTATAGCCGCCTGCCGCTGCCCATGACCCGCGCCGATCAGATGACGGTCGCCCATCTTATTTCGTTTCTGGCGGCGCGCGGGCATGCCATCGATTTTTATGCGCTCGATAACGGCGAGGAGATCAGCGCCGAACACCGCGCCTGGATCGGGGATGTCTGCCGCAGCGTTCATATCTTTCCCCACGGTCCCGTTCGCCGGGTCATGGGGGCGCTGGGCGGTTTGCTGCGCGGCCTGCCGTTGCAGGTCGGCTGGTTTTCCAACCGGGCCCAGACCCGGGCCGTGCGCGCCGGGCTCGGCAGTGCCGATATCGGCTACAGCTATTATATCCGCAGCGCCGAAACCATGCGCGGTCTCGGTCGGTCGCGCCGGCGGGCGGAAGGCCCGGTGACGTTCCTCGCCATGCAGCTTTCCCAGGCGCTGAACACGCGGCGCATGGCGCAGCATTACCGAAACCTGAAGGAAAAGCTGCTTTATGCGGTCGAGACGCGGCTGGTGCAGAATTACGAGCCGCGCGTCTGGGCGGATTTCACGCGCACTGTGCTGATCGGCCAGCAGGATGTCGACGAGATCGCGTCGGCCTGCCGCGACCGCGGCCTGCCGGAAATAGACAACGTGGTGTTCGGCCCGCATGGCGTCGATGTCGACCGGTTCGCGCCGCGCACCGATATCGCGGAAGAACCCTTCACCCTGGTCTTCAACGGCGTGCTGCGCACCTACACCAATGTGCACGCGATCGTCTGGTTCGCCGAGAATGTCTGGCCGCTGGTACGCGCGGGCGAAGCGCGGGCGAAACTGCTGATCGTCGGCCGCGATCCGCGGCCCGAAGTCCTGGCGCTGGCGGCGCTTGACGGGGTGACCGTCACCGGCGAAGTGCCCGACCCCGCCGATTACATCGCGCGCGCCGCCGTCTGCATCAACCCGGTCCAGGTCGGCGCCGGCATGCAGAACAAGCTGATCGAATTCATGGCCATGCGCAAAGCGGTCGTCGCCACCACCGTCGCGAATGAAGGCATCCGGGCGACGCCGGGCGACCATCTTGTTATTGCCGACGACGCGCGAAGTTTTGCCAATTCGGTGCTCGCGCTTCTGGCCGATCCGGCCCGGCGCGACCGCCTTGCCGAAGCCGCCCGCGCCTATATTCTGAAAAGCTGGACCTGGGAAGCGCATTTCCTGACCCTCGAGGCGGCGATGCTGGATGCGCTTGAGGATTCCGAATCGCCCGAAAATGCGCTATCCAGTTCCCATGGAGACTGAATCGATGAATCTCGACGCCTATTTCGACGCTGAACTCGACGAGCATGATGCCGTTGTTGCGGCCACGCGTGCGCTCAAAGCGGATTTTATCCGCCTGGCGGAGCTGTGCGCAAAGGCGGTCAACGCGGGCAACAAGCTGGTTTTTTTTGGCAATGGCGGCAGCGCCGGGGATGCCCAGCACCTCGCGACCGAGCTGGTATGCCGCTACAAGGTGAACCGCCGGGCGCTGCCGGCGATTGCCTTTACAACCGACACGTCGCTCCTGACCGCGGCGGCCAACGATTTCGGGTACGACACCGTATTCGCCCGCCAGGTCGAAGCCCTGTGCAAGCCGGGCGATGTCGCTATCGGGATCACGACATCCGGGCAGAGCGCGAACGTGACGAAGGCGCTCGAATGCGCGCGCGATATGGGCGTGGTCCCGGCGGCGCTGACCGGCAAGGACGGTGGAAAGCTGGTCGGTCTGGCCGATCCGCTGCTGATCGTGCCGTCGGAAACGACGGCGCGCATCCAGGAAATGCACATCACGCTCGGCCAGATGCTGTGCGATGTGCTCGAACAAAAATGCGCCTGAGATGATCGCGCCGGATCTCACCGCGCTTGCCGAACGCATCACGGCGCTGCAGGGCGCGCGGGTGGTCTGTGTCGGGGACGTGATGCTCGACCGGTTCGTCTATGGCGAAGTCACCCGGATATCGCCTGAAGCGCCGATCCCGGTCTGCCGTGTGACCAACGAAACGGTCATGCTCGGCGGCGCCGGCAACGTCGTGCGCAACCTGGTGTCCGTCGGGGCGTTGGTCGATTTTGTCAGCGTTACCGGCGATGACGAAATCGCCGGCGATATCGGCCTGCTGTTGCGCGATCTCGCCGGGGTGACGCCGACGCTGGTGGTCGATACGGGCCGGCCGACAACCAGCAAGATGCGCTACGTCGCCGGCGGGCAGCAACTCCTGCGGGCGGACCGTGAAGTGACGACGCCGATTTCCGACGATGTCGCCGATTCCGTGTTTGCGGCGGCGGAGGCCGCGCTGTCGGGTGCCGGCGCGCTGATCGTATCGGATTACGGCAAGGGGACGATAACGGACCGGCTGGTTGCGCGCCTGATCGCGGCGGCGAAAAGCGCCGGGAAACCGGTCATCGTCGATCCGAAATCGCGCGATTTCGGCCGCTATGCCGGTGCGTCGCTGATTACGCCGAACCTGAAGGAACTGGGCGAAGCCGCCGATGGCGACCTGTCGTCCGAAGACGGGATCGTGGCGGCGGCGCGCGGCCGTCTTGCCGCCGCCGGGATCGGCGCGATGCTGGTGACCCGCGGCGCGCAGGGCATGTCCCTGATCGCTCCGGACAGGGCGGACCATTTCCCGTCCCGCGCGCGCGAAGTGTTCGACGTATCTGGCGCGGGCGACACGGTGCTGGCCGTGCTGGCGGCGGGTATTGCGGCGGGCACGCCCATGATCGAAGCGGCGCAGCTCGCGAATGTCGCCGCCGGAATCGTTGTCGGCAAGACCGGCACCGCGGTGGTCTATGCCGACGATCTGCATGCCGAGCTGGGTGAGATGACCGGGCTCAGCGGCCCGCAGCCGCCGTTGCGCCTGGCGGCGGCGCTGGACCGTATCCGGACATGGAAGGACCGCGGCGAGAAGGTCGGGTTCACCAATGGATGTTTCGATCTTCTGCATCCGGGTCATGTATCGCTTCTGGCATCCGCGCGTTCGACCTGCGACCGGCTGGTCGTGGGCCTGAATTCGGATGCGTCGGTAAAGCGCCTGAAAGGCGAAAACCGGCCCATGCAGAACGAGGCCGCGCGGGCGGCCGTGCTGTCGTCGCTCGAAACCGTCGACCTCGTCGTGATCTTCGACGAGGACACGCCGGAAGCGCTGCTGCACGAAGTCCGGCCCGATATCCTTGTGAAGGGGGCCGACTACACGGTCGAAACGGTGGTCGGCGCCGATCTCGTGCAGTCCTATGGCGGGAAAGTCATCCTCGCCGACATCGTGCCGGGCTTCAGCACCACGGCCACCATCGCCCGGATGAACGCTTCCTGACGGGAGAGAATTCCATCGCGACCGAACACATCTGGTACGGCCTGGCGTGGTTGTCCTTCGGTGCGCTGCATTCGGTACTGGCGGCCGACAGCGTGAAGGCCGCTCTCCGCCTCGGGCGCTACAACCGCCTGGCCTATAACGGTTTTGCCCTGCTGCATCTCGGAATCGTCTGGTGGTTGGGGCGTTTCTGGCTGGGCGATGCAGCGCCGCTCGGACTGCCGCCTGCCGCCCGCACGGCCGGCGATGTCGTGTCGCTTCTCGGTGTTGCCGTTATCGCGGTCGCCCTGACGGGATACGACCGGGGCCGGTTTCTCGGCATGACGCAGCTGCGGGCACCGGACGTCGAGCCGGACGAGGGGTTAAGGATCGACGGGCTGCATCGCTACGTGCGCCATCCCCTGTATTCCGGACTTTTTCTGATGCTCTGGGGACATGCGCAAACGGAATTTGCGCTGGCGACGGCGTTCTGGGGCAGCGTTTACCTGGTCATCGGCACCCTATTCGAAGAACGCCGCCTGATTGCGCGGTATGGGCAGGCCTATGCGGCGTACCGGTCGCGTGTCCCGGCTTTCGTTCCGTGGCGCGGGAAGAGCGCAGATTAGGCTTCCGGTTCAGATTTCCAGGCAGCGGGCGACGCGATAGGTGGTGCGGTCCATGCAGACGCCGCGTCGGGCCGCTTGCGTGAAATACCTGTCCGCCCGGTCGCGCGTCCGTTGCAGGTCGCGGGCGATCAATGCGCGCATGCACTGGTAATAGTCCGCTGTCCGCTTGCGGTAGCCCGCCCTGCGGCAGTTGATCGATGCCAATTCCCGTTTCTCGATAAGCGATGTGGTGTCGCGCATCTCCGTCATCGCGTTCGCGCTGATCGCCAGCGGCACACGCGTCGTTTTATGCGCCGTACAGCCCGCGGAAAGCAGCCCCAGCATTATGATTGCGCCAACCCGCAACATAATTCTAACCCCTGTTCGTTTTTATTCGCGTCGTTCGTGCCGTTGTTTTTCAACAGCTTATGATCGAAATATGACAGGGAAAAGACGCGCATACAATCGTATTTAAGAAAATGATCCCGTGCTGCGGGCAGAAAAGGTCGGTACGCCTCTACCCGCTTAAAGCATCCTGGCCCATATGCCGCAGGCGGTCGCTGGCGGCGATTGCGAAACGGATAAGCTGGCGGCGTTTCCGGTTGGTATTCAGCTTGTGGGTAAGACTTTCGCGTCGGACGGCGGCGTCATAGGGGTCGGCGACGATCAGCCCGCACTCATCCGGCATCAGATCGACCGGGAAACCCGCGGGCACCGCGAAATAGAACCGCTCGCAGAACCCCAGGTATTCCTGCCATTTCCGGTCGCCGCGGAAATCGGCAACTGTGCTTTTGACCTCGACGATAACGAATTCGCCGTTGCGGTCGATCGCCATGACATCGACCCGCCGGCCATTCGTCAGCTTGAATTCGGTTAATGTGCCGAAGCCGAGGTCCTGAAACAGCCTGCAGACGCCGCGGGTGATCAGGCGGGTGGTTTCAGGAACATCGGGTGGGGTATCGAAAATCGACATGGGGAACATAACGTAAACAAAAAAGCGGGCGTGTTCCAACATTTAAGACTTTAAAACAACCGCTTTTGGCACCATTTATTAAAGCTGGTAGTTTATAGTGCGATATGCGGGCATGTGTTTGCCCAGAATTGAGGTTCAGCGATGGGCGAAAATCTCTCGACGCAAAAAATCGACCGGCGCAAGGCGCTGGCACGCCTGGGGTTGGGAACAGCCGTTGCCTATGTTGCGCCGACGGTCCTTCACCTGGACCGCAGCGCGAACGCGGTGACGCCTTCCTGCAACAATGCCGTCAAGGGCAACCCCTGGTGCGGCGGAAGTGGTGGCAAAAGCGGCAGCAAGGGCAAGGGCAAGTAGGCTCTGCGCGCCGACCGGTTTCGTTCGCTGGTGCCTGTGGTAAATTGGGGCGGACCGAACGGAACTGATTTTTCACCATGACAGACAATATCGATCGGTTCGACCGGGCTACCGAGCTTGCCGGACGTGGAAAGTCCGAGGAAGCGGCCGCGCTGTACCGCGACATTCTTGCCGCGCAACCGAAGCATCTGGCCGCCGCAAAGGCCCTGGCGGAGATCGTCGAGGCGGGCCGGGCGACGGGCGACGGTGCGGCCGCCCGAAAAGCGGTGACGGATATCGAAACCGAAAGCACCTACAGCGTCGGCAAAACGGCGCTTGCCCACGGGCGCTTCGACGTCGCCATACGGTGTTACCGGAAAATCCTCGATCTCGACCCGGATTACGACGATGCGATCTGGGGACTGGCCGAGGCGCATTACGGCAACCGCAACCTGAAGGAGGCCCTGAACTGGTATCGGGCCTATAGCGACAAATACCCC
>TARA_R110000868_G_scaffold127493_7_pt1 | contig 14480 bp, 12 predicted proteins | sample TARA_R110000868 | Tara Oceans TARA_R110000868 (sample SAMEA4397489) | marine metagenome | biome: Polar Biome; feature: [SRF] surface water layer (ENVO:00010504); material: water (ENVO:00002006), including particulate matter (ENVO:01000060) such as... | depth 5 m | reverse complement strand
TTTCCTAACACAAAACCAATAAAAGCTTACATCAAACATTGTTTTGCCACAAAAAAATAGACGGCCTGAATCTGGGGAGTAATCATTTTAGAAAGTTTCTACTAAGAGAAAAACGGATTCTTCTCAAGAGTATATTTTCACGGAGGAAATAATGAGAAAACTAGTTCTAGCTGCACTACTAACAGTGCTCACTTACGGACCAAGCGTTCAAGCTTGTTCAGAAAATGGCCACACAGGTATCGCTGAAGAAAACACTATGCACATTGGTGTTAACGACAAAAATGCGAACACTACTATTGATGAAGCTACATTTAATAGTGTTCTTGATCGCATCGAAGCAATCTTTACTCCTGACTTCGCAGCTCGCGGCAAGCAACTAGACGTTGTTCGCAAATGGTCTGATGGAACTGTAAATGCTTATGCTCAGCAATCAGGTAACACTTGGAAGATCACTATGTTTGGTGGTTTAGCTCGTCACGTAGAAGCAACTGCTGATGCTTTTGCTGCCGTAGCTTGTCACGAACTTGGTCACCACATTGGTGGCGCTCCAAGAAAAGGCTCTATTTGGGGTTCATCATGGGCTTCAAACGAAGGTCAATCTGACTACTACGCAACTTCAAAGTGTATGCGTAAATACATGGAGTCAGAAGATAACCAAGCTGTAGTTGCAGAAATGGAAATTCCACAAGTTGTAACTGATCGCTGTGAAGCTGCTTTTGCAAACGCAGAAGAAATTGCAATGTGTAAGCGTGGCGCTATGGCCGGCGAAGCTCTTGCTAAACTTCTTAACTCTCTTCGCACTGGTTCTGATCCAGTAGCATTCACAACTCCTGATCGTGCGGTTGTTTCTTCAACAAACCACAATCACCCAGCTGCTCAGTGTCGCCTTGATACTTATTTTGCTGGTGCTATCTGTGACCAAGATGCTTCAATCGATCCAAGTGGATCAGATGCAACAACTGGTTACTGTATGCGTGTAGATGGTTACCAAGATGGTACTCGTCCACTATGCTGGTTCAAGCCATCTGCTTCTCTATAATTTAAAACTTATATAGAAAAATAAGGGCCTCGCAAGAGGCCCTTTTTTTTAATTCATTTCTTCAGTTACATCTTCGACAGCGGTTTGAACTTTGTGTTTAGCCTTCTCAGCTGCGCACTCAACCTTACTACTATGAAGTTCACAGGTAGAATCCTTAACCGCACGAACACCTTGTTTCACCTTGTTGCCAACCTTCTCAGCAGCCTCTTCAAACTCTCCAACAACCTTGTCAGAGTCCGTAGTAGCATAAAGGGCACTAGCGCCTAGGATTGCAATTAACATCAATAGAGCTTTCATTTAATTCCTCCTTTTGAGGGAATGGTTAAGCATAGTGACTTAAAGACGAGATATAATCGGCCAGCTGTGAGGATTATGTAAACTCTGGATATAAAAAAGCCCCGCTTACGCAGGGCTCTATTAAATAAAATTTAATTTTATTTAGTTTTTAGCTTTTGCTTCTGGTTGCATAACCTCGATAAGCTCAACATCAAATACAAGAGTTGATTCAGGAGGAATTGTTCCAGCACCAGCAGCGCCGTAACCAAGCTCAGCAGGAATAACCAGCTTAATTTGACCACCTGGAGCAATCATTTGTAGGCCTTCAGTCCAGCCCTTAATCACGCGATTAAGAGGAATTTCAAGCTCCTTACCTGATTCACGAGAAGAGTCAAAAACTGTCCCGTCAATTAGTGTACCTGTGTAATGAACCTTAACAACATCTTCAGGTTTAGGGTTTGCACCTTCACCGGCCTTAACAATCTTATAAGCAAGGCCAGACTCAGTCTTTTGCGCGCCTTCTTCTTTTACAAAATTTTCAAGAAATTCAGCACCCTTAGCTTTGTTGCCTTCGATTGCTTTCTTGAAGCGGCCTTCAAGAACTTCTTGAACTTTCATGCGGTAATCAGCAACGGCGACGCGCTCTTTATTACCTTTATAATTGTCCCAAAGACCTTGAACGAGTGATTGCATCTCTCCTTCAGTCAGTTGAAGCTGTTGTGGATTTACTCTTTGCGCGAGAAGGGCACCATAAGTATAGAGCGCTTTTTCATCTTCTGAAGTTGGTGTGTGATCGAAATCTTTTTTACAGCCAACAAGACCTGAAATTGAAATCAGACCAAGGACCATTAGTGCGGTTTTTTTCATCGAATCCTTCCTTTGGTTACTTTTACTTCTCATATTATTAATGAACTATTTTGCTTTATCAAATAATTGCTCACGCGCCTGGGGACGAAGTGCACTTTTTCTTAAAGCGGCCCTCTGGCTTTTTTCATGACCGTGATAGATGGCATTTTCCCAGTCTCCATACATTGGATTGGGCAGTACGATAAACTTGGCGCCCCAATTCTTTGAGAATTTATCAACAAGGTTTCTACGAGTTGCGTTATCCTGATCGTAAAACGCAAGATCAAAGTCTCCAAGATTATCACCAACCAGCATGATGACATCATACTTTTTCAAAATAGCATCGCGGCGAGCTTGCTTAGAACTATCCTTACCTTTTGTTTGCACATGGGATTTCTTTACTGGAAAGCCACGACGCACGAGATTGTCATAGGTGGCCTGTTGATTTTGATCGGGACGATTCGTGACATAAAAAATGGCAACACCATGCTTATGAGCTTTTTGTAAAAAACTGGCCGCACCTGCAGTAGCATCGGCCGAGCGCTCATCTACCCATGCATCCCAACTTCCGCCCTCAAAAGGACGATCGTGAATGAGCATTCTCGCCTGGTAAGGGGAATTATCAAGAACCGTTTCATCAACATCTAAAATAATGGCTGCTGGTTTAGGGCGTTTCTTTTTGAGGGCACGATTAAGTTCCATCTCAGCCGCGGCGTAAGCTTGTAAGGTCAAAGCACGTAGCTCGCCAGAGTGCTGCATCCACAAAGTCGACATCATCAGATGTTCTTGAGAGTTTGGTTTATGAGCACAACTCACGCCCAAGCTAAAAATAAAGAGAATCGATAATAATTTGTTCACATTAACTCCTAAAAGCCAGCTTCATCTAAAGCTATATTGGCCAATTGATCACAACGTTCATTTTGCGGATGCCCCGCATGTCCTTTAACCCACTTAAACTTTAAATTGGTAAAGAGCTTAGTGGTTTCATCTAGGCGCTTCCAAAGGTCGACATTTTCTGGCTCTTTTTTATCGGCCTTTTTCCAGCCTCTAGCCTTCCAACCTGCAACCCACTTTTCGACACCTTCTACAACATATTTTGAGTCACTAAAAAGCCACACATGGGGCTTTGTTGTTGGTGGATTCTCTTTTAAAAAGTCGACTAAGTTCTCAAGAGCGACAATCGCTCCTTCAAGTTCCATTCTATTATTTGTGGTTGGGTTATCAACTCCCGAGCCTTCAAAGATCACTTCACCTGCATTATTTTGGGCCAACATACCAAAAGAGCCAGGGCCGGGATTGCCGCGACAAGCTCCATCAGAAAATAAAGCAAAGCTGTTTTCAACACCAGTGAGTTCCGCTGGCAACGGCAAACTACCGTCACTAACAGGAGATTCAAAAGTTAAGTCTTTGCCTTTAAGTTCAAGCGAAGAAATAACAGCAAGTGCATCTTCATCATCTTTGAATGATTTCTTTAAGAAAGCGATACTTTGGCGAAGGCGAGCTTTACTCAAACTATACCAACTTTACAAATTTACGTTTACCAACTTTTAAAACACAACCGACAAGACTTTCGTCAATTACATGATCAATCGCTGTAAGTTTATCTCCATCAACAATAGAGACAGCATTTTGACCAATCATACGACGCCCTTCTGCTTTAGAAGGAACCATCTTTGCCGCAACCAATGTATCAAGCAAGCCGAGTCCGCGCTCAAATACAAACTCAGGCACATCATCTGGAATTTGTTTGTTTTTAAAAACGTTTTCAAATTGCTCGCGCATGGCCTTGCCAACTTCGTCTCCGTGGAAAAAACTCACGACGGCAACTCCGAGTTGTTTTTTACACTCGTTAGGATGAAGGCTTCCATCCTTCAGTCCTTTTTCAATCTCAGCGAAACGAGCGGCGTCGAGATTACCTACGTACTTCCACCACTCAAGCATAATGGCATCTGGTATCGACATGGTTTTACCAAATTTATCAAATGGCTCATCGAGAATGCCAATCGTATTGCCTAGCGACTTAGACATTTTCTGAGTGCCACAGGTTCCCGTGATAATAGGAAGAAGCATGGCCACTTGTGGTCTAAGCTTGGCGTGTTTTTGATAATCACGCCCCATGAGTACATTGAATTTTTGATCGGTTCCACCAAGTTCAACATCGGCCTTAACATAAACCGAATCGATTCCCTGAAGAACCGGATAGAAGAGTTCGTGAAGCCCTAGCGAGTGACCTTCTTCTAATCGTTTTGCAAAAGTATCGTGAGAGACCAGCTTTGCAACTGTCGTTTGGCCGGCCCAACTAATGACGTCGCTTAAGGTAACATCTTTGAACCACTCGGATTGAAAACGAATCTCTGTTTTTTCTTTATCTACAACAGTGTAAACCTGCTCCATATAGCGAGAAGCATTTTCTTTGATTTGCTCGCTAGTAAGAGGAGGACGCGAATCATTGCGTCCGGTAGGATCTCCAATACTCGCAGTATAATCACCGATGATGACGACGCCGACATGGCCAAGATCTTGAAACTGGCGCATCTTACGATAGGGAACGGAGTGTCCTAGGTGAACATCAGTCGCCGTTGGATCGATGCCGCACTTAACTCTTAAAGGTTTGTTATTGGCGATTGAATGGCGAAGCATCGAAAGGAGATCTTCTTCAGGAGTTATCTCTGAAACTCCAAAGCGCAGAATTTCAAACTGACGAGCGACTTCTTTTTCTACGGCCGGATCGAGCTTTTTTGGTTGCTCCATAAATCTTCATTCCCTTGATATTAAAGGAAAATCCTAACAAACATACCGAGTGTTTGAATACCCCTATGCACAGCAAAAATTCGCTCACTCTCCATTGCGAGGCAGGGAGCGGCGTGCTAAAGTTCGCCCGATTCAAATTTGAGGAATGATATGAATTTTATCCCGCTTAAATCTGGTAAAAGTGTCGAAGGCGACGAAATTAAGGCTTATAAAAGCGAAACCAAAGGCCCATCTTGGATCTATATCATGGCCGGTGTTCACGGCGATGAAGTTGAGGGCGTCTACGTCGTTCAAAAACTCTACGAGTGGCTGCAAAACCAAGAAGACATCCAAAGGCCGACGGTTATCATTCCTATTCTCAATGTCGATGGCTATCGCGCCGGTACAAGAACTAATGCTCACGCTGTGGACCTTAATCGCAATCTCCCCTCAAAGGATTGGACTAATAAAGGTCGCGAAGCCAAATACAACCCAGGCACTAAGCCACTTAGCGAGCCCGAGAATATCTACCTCGATAAGCTCTTCCAAAAGTATCCGCCTAAGCTGATTATGAGTTTTCATTCTTGGAAGCCATTTATCAATACTAATGGGGATTGCCTTGAGGTCGCTCAATTTCTAGAGCGCTATAATAATTACGAGATTGTTCAAGATGAGATTGCCGGACACCCGACCCCAGGAAGTCTTGGAGAATATGCTCAACAAGAGTACAACTCTCCAGTTGTCACTTTCGAATGCCCACTTCTAGCTTCAGGTAAAAGCCTCAAAGAAATTTGGGATGAGAATGCCGTAGGACTTCAGGCACTCATGCGCTCTCACTTGCTCGATTAGCGATTGGGGCCAATTTGCGCCATAGGTGACTATTTGGCCCTACTATTTCCATCTAAAACAGTGTAATTTCCGCGATTTCCAATCGTTATTGTCTATATATTTTACATATTTAGACATCTAATGCGTCATGTCATGTAGAATCTGACAAAAATGGCCCAGTACTTGCTTTATATACTGAAAACAATTGGTCTCGGAGTGCCCTTTGAACGCTAAACGTATTGAAATTGCGAAGATTTCTCTTTATTGCGCCCTATCGCTGGTGTCACTCCAGCTGGTGCAGGCTCAAACATCTGTCAAAAAAGTAGACAGTAAAAAGCCAGAGATTAAAGAGACTGCAAAGTTCTCAGGTAGTGCGACCACCTATATCAATAGTGGTCTGCAAAAGCTGGATTCAGTTCAATCATCTCAGTCGGCCGACTTTGCCCTGGCCCTACGCTTGGCCACCGAAGATATTTCTTTTGGTCTAAGCTCTAGTATTTCAAAAGATCTAACTGGTGAGCGCGAGTTTAGCTTTAATAACGTTGCATTAAGCGCTGCTAAAAGCCTTTGGAAAAGTGAAAAAGACTTAAGTGTTTCTGGCAAGCTAAGCGTCACATTACCATTTTCTGAACGATCAAAAGACTATCAAAAACTAATTACTGGGCTCGCAGCTTCGGCCCCAGTCGTTTATAAAGCGACCAATTCAATCACCCTAGCCTATATACCAACTGTCGGAGTTAATTTTCACAGCACCGAAGTTGCGCTCAATGGCAGCTCAAACTATCAGTACACAGTTACCAATACACTTAACGCTGATTTCGCCCTAAGTGATCGATTCACTTTTTCAGCGCTTGGACAATACTCTCGCCTCATTACATATCGTGGCAGCACAAGAGATGCCTATAAGTTCGAGCAGTCATTAAGCTATGACTTTAGCCCTTACACAGTGGCGATTGGTCACAGTATGGGTGGCACGCCACTAGCGGCCAATGGCATTGAGACAGAAGTTAAGTTATTCGATTCAAATCAATCAACAGTATACGGACAATTTGGAATTTCATTTTAGTTAAAGAGAGAGGAGCAAAAATGTTTAATCGTAAATCATCACGCTACACGCTTCCAGCAATGCTTGCAGCTATCCTACTTGTAGGTTGTGCAAAAGAATTGCCGGAAAAAGTGTCTGAGGACATTGAAAAGAATGTTCATTCAATGGCACTTTTTGATCAGGAAGTGGTCATCGAAACAATCGATGAGCCGGGTGTATTCGCTGTCAAAGCTGAAGACACTGAAGTTAATGGCGTCTTTGCTCTTAACGAAATGAAGCTTAGAAAAGTTAAAGTCGTCTCTGGCGATCCAAAGCTAGCTGAGTTTTTTAAAGACTTAAAGATTGAATCTGCTTCTGCTGGTGAACGCCTTAAAGTAGCTTTCAGATTAACAGATAACGTCATGTTGGCTTTCGCCAATCATGAAGGTCAAACTCTTTCACTGCACCAACAAGAACTTTTGGCAGGTCGTGAACTTCCACTCTTTCAATTTTCAGTAAGCTCTTACGGAATCTTGGACAAAGTTGAAAATGACCTTGGTGAAAAAACCCATATTGTAACTTACAAGCGTCGTGACCGCGGTCAATCGACTCACGTAACCATCGACCCAACAGTTGAAGAGCGTGTTGACGCCGGACTTCGCGCCAGCGACTTTGACGACTCATCTGTTGTCATTGATAAAAGAAAGCTTCACTCGCAAGTCTATACAATCGCTCAAATTAAGCGTTTGTTTAACAATAACGCCATGGTTGAAGCTGAAGTTTCTAATGAAAAGCCAGCTCGTCTGAAGTTTCACCAAGATAAAATCATTGTTCTTCGCCCAGTGAAGAAAAAGAATCTTAATCCAATTGAACTTGCGGCCTTGACTCGCTCACCGGCTGATCCACGTATTATGATGTGTGATGAAAAGATTCGTGAGTTAACAGAACTTAAAAAAGACGAGTGCGTTCTTCGCCCAGCTTTCACTATTGACGCTAAAGGCGTAAAGCTAAAGCGCAAAACTGACAATAACAAGCCAATCGCGACAGTTGATCTCGATTCAAATATCGATCACCGTCAGGCGAAAATGATCGAAGTAAACCTTAATTCTCAAGTTAACCGCTACAGAATTGGTGAAGACATCAGCTTTGCTGACAAAGTATTCACGAGCAAAGAAGATCATTACGACACAGAGTCAGTCTATCTGTATGTTCCGATGACCGGTTCAACTCCTCGCGGTGTTACAGAAGCTGATCCATTCTACCAAGGTAAAGAAAAGCTCGTAAAACTTCGTTTTGCTAAAGCTGGTCTTGAAGTGGTTGAAGTTGAGCGCGATGAGCGTTTCCAATTCAACCCGCTTAATCAGTACCCAGTGATGACTATTCCTGGTGAGCATATTGATTATAAGTGCTCAGAAGATGATAACAACCAGTGCCTTACTGGTGATGAGCAAGATGATTCAAAGACATGGGAGCAAAAGCGTTTCTTTATTCCTTCACTTGATAGCATGCAGTTAACAGAAGTTAACCCGCTTGATCTATGGAATGTTTCAGGCAACCCATGTGTTGTTGAAACTGGTAAGCGTGTGACTCAACATGAAGTTAAAAAAGGCGTGATCTTTGTAGAAGTTGAAAAAACTTATAGAAAGATCCCTCAGGCCATCGATTGTATTATTGATGATTACTATGAAGATAGTGATGACTTCACAGGTCTGTCGACTTCGGCCTTCAAGACAAAGTTTACTTACTCACTTGTTCGTCTTGAAGATATTACATCTAAAGACTACAAGACGATTCAGTACCCAATTCCTGATCACGGATCTTTTGGTTTCTTCACTAATACACAAAGTGATTTAGATGATCAGTTTGATCCTAGTCGCTTGAATAAGCAGAACTTCCTGCACCGTTGGAATCCTGAGAAGAAGAAAGTCGTTTACTTCCTTTCTGATACCTATAACGAGCCAGGACAAGAGCTTATTAAGAAAGCAACTTTCGCTGCCGTTGATACAATTAACAACTCACTTAGCCGTGCTAATGCTGGATTTGAAATTGTTCTTAAAGAGCCAGCTGGTAAAAATAGTGGAGACCTTAGAAATAACGTTCTTCAGTTGATCACTGATCCACTTGCCAATGGACTTCTAGGCTATGCACCAACTGTAACGAACCCACTTACTGGTGAGATCGTTCAGTCTCATATCAATATGTACTCTGGTGTTCTAAAGACCTTGTCTCGTCGTGTATGGGAACAAATGGTCGACCTGACGATTGAACAACGTGATGCTGCTAACCCAGTACCAGCAGTTGCCACGCCAACTCCGGCCCCAGTAGCAGACGAAGAAACACCAGCTGCCGATACAAAGATTGCTGACTTTAATGCCAAACAAGCACTTAAGACGAAATTGCTTGCAGCGGCTTCGATGCATAACCATAGCGATCATATTGAACACAACGCTCCGATTCTTAAAGAGCGTCTAAAGCAACGTCTTCGTACCAAGCATCAAGCTGAGCACCAAGCTCCTCGTGCTGGTAGTTTTGAAGAAAAAGCACAAAAGTACATGAAGCGTCTTGATCGTTGGGCACAAAATAATGCCTACAGCAAAGAGTTCTTCCCTATCGCTGGTACAGTTAAAGCACTTTACCCAGGGATTAAACAAATTGCTGGCGTACTTAATGCCGACGGCACACTTAAGCGCTGGAAAGAACTTTCACGTGAGCAGAAAAAAGCTGCTGAAGATATCATGATCCCAAATGCCTACACAACAACGCTTGTGCATGAATTTGGTCACGCTCTTGGTCTTCGCCACAACTTCATTGGTTCATTTGACCATGAAAACTTCTACACACAAGAAGAAGCTCAACAACTTGGTATGCATAATCGTCCTGCCTATAGCTCAATCATGGACTATGGCTATAGTGAGCTTAATGAGCTACCACAGTTTGGTAAGTATGACGTAGCCGCTCTACGCTTTGGTTATGCCCGTGAAGTAGAACTTGCAGACGGTTCATTTGCAAAAGTTGAAACATCACTACACGACCTAGAAAAAAGTGGTGCTGCGCTTAAGCCGTATCAGTTTTGTACAGATGAGAACACTCGCCTTTCGGCCACGTGTAATCGCTTCGATGAAGGTTCAAGCCTAGTTGAAGTCGTCACTCACTATATTGATAATTATGAGCGTTCATACAAGTACAGAAACTTCCGCGATGACCGCGACAGCTTCTCTGCTTATAACCTTCCAGGTTATTTGATTGCTCGCTACCACGAGTTCAACCGTATCCGTGACTTAATGGAAGAATGGGAGTTCTTTGCTGAAATCTTCGGTCCAGGAATCATGGAGCAAGGATGTAGCCCACAGCAAACGGCCCAGATTCCAGTCTGTAAAATGATTAACGATCGCGCCGAGTCGGTGAAGATTGCTGGTGACTTCATGCTTAAGGTGCTTAAGACACCTGATCATTTATGTTCATTGGCAAATGCTAACGATCCTTCAAAAACAGTAGAACTTCGTCCACTTTCGAAGATTTACGAAGGCGTTAGATGGGATATTAACTACGTACCAACTAGCTGCTTTGACCCAGCTGTTAAAGAAGCTATGGCGGCAGATACGAATGATGAGAACCAACCGGCTCCTAAAGTTGTAAAAGGAGAAGCTGGTAAGTTCCTCAATGGTTTCAAGGATAATGATCCTAACCATATCTATGCATCAGATCGTTATGTTCTAGGCGTGTGGATTGATAAATTGATGGCGATGAAGTCACTATTTCAACGTGAAACAGGTCGTCCAACAACTGATGATAACTTTGGTGCACTAGTTGATCACTCTTACTTCGCTCCAAAAGTGTTCAACTTTATTGAACATTTGGTTATGGGAACTGAGCTGGCCGAGAAGATTGCCTTTAAAAATGAAGCTGGCGCCGCTTATGAAGAGAACTACGCTATCGATAATAGCTACCTTGTTCTTGGCCCGGTTAATGGACTTGATTGGATGAGAAGCTTCCTTCGCTTGCCTTCACAAGGTAAGGGCGTGCTTAACGCTGTTCTTCTTGAGACGGCAAAAGCTTGGGGACTATCTGATGATGACTTGATTCGTGAGGAATCACGTTCAATGGTCAATACGTTTACAGTCAGAAAAAATGATATCTCTGACACAGTTAACGGTGAATTCCTTAAGACTCTAAGAGTTGGTGAGAGAATTTATGCTGCAGGCGAAGCCAATCAGATTGCAGGTGTCATGGTTGACTCAATCAAGGCCATGCCAACGCTAGCTCGTTTGGGACAAGAGCAGACTCTTGCGATCTTCCAAGATCGTAGAAACCCTGCGCTACCAGCTGATCTATCTGAAGCACAAGTTGCAGCTGCAACACTTCCAGATGGTCTGCTTGCTCAACTAGCTGATCTGATGGAACAAGGTGCAACGTTCACTGAAGAAGAGTTGATTGGAATGCTTGGCGAAGAACTTGGCAAACAAACGTTTGTTGCCTCAACTCTAGGAGCACCGGCGCTTAGAGAAGTACAAGCAATCCTAGCTTCACTTGGTAAGGCACCGGCCGATGCAACAGCTGATGTTAAGGCAGCTTACGAAATGAATTTGATCATCTTAAGAGACTTCTTAACTGGTCAATTAGAAGGTAAGAACACTCTTTACCGTGATCGTATCGAGATGTTACCAACACACGTAAGACAATAGATTAAACTCAAAGGGCCTCGGAAGGGGCCCTTTTTTCTTTGGCAAGCGATTGAGATCTTAGTTCAAGCAAAATATTCATCAGTGCCAATGACAGCTTTGGCCCCATATTCACAAACTCCATTCCAATGAGATCTTTGTGTTCTGAAATACTCACATTGATAAGTTCTACTTCAAAGTTGAGATGCTCTCCAGAGCTCGACTGAATCACTAGGATCGCTTCATCACTGGCCTTGGAAGCCAGAGGCTTTAACTCCTGTGTAATCTTAAAGAGCACTCCACCTGAGGAGATATTTTTGATATTTCCAACAAAGCCACCATCGATTCCATTAATAAAGAGTGACGCTTTAAAGTTGGCTTCGTATCGCCCCCTTGCGTCCCAAATATTTTTGAAATGATAACTCAGCAGATACTTCTTAATCAGCGGCCACATAAGAATCAACACGAAAATCATATTGAGACTAATAATCACAAAAGCACCGACATGGGGTCTTGCCGCAAAGTAAGGCCAATCAAATGGAGTGTAACTTACTAGCGAGTAGAACTTATAGAAAGTTAATGCTGAATAGATAAGGTAAGCAACTCGTGAAAGTGTTAGAAGAAATAGCCCTGCAAGTGGGGTTAAAAGCCAAAACTCGACGAAACGAAAAACACTAACATTACCATTTTGAACGATATTGTCCCAAAGAAGAGTCCAGTCCATTCCAGTGGATATTTTGAAGGATAAAATCCTAAGAGCAGGGTCTAGAATAAGAAATGCTGACAACAACAAGATGATTTTATTGGAAGTTTTTTGCATGCGCTATTGTCGGACAGGACGAATCTAAATGCAACGACTGGCATAAACTACTAAATACAGGCTGATACAGACTAAAAAAGATGACAAAAATTGATGGCGATCTTAGGCCGAAAACTTAATCACTTCGACCGGACAAGCCTCGGCAGCTTCTTGAACGCGAAGCCCATCATCAAGAGGTGCACCAGGACGAATAAGACAAGTATCGGCCGTCACTTCAAAGACTTCTGGATAAATATCTTCACACGCATTACAAACAATACAACCTGGCTCAATCCAAACTTTAGCAATTGAAAAGTTTTCTTTTGGTGCTTCATCTTTAGCAGCGCCACCACCCGATCCACCGAAAAATTCAGCAAACTGTGGATTCGTTGCCACTTTAAGAACTTTATTGGTCACTGGCAGAGGTTCTGCAATAAAAGAGCGCTCCACAGTCTGGTAGAGTGGCTTAGAAGCGGCTTTAGCCGATCCTCTTTCAAACTCTCCTGCAGAAAGCTTGGCATCAATCATTTTGCGAGAAAAATCAGCACCTTTCATTTCAAACTGGTGAGTGACATTGTCTTTAGATGAAACGATCTCGATCATCACAGTGGCCTTGTCAAAGCCATCAGCTTTAAGAAATTCACCGTAGGCTTTTCCAAGCTCAAGATCGAGTGCAAAATTATCATCGGCGGCAGCAAACTCTTTTGAGATATCAACTTGGGTTACTTTGCCAAAAGGATTAAAGAGACGAAAACGAATGGTATCGAACTTAACTGGCTCGCGAGCCGCGTTCCAAGTAAAAGCAAAAGCGAAACCATTAGCACCATGTAATGTTTTTAAAATTTGAAGTCTTGGACGAGCAAAAAGAAAGTGGAAGGCACCTGATAGAAGACTTAAAGCACCTAGACCGACGACTAGGCCAAGGGCCAAAAGAAGTGCAATACCGCCTGCGATTAAAGAGGTGTTCACGATTACTCCAAGATATCAAAACAATTCATGCTCATTTGTGATCTTAATATTAACGCCAAGTCGGCAATTAGCCAAGAATATCAGTGGGATAACTTTAATTTATAAGTTTTGTCGACGATTCGACTTGGAGCGCCCCCAGGAAACATAATTCCAGAGCGTAAAACCCCATTTTCGACTTTCCCTAGCGCCATCACCTGTCCTGAAGGCTCCGCCACCCAAACTTCCTCTGGTAGCTCTTTAAAGGCATCTCGAGTCAGGCACTGACCGTGACCAAAGAGCTCTAGATCCCGCCCATCAAGTGTCACAAGTGGATTTGGAAGCAATTCGTCAAAGGGTAACCAATGACTCTCTAAAGTTTGTTGACTCCACTCTTTCAGTTCGCCGTGTGCTTGTGGCAAACACAGATCGCCTATTCTCGTTCGAGTTAGGTTCACTAAATGCCCGACATTTTCACTGGCCGAGGCCAGATCTTCAAAAAGTGTACGAATGTAAGTGCCACTAGAAACAGTTGCCTCAAAGACAACTTGATCGCCATCAACACTGATAACTGAAATTGAGTGAATAAAGCGCTTAACTGCTTCTTTATCTATAACGATACCGCGCCTAGCATACTCGTAAAGCGCCTTGCCTTCATGTTTTGTGGCCGAAAAAGCTGGTGGTTTTTGAAGATACTCACCTTCAAAAGTCTTAGCTTTTGCCTGCCAGTAGGCAAGGTCAAAAGTTTTGATCTCTGATTTTTTTAAAATATCACCAGTGTTATCACCAGTGTCCATTTGAATTCCAAGTTTTCCAACAGCTCTATACGTTTTTGGAAACTCTTGATGAAATCGATCAGCAAGTTTTGTCGCGCCACCAGTGCCTACCAGTATCAGACCATCGGCAAAGGGATCCAGCGTTCCAAAGTGACCAATTTTTCTCGCACCTTTACCTAGAAGTTTTTTTACAGCGTGTACAACATCGAATGAGGTGGGACCAGCGGGTTTATTGAGTGCGAATACATACGCCGGAGAGGGAGCTGGCGGTTGCTTCATTTAGCTATCGCCTTCGCTGCTATTCGTTTGATTTTTCAAAAGACGATCAATCTCGGCCTGAGCCTCAAACTGATTATCATAGGCGAATTTTAATTGAGGCGTATGTCGAATCTGCAAAACATTGGCGAGAAGTGAGCGAAATTTTCCGGCAAGACCTTTGACCGCTTCAGAGCAGTCTTCTTTCCTATCACTATCAAAAGTATCCCAATAAACATTGGCAACAGAGTAATCGTGAGACAACTCAACTTTAGTGAAGCTTAAAAAAGAAGCTCTTGGATCT
>TARA_R110000868_G_scaffold68492_1_pt1 | contig 14485 bp, 34 predicted proteins | sample TARA_R110000868 | Tara Oceans TARA_R110000868 (sample SAMEA4397489) | marine metagenome | biome: Polar Biome; feature: [SRF] surface water layer (ENVO:00010504); material: water (ENVO:00002006), including particulate matter (ENVO:01000060) such as... | depth 5 m | reverse complement strand
ATCTCATCGTAAAACGTTATGTTCTGCTTCATGGTATCGACAAGCTTTTGCATCTCAGCCATTTCCTTCCAAAGCAGTACGTACTCAAGGTTGTTGTCCTCGCAGAAGTTTTTATAGATGTTGGTTGTCCGTGTTGATGCGTCAACAAAGGGTGTCGCTGCTGCCTTCTCAGGCTCAAGTATTAGCTGATGGAAGTATCTACCCTCAGCGAATGACTTATTGTCACCTCTGGACTTCCCATAGTCTTTGGGATTGCTCAGTAGTGTACCAATGTCAGAGTTCGACAGATAGTTTTTACCTACACCGGAGTAGTACTCACGGTCATTCTTCAGTAGCTCTAAGATGTTATCCATTGGTCACGATTTTTGATAGCTCCTTCTTAGCAGCTGCGTTAATGGAATATTTTCTACCGAGCTGTTGCAAGATGGCCTCAATGCCTAAGCTTTTGTTGTCAGAGACATACTTTGTCACCTTCTCCCAATTGTCATCACCTTTGACAAGCTCATTCGAGATGGGCTTCTGTGCTATTGGTTGCTGCACCTCGCCCTCAGGTAGGTCCTCACCAGCAAAGATGTAGATACCAAGGCCAAACATAGCAATGTTCTTAACAAGGCAGCGCATAATTGTTTTGTTGATGTCGAACATAGTAGCCGCCTCAACAGTCTTATCTCCATATCTTGTCGCATAGGTATACTCAGAGATTTTCATCGCCTTGTTAGCGCCATCCATCACTGGTAGCCACATCATCCTTGTTTGTCCCTCGATCGTCACCTTGGTGAACACCATATATCCGGTGCTCGGGTCATAGACATATGGGAAGCCATCGAAGAACACCACTTCATAGTTAGCGTCGGGGTAATGTCTCTGCACCTCTGCCCAGGCATAGGTCCAGGACAGATAGGTGAGGTCTTTTTTCTTCTCAACCTTGTCATTAAGATTGATCGCTGATAGCGTAGCGAATACGCTGTTGTTTTTTGGTTGTGCCATGATAAAAATAGATTTGATTTGATTAAATAAATACTTTGTTGTTGATTCGAGTAGTAATGGTTTGGTAGTCTGGGTCAGTGTCTACCTTTAGCTCAATTCTCTTTATGCCTCTGATGATGGGGCAATGCTTCGGATCGTAGCCCTCCTCAGTCATAAACTTTTGTATCTGTGTTATCGTCATTTGGCGATTCTTGCAAAGGTAGTACAGCATTTGCCTTGCCTCTACTATGTCCTTAGCTTTGTTGTTGCTGACTATGTCAGCCTTTGCTATCTTGTATAGTTTCACTATTGCATCAAGATACTGCAAAAAAATATCCTTTTTCATATTCATTCAATTTGATTAGTGTATCACAAAGGTAGTAATAATTATTTACTATTCATCTTTGCCGGTAATTATTTTCACACAAAAATATCCAGACAAGGCTGTAACCAAAATGATGATGGACGATGTAAGGACAAACTGAATACCAGACATAAAGTCACCAACTTTGCCTAATGCATGGATCAAAAAAGATATTGTAAAGTAGCAGACAATTGCATAGGTAGCTAGTGTAGCCAGATTGATTAAGATTTTCATTGTAATGGTTTTTGTTTGTTATCAAAATTTTGTTGCTCAATGTTTGAGGCCTCAATAAAGTCAGATAGATAGAGCACTTGCCCTCGGTCCATATACTTACGAAATAAGTATTCAACTGCGCTCTCTTCCTCCTCTTGGTTTTCAATCTCTCTCATGTCGAATGCGATTTAATGTGTAATAAAATGTTTGCTTCCCTGGGCAATGCAGTAGTGCCCTCTGATGTTTGCTGTACATTCGATAGTAGGAGATGAAGAGGCACTCAAGCCCCTCCATCCATGTACCATTCACCATGGTGTCAATGTACACCTTTTGCATGAACTCAAAATTTTTGCTCATAGTAGTATTGTTTTTGATGGTCGGTTAATTCAATAGGTTTAAAATCATCAATGTAGATAAGGTCCTCTGTCCGGTAGCCGATTGCTTCTTTATCCTCAATCTCGCATATGTCAGCTGGTATGTCCCTGCACTGATTGAATAAGTCCACCACAGACAGAGAAGCTTTTCCACTATCTCTGAGTAGGTCATATACTTTACATCCAAGCATTGAGTAGTCCTCTGCATCTCTGATATACCAATCAAGGAACTCAGAAGCTCTCACTTTATTGAGTGCTAACTTTTCCTCATGTACAATGTTAGTTGCTGTACTGAAGACATCTTCAGTTTCTTTTCTGACTCTGACAAAGTTGTGGGTTTTGCTCACCTCAACAGCAAAGCTATTGCAGTAGTGAAAGCTGTCTTCCTTAGTAGTCAGATTGATGCTGTACTCAGCACCATCGTATGTGAAATTAATGTTCTTGCTCATAGAATTTTTCGATTATCTTGTTTTCTAATACGTCCCAATCATAGCCTAGAAGGGCCTCAGTTGCCTCCTCGTCAAGGTACTTGCCGTTGAATAGCATATTTACCACCTCAAGCCATTCGTCCTCGTCAGGCTCAAGCTGACCGCCTGACCTATCTCTGTCTCCCTTTCTGAATTTGTGATGGTAGGCATAAGCCGTGATCAATACGTCATTGCCTTGTGTGTCCTCCTCCCAAAATTCAATCTTGTGCTGATAATTAGATTGCTGTCTCATAGATTTTTAGTTTTGTTTTATGCTCTGTTGAGAGCTGTTTAATTAGATTAGATTGCTGTTGTTTTTTCATCCTCCCATATTGGATGGTGGTATATACCACCACCCCAGCAGGATTTTTAAACTCGTATTTATACCACTTTGCTTGCATCTTGATTTGTGATTAAGTATTTACCATCGTCATAAACCACAAAGTTATAAGCAATATTTTTCAATTCGTCACCGTCTCCATTGTTTTTTATCCAGTCACGGACATAGTCCCCGAACTCTTGTCTTAAATTACAGTGAGGATTTGGAAACTCTCCGGTATAGATTCCAACAAATAACTCAACTGCATTATTTCTTAGCTCCTCAATGTAATACTCAAAGGCCTCTTTGACCTCGTCGGCATAGCGTTTTAAACCTGTACACCATTTGTCTTCTCTGTTCCTAAATAGGTCAATGGCTAGAAGAGTTAAGTTGACGTCGACCGTGTCTTCGTCCTCGTCTCTGACGATTCCATTGATGATTGGGTAAAGCTTTGGGCTTGCTTTGAATGCTGCTTTTGCAGCGTCTTGAATTTCAAACATGATGTTAAGTTTTTAATTGTTAGTGAAATGTAAGTCCTCATTATATTTGAACTCTTTGGTGTAGATTGCTTGTTTGATCTCTTCTCTGTAGGCATACTCAAAAACCTGCCCATCGGGAGTAAAGAATGCATAAAGATTGTCGCCTTGTGGCTTGACTAAGCCGATTAAGATTAGTAAGTAGAACATTGTTTTAAATTTTTAAAGTGTTGTAAATTCAGTTTCTTTTAATTGTCTTTTTGTTTCAGATACAATATAGTTTATATTAATCATCATTACTTCTTCAGAAGTAAAGGTTAAATGCCAAAGTATTTTTTTCTTTCTCTTGCCTATAAAAGATATTGCGCTGCATAGCTCAAGACTATAAACAATACAGAGTCCGTTCTCTTGTATTACTTTGTTATATTCTTTTGGAATCTCCATTGTCTTTTAATTTTTTAAAGTGAGTTTAATATTTGCAGTTGGTCGGATGCTGCACCCCGATTGATTATAGTACTCTTTTTCTTAGTGTATCTTTGAACTCGTCTGTAGCGCATAGTTCTTCTATGGTGCTGTACTCTACATCTCTGTTGTAGTTTAATCTGTAGTACAAATTAGTATATTTACCCCTATTCTTTTGGCTGTATTCATCCCAATAGCTTTTCCTTTTTAATTCTACAGAAATTTTAACACAGCTGTCGTGAAAATCATTTATAAAAAGTTGTCCGCTGCTTAGGTATTGTATTCTGCAAATAGATAGTACACAACCGTAAGTGTTTATTTCAACCATCGTTCTATCTTGTGGCAAGTCTTCTTTTAGTAAGTCGGCAATTCTATGTAACTCATTTTTTCGCAGTTCTGCCCATGCTTTGTCTTCGGTCTCATCCTCCTTGTCTAGCTGTCTTATTCGCTCTGATTTGTCCTCTAGTGGCTTGATGTCCACTAGGTTGAATTTTGTTTTCGGTTGTTGTGATCCGTTTAACTTTTCGAATTGCTCAGTTAAGAACTGAATTGTTTGTTGCTGATTTTGTGTTAACATGGTGTTTGATATTTAATGATTAGCAATATTTGAAATCTATCTTTGCATAGCACTTTGCAAGTACCTCAAAGTTTTTAATTTTCTTCTCTAGTTCTTTAATGTCTGACTCATCCAGATTTTCGATCTCTTCCCAATATCCCTCAATGTCATAGCCCATTGAGTCATAAAATTGGCTTGTATGTTCGAACAAATTTTGTCTTGTTTGCTCATATTTTTTGAGCAGATCAATTTTCTTTTTCATTGATGCGTAGTTCATGTGATTAGTTTTAAAAAGGTAGTTCAATAATATTTAATTCGTTGCTTGTCTCTGTTGTTGGTTCGTCTTCTGTTGTTTCGGTTGGCTCATCCCAGTAGGGTAGATAGTCTATTCCGAGGTCTAAATTTGTGTACTCCATTGTGTTGTTAGATTTTAGAATAGTTGTTAATTTTATTTATGCCCTCCTCAATACTGTTGCATCTAAATTCAATCCATGAACTTTGAGACGGTTTACCAAAGGCGAAGTAACATTCACCGTTTGGCTTTTGGTATGTGAAACCAATAATTTTTTGTCCTTTCTTTACTAGTGTTTTCACGTTGTTGTGTGTTTAGATAGGTCTATAATCGTTTTTATTGCAGTCGTCTACATATCTTATAAGTTCCTCCCAATCATAAATTAACTTTTCGCTGCTGTGTAATTTATATTCTTTAATGTAGTCGGTTGGTTCTTTTGATACCGTTGGGCGGTCATTGATGCCGCAATTGTCGTATCGGTCGTTGGGGTCTTCTGAGTATCCGTACATAGTTTTTAAGATTGATATTCGTTAACAAATTTTATGGCTGTCTGTAGAATGTCGCTGTACTCGTCGGGCGTGACGTCGTCCCATTGGCCGTTTTTGTCAAGGCTTTTGCAGATACTTACAAGGTCATTAAGAGATAATGTTTTTAGCTCGTCGGCTGTTATCGTTTTAATGTTGATCATGTTGATTAGATTTTAATTTGATTAGATATTTATTTTTGTTTCCATATATCGCCAAGCTCATCAAAGTTCCTCCAACTTTCAACCACGTTTGAGCCGTATCTAGGTTTATTTATGCAGATGTTTATATATTTCATCTCGCTTCGTTTTTTGGCGTTTCGCTCTATTGTTTCCGCTTGTTCCCAATTGTCACAGACAATTATAAATTTATTTGTTTTGTTGGTAGCTTTGCCCCAACCGCTCATAAATTTGTCAGTCATTGCGACATAGATTTTTTTAGTAGTAGTCATAATTGATTAAGTTTTAAGATGTTTTATAATATCGCAGTTTTGGAGGATGACTGCAAACCTATTTCGGTTGTTTAAACCTCGTCAGTTATACTGTTTGTTTGTTCCTCGAAATATTCTAAAATGTCGCTTTCATCATAGATTAAGTCATAAAGGGCACAATATGCGGCTTGACAAATATCTTTGCACGTTCCGAAAATGTCATGCTCAAAGTGAGTAAAATTTAACTCTTTACATATCTCGAAACAGTCATAATAGTACATTATTTCGTTTTCAATAATGCCGTGCAAAAAGTCTTGAATGTCAGTAATGTTTTGAAGTTCTGACAAAATTGTGTCTTTCGTGTCGCTAATAAAATGATACTTGTTAAACATGGTAGTAAGTTTTTAAATTTTGAATAAAAATGTTAATTAAAATAAATTTTTGTCGGTGTGTGTTACGTCCTTTAAATAAGGACTAAAAAAAAGTGCTGCAAAAAATGCAATGATTAAAAATACTGTGAGTGTTTCCATTTGTATAAAAAATTAAAATGTTAGCTATTACAAAGGGACTCGAACCCAACTAAAAAACTATGAGAGTAATTTTTTAGATACCATTATTATAATAGTTCCTTTATTCAGTTCCGCAATGTCAAAATAACTTTTTGTGTATATCAATAATGGCGTTTGTGTATCGCTGTTGTGTTATTGATGTCTCAAAGGTCGATATTAATTTTATATGTAGGTAACTTTTAATGTATTTTAACATTTCTTTAACACTTTTTTGAGTTTAAAATTTCCATACGTAAAAATAAAATATTCCAAAACGTCGATTAACACGGCATTTGAGGTGAATTTACAAAAGTGAGGGAAAATTAAAGAAAGTAAAAAAAAAGATCGCGTGCTATACCTTTGCTTAGAATGTAAGCAAAGTATTTTTGTGTGATCTTTGGGCTAAAAAACATATCAATTTTGATGCAAATTTTAAAAAAGAGCGTTACCAGGTGAAAGGTATTTTTACTTAGTGTCACATTGACACTAAGTTATAATATGTTCCACGTGGAACAATTAACATTATAAAAAACTATATGTTTGTTTATAGTTACTTAGTTTATATTATAAGCAAAGGTAGCAAGGGGAGACGGCAACAGCTATGCGATATGCGACATATGCGAAGGTAGCAAGACAACAGCAGCAGCAGTAACAACAGCAGCAGCAGGACGTATGCGACGTTACCGACGTCTACAAAAACGCCAAAATATCCGACGTGTGCGACGTAAACGATACCCCACCCCCTCGAAAAAAAAGTCGTTTTCCAATTTCAATTCGTTTCGCAATTTTGTTATAGTACCCAACTAGTCCTGATATCTCACAATTTTTTTTATCTTTGTGTTCACCTTTTAAAATTATTATTATGATTGGAAGAAAATTAAGTATTGGCAACAGTATCTACCAGGGTGGGTACGCAGGAGCAGATGGCTTGACTGTCAAGGATGGTCGTCTGATTAACAACAGAGCTGATGGCCAGACTGGCATTGCTCAGTTAGCGAAGCTCCGGAAGGAGGCGAAGCGAGAGGATAAGGTTAGCATGATTGCTGAGGGTTACTCTCGTGGTGAGATGATGGCTGAGACCAGAGAGATGATGATGGGCGCTTTTAAATTGAAGCTATGAGCAGGGAGGGAGCATTAGGGATTGTACGCCATACATTAACTTTTATTGGTGGTGTATTGGTGGCTAAGGGTTTACTTGAGCAGGGACTACTTACTGAGATAGTAGGTGGAGTAATGACTGCAATTGGTGGAATATGGTCTGTTATTTCTAAGGCCAAATAGGGGCAACCCTATTCTATAAGTTGAGACCAACTTTGGTCAATTGATGGTATGTTTAACGACGATTTTTGATTGGGGAGCTTGAAAAAGTATCCCCTTTTTTTGAGAATAATACATACTTTGTAGTGGATGTCGTGTACCTCTTCTAATACTTTTCTTATTATTATTCTATTTTATGTCGATAATCGTCGTTAAAATGTCAATATAATGTCAATTATATTGATATAAGTAGTTGATAATAAAGAGTAATGTCGAAAATGTCGATATTAGAAACGATTTGGTATTTATAAAAATAGTTGCGCATGATAAATATATAGAGAGAGAATAGGGAAATGGCATTGGCTTATTGTCGTCGTGAGGGGGTATGGTATAAAACCCAAGATACTGGCTTTTATAAAAATATTTGGAGTTATAAAAATAAGCTATATCTTTGTGGTATCATTTTAAAAACTTAAATCTAATTCACAATGTTTGACAATTCAGGTTACACTCCAAAGGACTTAGTCTTTGGGGATGAAGGACGAGGACGATTGATTGATGGCATCAGAAAGATTGCCGCTGCTGTTAAGTCCACTTTAGGCCCTGGGGGCAACACGGTGCTCATTGAGTCACCAAACCACACACACAGTATTACGGTTACGAAAGATGGTGTCACTGTCGCCAAGGCGGTTGACCTATTTGATCCGGTTGAGAACCTTGCGGTCAGGATGATGAAAGAGGCAGCTGAGCGTACCGCTACCAACGCAGGGGATGGAACGACCACCTCAATCATTTTGACAGAGGCTATGGTCATTGAGGGGACTAGGCTGCTTACGCCTGAGGTGAACCGTACTGAGGTGCTTAGGCATTTGCATAGTATGTGCAACGAGGTTGTTAGCCAATTGGCATCAAAAGCCAAGAAGGTGACAAATGCAATGCTTGTTGACGTGGCGACAATCTCTGCGAATAATGACAAGGAACTGGGTAAGATTATTGCTGAGCTTTATAGAGCAGTTGGCCGGACCGGTATTGTCACTGTTGAGAAGTCACAGACAAGTGAGACGTATTCTGAGACGACTATGGGCTTGCAGTTTGCTAGAGGCTATCTGTCTAATCTGTTTGTCAATGACCAGAAGAAGGACGAGTGCGTCTTTGAGGATGTGATGGTCTTGGTTGCTGACACTGAGATAAGTAATATCTTGCAGATTGAGGCGATACTAAAGCCTGTCATCTCTGAGGGCAAAAAGCTGCTCATCATTGCGCCATGCGGTGTCAATGTGGTCAATACCCTTGCGGCTAATGTCGTGAAGGGGAATATAAAAGTTTGTGCGGTGCCACCACCTAATTTTGGTTACAAGCAGCATGAGCTGATGCAGGACATTGCGCTGAGCGTTGGCGCTACATACTTCAGCGAGAAAACAGGTGACGACTTATCGCTGATCAACTACAGTGACTTGGGCCATGCGGCTAAGGTCATTGTGTCAAATGACAAGACAATAATTCTAAAGTCAAATGCGAGGGTTAAGACTGACGTGGTTGAGGAGAGAGTTAAGCAGCTATGGTCTGCTCACGCTATTGCTAAGCGCAAGTCTGACAAGGACTTCCTGCTGGAGCGGATTGCGTCATTGACAGGGGGTATTGGTGTCATCTATGTCGGTGGCAATACTGACCTAGAGCAAAAGGAGCTGTATGACCGTGTTGACGATGCAGTCTGTGCAGTGCGCTCTGCTTTGGAGGAGGGCATATTGCCAGGTGCTGGCAAGGCGCTCTATGAGATTGACCATACGAGGCTATTAGGAGATGGCAATAACCATGACCAGAATATAGCTTGGCATATCATGGACGCAGCACTTGAGGCTCCAATTAGGCAGATACTCACCAACGTGGGGCTTGACTTTGACGTAGTGTATTGCAGGTATGTCCCATTGGGAGAAGATATGGTGACTGATGGGCATGGCTACAATGTCAAGACCGGTGAGTTTGGGGACCTCATCAAGATGGGTGTCGTTGACCCATTGAAAGTGACGAGAAGTGCGCTGCAAAATGCAGTTAGTGTGGCATCAACAATTCTAAGCACTAATGCTATTATCACAATGGGCCGTAGCTTTGAGATTTCTAATATAAAAAAGTAAAAAATGAAACATTCACTCCATTCGTCTTTCTATCCGCATATTGATGCGAAAAAATTTACGACTGTTGTTAAGAAGCTCAGACAGTTTTTTGACAGCAAGGGCCTCCTTGAGGTGCATACACAGAACAGGTTGTCAATTCTTGCGGCTTGCGAGAATCCGCATAGTATTGCTAAGTTTACATACAACCACAATGTCTATCCGCTACCGCAGACTGGGCAGATGTGGCTTGAGCATGAGCTGCTAACTCAGCCAGAGGAGAGAGGGTTCTACTGCTTGTCAACGAGCTACCGCAATGAGGAGGCGCCAATTGAGGGTCGTCACTGCATGATATTTCCTATGTTTGAGTTTGAGGTTCATGGCACGATGACTGATCTGGCGATAATGGAGACCGAGCTGCTTGAGTTTCTTGGCTTCAGAACACCTGCTATCAGAAACTATGAGGATGTATGCAATGAGTATGGTGTCAGCATCATTGAGAATGACACAGAGACAAAGCTTTACCAAGACGTATCTGACGCAGTATTGCTTTGTAACTTTCCGGAGCGCACCAATCCATTCTGGAATATGGAGAGGCATAATGACGGAACAGCGAAAAAGATTGACGTAATCCTCTGTGGTCAAGAGACTATCGGTTCTGCTGAGCGCAGCTGCAATCCTGAGCAAATGAAGCAAAACTTCTTCACCATTGAGGGCGGAAAATACGCTGAGAAGTTATTTGACTTATTTGGCTACAACAGAGTAATATCAGAGCTAGACGAGTTCTTACAAAATAAATTTATCCCACGCGTAGGGGCCGGTATCGGCATAACCCGACTTATCAGAGCGATGGAGATAAATAAACTTATCGATTAGTTTTTTTGGTTTTAAAGTGAGGGGGTTGGGTTAATGCCCAGCCCTTTTTGTATAATTTAAATTTAATCTAATGCGAAATGCACTACTTTTCATCCTGCTTATTGCGACATTATCTCTATCCAATTCAAAGCCAGCTCCGGCTGTTTTCATAAAAATAGAGAATCCTACTTTTAAGAATTGGTCCATCAATAATAAACCAAAAGCACAATGGGATGACGTTGACTGGCTAGCAAAGATGCTCATGTCAGAGACACCTGACTCAACAGACACAGAGGGCCTGCGCCTAAGGGCAATAACAGCAGCTGTCCATGCTGAGATGTATGGCGTCAGCATCACAAAGGCAATACTTTTGCCAGGAGCTTTCTCTGGAGTGAACAAAGAGAGCTACATTTGGTGGCGAGCTGAGCCTACAGTAACACACAAAAAGATAGCCATTGACATGGTGAGCAATGGCATCAGAGAAGGCGAGCCAAGGATATATGCCTTCTGCAATATGAGCCTAATATCAGCTAAATCTAAAGCATGGTTCAATACGCTAAAGTTCTATAAAAAAATAGGCGACGAAACATTTTTCTTATTACCATAAATCTAATCAAATGCAACCAATTGGCAAATACATAGTGGTCTTCGCTATTGACGAAGAGATAAAAACTGACTCAGGCATTATTCTATCAGGAGAAGATGCGAGCCAGTTTAGGTATCGTAAAGGTAAAGTAGTAAAACCAGGCACTGACGTGACCGTCATAAAAGAGGGCGACGTAATTTACTACGACAAAGGCCACTCTTTTACAATGATCATTGGCACCGAGCAGCATACCATCATTCGGGAGATTGACGTCGTTGTTGTCGAATAAAATCATTCATCTCTATTATCATATTCTTGTACACTTTGTGGGTGTACCTTACTTTTCTGAGAAACATGGGGTTGTTACTACTGCTTGTTGGTATCTCTTCCCCATTAAGCTTTCTGTAAAGGTCACTCACAAGGTGTCTGCCCTTGCCTGTCATCTTATAAACAGTCCTTTTCTTCCCCTGTTTTGGTCTAAATACCTCAAACCATCCATCTTTTAGCATCTTATCAAAGCGATAACGGTCCCAAGTGAGGATTCTGTTATACCTATCGAACCTTTCTCTGGTAAAATAGTTCTCTGAGTACATAAAAAGCAGTACATCGAGGTCTGCTTGGCTAACATTGTGCTTAGCTTTGTAATACTGGCGAATAACCTTCCAGTATTTCAGGTAATTTTTTGATGCTTCGTTCATTAGATTAAATTTTATGAAATTATTTACAAATATAATCAGAAAAACTTATTATATTTGACCCAAATAAACATAATTTACAATGGCTAACGAAAAAGAAACTAAGAAAGAAGACAAAAAAGCTTCAAAATCATATAGTTATGAAACTATTGACTTAGGAACTGGCTTAAATGACATCTCATTTAAGAATAATCAGATAAAAATGATTAGAGATTTACAGAATGAGAACGTCAGATTAAAGGATTTGGCCGGTGGTAAAAAGGCTCGCCAAGCAGGTATGCCAAAAATCCAAGGTCTCGGTACTTTAAGGGGTGATCTGGGCATGCAATTCAGGAGTAAATCTGAGGATTAAATTAACCATAAAATTCGAATTATTATGAAAAAGTCAACTCCAAATCTTCCAATGCAATCTCGTTTGCAAGCTCCAGGTGCTGCAAAAGAAATGCCGAAGGTTATGCCTAAGAAAGGCGCCAAGAAAACTATGCCTGCCAAGAAGGCCATGCCTGCTAAAAAGGGATACTAATGAAAATCGACAGCCAAGAGTACATGGGCGAGAACCAATTAGTCCATAGATTGGCATCGCAGGTAGGATCCACGAAATTGGCTGTCGATATTCTAAAAAAGAGAGGCGACATGACAGCCTCCGGTAAGCTTACAGAGAAAGGGTTACAGCGAAATGCAATGACAGCGGAGGAAAGAGCAATAGATAGGGCATCGAAGAAAACAAAGCATGACCCATCAGAGTATCGATACAATCCATTTACAAATAGAGCAACACTAAAATAAATATCATGGCAAAGACTAAAAAAATCGAGGAAGCCGTAGAGGAGGCAGTACAAGTTGAAGAAACTGTACAAGAAACTGTGGTTGAGGAGACTCCAAAGGTACCACAAGGAGAAGATGGCATCACAGACAGAGCATATACAAGCCTAAAGTACAAGAAGTAATGGCCGATAAGTCCAAGATGAGCTGCAATAAGCCGGTGTCCTCAGATAGGCCTGGTAAAAAGATGATGGTCAAGGCTTGCGCCAATGGCCAAGAGAAGCTGCTACATTTTGGAGCCAAAGGCTATGGCCATAACTACTCAGAGGCAGCACGAAAGAGCTTCAAAGCGAGACACGGATGCGCTGAGGCCGACAATAAGCTAACACCAAAATATTGGGCCTGCAAAAAGCTATGGGCTGGGCCTGGTGGTAGCACAGCAAGTAACCCTAAAGGACGACAAGGCAAATACTAATGAAAGACTCCTGCTACAATAAAGTCAAAGCGCAGTACGATGTATTTCCATCGGCAAGAGCGTCACAGGCAATAGCCAAGTGTCGCAAAGCAAGTGGCAATGTGGTGAAGTCAGAGAATGGCACAAGCCTGAAGAGATGGGATAAGGAGAACTGGGTTGACACAAAGACAAATAAACCTTGCGGTGCAGGAGGAAAGAATGAGTACTGCCGACCAACGAAGAAGATTTCATCACAGACACCAAAGACCAAAGGCGAGATGACAGCATCAGAGCTAAGAGCGAAGAAAGCTGAGAAGTCAAGAGTTGGTATGGGTAACAAAATATCAAAAGCATGAGCAAGAGTAAAGGACTAGGTGACACTGTAGAGAAGATAACGAAAGCTACAGGCATAAAGGCAGTTGTCAAGACAGTAACAAAAGCTATTGGTGTTGAGGACTGCGGATGCGATAAGCGAAAAGATACATTAAACAGAATATTTCCATACGATAAAAAATAAAAAATGGCAAACGTAAGAATACAACCAAGCAGAGCGCTTGAGGTATATAAATCAGATAATGCTGACATCCCATATCCGGCAGTAGCTACGTCAGGAACAACATCAGCAGATGCATTGAACCAATTGATTGATGGAACTAAAAATTTCCCTGCGCTGCAAATTTATCCTGGTAATATTGTCTATAACACAGCAACAGGAGCCTCTGCCACAATTACAGATGTATCTCCAGCTACGCCAACAATCCTTACGTTGAATGCTAATATATTTGCAGCTTCTCCAGAGGCTTATGTCATCTATCAGTCAAGCCCAATGGCAGGTGGACAAAACACAGGCTGTGTGCTTTATGTAGGTACAGGTGGTGATGTTGAGGTAACAACAGCAGGCAACGATAAGGTGATTTTTGTTGACGTACAAAATGGGTCATTCTTACCTGTTCAGGTAGTAAAAGTATGGAATACAGGAACATCTGCTGACATATTAGCTCTTTGGTAAATGCTAACAGTAACAATTACAAATACAATAATGTCAAAGACAAGGAACGCAGGAGGCGGTGGAATACCACCGTCAAATACTGTCGCTCCTGTCATCTCAGGTAGTAGTACAATTGGCTCTACCCTATCCAGCACCACCGGAACATGGGTAGGAGATCCGGTAATAACATATAGCTATCAATGGAAAAGAGCAGGTGTTGACATTGTAGGTGAAACAAATTCAACCTATGTACTTGTAGCAGCTGATTACAATCAAGCAATCACTTGCGAGGTAACAGCAACAAATGCTTTTGGAGCTGCAAGCGCTACTAGCAATTCAATAATTGCTACAGCAACAGCGCCAGTTAACACAGTCGCTCCTGTTATCTCAGGTACAGCCGTAGTAGGTCAAACATTGTCAAGTACCACTGGTACATGGACAGGTGCCCCAACTCCAACCTATGCCTACCAATGGAAAAGAAATGGGAGCAACATAGCAAGTGCTACCTCATCAACATATACCCTTGTCCAAGCTGATGCAACATTTGCAATAACCTGCGCTGTAACAGCAACAAATATAGCAGGCTCAGCGGAAGCAACAAGCAACTCACTCACAATAACAGATGCTGACGCACAGTCAGTAATCACAGCAATAGAAAGTACTGGAGTTACGCTCACAACTACCCAAAAAAATGCATGCAATCAACTTATAGTTGACTTAAAAGGCTTCGGCATTTGGACAAAGATGAAAGCACTATACGGATTTTTAGGTGGTACTGCTGGAGCACAC
>TARA_R110000868_G_scaffold28525_4_pt1 | contig 14485 bp, 11 predicted proteins | sample TARA_R110000868 | Tara Oceans TARA_R110000868 (sample SAMEA4397489) | marine metagenome | biome: Polar Biome; feature: [SRF] surface water layer (ENVO:00010504); material: water (ENVO:00002006), including particulate matter (ENVO:01000060) such as... | depth 5 m | reverse complement strand
CTACACCGCCGCGCATTTGCCTTCATCCTGGCGGCGCCGCCGCCGCCCCTGTCCGCACGTCCCCAAAATGACACAGCCCGTCCCGGATTGGTCACAGGACACCGGCGCGCCGATTGGCGAATATCCGGTCGTTCGCTGACTTGGCGATGGCTCCAAATCATCGCTGCACGCGATCACGAACAAACGATATGCGTACCCGGCTTCGGCCGGTTCAGGCGAATTCCTTTCGGTCCATGTCAGGGGGCTGCGTGAGGGGGCAACGCTGAGTAGGAACAGTAAGCGACCCAGTTTGAGAATCGATCCAACAAAGGTAGGACCCAAAAGAATGAAACCATACAAAAACAGCTATGTCGGCATGGCTGCCGCCGCGCTGGTCTGGGGAATTTTCTCCCTTCAGCCGACGAATGCAGCGCTGATCTCAACCGATCTATCCACCCAGGTGTCGGTCCCCGGCATCAGCCAGTTCACCACGGACGGCGCCGACATGGTGGGCATGTCGGTTACCGTCAATTTCTTCGGCGGCGGATCCGAAACCGTCGCGTGGGCAGCAACCGGCCCGCAATCCGGCGCCGCGACCGGCGCATTCGGAACGGGCTGGTCGATTTCCTCCTCCGGCGATACGTTCAATACGAACGCCTGGGCCGCAGATTTCGGCAACCTTCAGGTAACGTCCTTCGTCATGGACGGCACCACCGGACTGACCCTGTTCGACCGGGACTTCGATCCGCTTCCCGGAACGCCGGGCTCCGCAGACGGGCGGGATTTCGCGACCACGCTGGTCAGCGACGCCCTGGTACAGGCAACCTATTCGAACGTTGTCAGTATCGGCGCAACACCGCCGGTCGGCGATATCTTTCACATCCTGACGGTGGATTTCGCCGAAGTCGAAAACGGTACCGTCTCCGGGTTGTTCAACTTCACGCAGGATACCGACAACGATATCCGCATTCAGGTGCCGGAACCGGCGATGCTGCCGGTCTTCGGGCTCGGCCTTGCCGGTCTCGCCATCGCCGCACGCAGACGCCCCGCGTAGACCGTCTCCCCCAGAGGTATGCGCAAACGGAAACGGCGACCTTCGGGTCGCCGTTTTTGTGCGCGCAGATTAACAACCCGGTTAACGACTTCAATCCGACGCCGGTTCAGGTTACCGTATGGTCACCAGCCGCCTCGCGAGGGACCCATGCCGAAAATCCTGACACAGGCCCAGGTCGACCAGTTTCATAACGACGGATACGTTTTTCCGTTCGATTGCCTGACCGCGGCAGAAGCGCAGACATGCCGCGACCGGATCGAAGCCTATGAAGCATCCATCGACGGCAGTATCTCGAAATACGTTCGCATCAAATGCCACCTCGCCTTCAAATGGCTGGAAGACATTGCCCAGCATCCGAAAATCCTCGATGCGGTCGAAGACCTGATCGGGCCCGATATCCTGCTCTATCTCTCGACCTTCTGGTTCAAGGACGCCCATGACGGCAAATTCGTCTCGTGGCATCAGGATTCCGCCTATTACGGCCTCGATCCGCATGACGTCATCACGCTCTGGCTCGCCTTTACCGATGCGACGCCGGAAAACGGCTGCATGAGCGTGCTGCCCGGCAGCCACAAATGGCCGGACCAGAAACACGAAGAGACCTACGACGAAAACAACCTGCTGGCGCGGGGCCAGACGATCGCCGGTCTCGACGACAGCAATGCCGTCGCCATGCCCCTGAAAGCCGGCCAGTTCTCGATCCATCACGAGAGACAGCTTCATTCATCGGGGCCCAACCTGTCCGACGACCGCAGGCTCGGCATGTCGTTCACGTTCCTGCCGACCCGCGTGAAATGCGTGCTCGACCGCCGCACCGCGATCCTGGTGCGCGGCAAGGACGACTACGGGCACTGGGATTACGACCCCCGCCCCCGCTACGATCTCGACCCCGTCTGCATGGAAACCATTCAGCACTGGATCAGGGCCTATGCGGACCCCGAGGTGCCGCAGGAAGCGGTAAGAGGCTGATAGCCCCGTTCGGCCTGCGCCACATCTGTACGACTATATGACCTGCGTTAAAGCCCCAGCAGGGCCGCCGCGTTTTCGCCGAGGATACGCGCCTTGTCGGTCTCCGGCAGGTCGAGCCGTTCGACGTGACCGCGATCGGCGTCGATAAACGGATCGTCGGTCCCGAACAGCATCTGCCCCGCGCCCACCTGACGATAGGCGAACATCAACGCTTCGGGATCGAACGCACAGGTATCGTAATAAAGCTTGCGGGCGTATTCGCTCGGCGGTTTGGAAATGAATTCCCGGCAATCGGGAAAAAGCCGGTACCCGTTGTCGAGGCGCGCCAGCAGCATCGGCAGCGCGCCGCCCGTATGCCCCATGATATAGGGAAAGTCCGGATAGCGTTCGAAGACGCCGCCGTAAATCAATCGCGCCGCCACCAGCGTGGTATCGAAGATCAGGCCGACCCGCAGCGGCAGTTCGAATTCGCCGAGCCCCGTCGTATCCTTCGGAAACATCGGGTGCTCGTATACCGGCAGCCGCAATTCGTTGAGCCGTGCCCATAACGGCTCGAATTTCGGATCGTTCAGCGCCACACCGTCAATATTCGATCCGATCATGACGCCTTTCATGCCCAGTTCGCCGACACAGCGGTCGAGCTCCGCCAGCGATGCTTCGACATCCACGAGCGGCAGGCTGCCGAGCCCCACAAACCGGTCCGGATGCGACCGGCAGAGGACGGCCAGCGCATCGTTGATATCGCGCGTCACCCCGACCTGCCCCCCTTCCGGCCAGCAATACACATTGGGCGTACTCAGCGACAGGACGCGGATATCGATTCCCTTGCGGTCCATTTCCCGCAGCCTGTGATCGATATCGTACATATCCGGGCGTTCCCAGGCGATCGTGTAGCCGTCGTGGCGATAGAGCGTCTTGCCGTCGTCGGTATGCTGTGCCTCGAGCGACAGAACGTCCCGCAGGCGCGCCATGTAGACCGGATCGACAATGTGGGCATGGATATCGATAATCATGATGAATTCCGCGATTGAAGGCGTTCAGCCTAAACCGGCGCATCGCCGCGGAAAAGCCGGTTTCCGCCAATACCCGGCGAATCTGGCGACCATTTCATCCAACGGCTATCGAGCTGTGGCGGCAGACACGGATTAGCGCATATACTGTGGCCCGGCTGGAAAGATACCGGCGCCGTATCGGGCGCGCAGGTCGATTAAGATCGCACCGGAGAGTGCATCGGGTAAATTCGGGAGAGAGACTATGGACGGAACATCGGTAAGCAAATTCAAGGTCGGCGGTGTCTGGATGGACCGACCCTTCAAGATCAGGCGTCTCGGCCATTTTGGTTTCAACGTGCAGAACGTTTCGGCCTGTATGCCCTTCTATACCGACCTGCTCGGTTTCAGCATTTCCGACCCGATCGATTTCGGAAGCCGTATCGAGGACGAAGAAGTCCGCAAGAGCCTGGGCGACGGCGTCGGCTATTTCATGCGCCACGGCACAGATCATCATTCGTTCGTCATTTTTCCCAAACCGGTTCTGGACCACCTTTCCGGCAAAACGGAGCCCGACGAGCTGACCGTCAATCAGATCACCTGGCAGGTCGGCAGCCTGCTCGAGGTGACGTCTGCCGAGGAATGGCTGCGCGATCTCGACAATCCCATACGGCGGTCGGGGCGCGACACGCCCGGATCGAACTGGCATGTCTATCCGTTCGACCCGGACGACAATATCAACGAACTGTATTACGGCATCGAACAGATCGGCTGGAACGGCATTTCCAAACCGGCGATCTTCCGCAAACGCGGCTTCCAGGTGAAACCCGACCTGCCGCAGATATCCGAATACGACGAAGTAAAGGCCGCTTTGAACGAAGGCGCCGACCTGATGGACGGCTATCGCCATACATTCGACATGGAGCCCGTATACGACGTCGGCGGCATCATGCTGCCGCGCCCGTTCAAGGTCGTCCGCATCGGCCCGGTGCGGTTGTTTGTCGACGATATCGAGGAAGCCTTGTCTTTCTATCGCGGCCGGCTGGGCATGCGGGTGACCGAGGAAGTCACCTATAACGGCCATCGCTGCGTCTTCCTGCGGGTGAATACCGAGCACCATTCGATGGCGCTGTATCCCAAGGCGCTTCGCGCCGAACTGGGGCTGAGCGCGCATTCCGGTTGCATGTCATTCGGCATGCAGGTCGGCGGTTACGACCAGCTGCGCGATGCGGTGACCTTCCTCGAAAAGAACGATGTGGAGATCAAATACCTGCCGCCCGAACTGTTCCCCGGCATCGATTATTCCGCGTTTGCGATCGACCCCGACGGCCACGCGATCCAGCTTTACTACTATATGGAACAGATCGGTTGGGACGGGAAACCGCGGCCCGCGGACCAACGCCCGCAGGTCTCCGGCACGTGGCCGGAAGCCGTGGACGCCGAGCCCGACACGTTCGGCGGCGAGCCGTTCCTGGGGCCGATCGGGTAAACCTCAACGACACGCCCGATACGGAAGGATTTCACTTCCCGGCCACGGCATGTACAGTCGCGACCAACAAGCTCAATAACACCACAACAAGCACACAGGGAGATATACCACCATGAAACCAGTATCCATTGCGCTCGCAGCCGTATTGGCCGGAGCAATCTCGGCCCCCGCCTCGGCGCAGGCAATCTATTCGATCGGCACCAACAAACAGGGATCGCTGGCCTATAGCGCCGGTACCGCGATTTCCAAGCTGATGAACCTTAAGGGCGACGTAAAAATGCGCGTGCGGCCCGGCGGCGGGTCGTTCTCGATCGTCCCGCAGATGAATTCCGGGCAGATCGATTTCGGCATCAACAACGCCGCAGAATCCCGTTTTGCCTATACCGGCACCGGCACCTTCGAGAAGAAGGGCAAGCAGGAAAATTTCCGCATGGTTGGCGTGATGTTCCCGCTGCGGTCCACGCTTGCGGTTCCCGCCGATTCGCCGATCAAGACGATCTGCGACGCCAAGGGAAAGCGCATGGGCAACAAGTTCACCGCCCAGACCATTCTCCAGCTGACCCAGTCGACTCTTCTCGCGACCTGCGGCATCAAGCAGGAAGACATGATCAACACGCCCTATTCGCGCTACGTCCCGTCGGGCGACGACATGGCCCGCGGCAAGCAGGATATCGCGATCATCATTCCGGGCACGGCGGCATCCAAAAAACAGCACGCCATGCTCCGCGCGCAGGGCGGCCTGCGCTTCCTGTCGGTGGACGATTCACCGAAAGCCGTCGCGGCGATGCATAAATGGTATCCTGAAATCTACGTCAGCACGATGAAGCCGTCGAAGCGTACCCCCGGTATTGTCGGGCCGACGAAGGTCATGACCTATCCGTTCTTCATCACCGCCGGCGCGCACGTTCCGGACGAGGTCGTCTACAAGATCCTCAAGACGATGGCTGCGAACAAGAAAGACCTCGTGCAATCGCACGGCGCCTTCAACGGTTTCCATGCCAAGAAAATGTATTACAAGAACACCACCGTTCCCTATCACCCCGGGGCAGTGAAAATGTATAAAGAAATGGGCGTGATGTAACTTCAGGCCCGTCCTGACACCGCGGGGCCGGGTAATCCGGCCCCGCGCAAGGCTATATACGTGACAGATTCCCAAACTTTGCCGACCCTTCCCTCGGAAGGCGCTTTCGTAGACCGCCTGACCCGCATCGCCGGCGGCGTCATGATCACGCTCGGCGTGCTCTGGGCAATCGAGGCCTATAGATGGCTGGGCCTCACCTTCTTCGGCCAGCAATTGCTTGCCGCCGCCTGGGGCCTGTCGCTGTTCATCGGCTTCCTCCGCTATCGCGTCCGGCGCGGGGAAAAAGGCCCACCGCCACTGTATGACTGGATCTCCGCGCTCGTCGGACTGGCGACGATGGTCTGGGTCATGGTCGATTACGAACGCCTGTCGGAGGAATACGGCGACCGCACAACGGAAGCGCTGGTAATCGGCTGCATTGCGGTCGTTCTGTCGATCGAGGCCATCCGCCGCACCGCGGGCTACGCGTTTTTCAGCGTGGTTCTGTTCTTTATCGTCTACGCGTTGTTTGCCGACAAAGTGGGCGGCGACTTCAAGGGGCTCACCGTTTACTGGGATGCGCTGGCCACCGATCTCGGACTGGATGCCGGGGCCGCGCTCGGGCTGCCGCTCAAGATCTCGGTCGAAGTCGTCCTGGTTTTCATTTTCTTCGGACAATTGCTTGTCGGGTCCGGCGGCGGGCAGTTCTTCATCGACCTCGCGATGGCGATGGTCGGACACCGCCGCGGCGGCGCCGCGAAAATCTCGGTCGTCGCGAGCGCCTTTTTCGGCTCTATTTCCGGCAGTGCCATTTCCAACGTCGCATCGACCGGCGTGATCACGATCCCGCTCATGCGTCATGCCGGCTATTCCGGGGTGAATGCCGGCGCCATCGAATCCGTCGCGTCCACCGGCGGACAGTTCATGCCGCCGATCATGGGGGCGGCCGCGTTCCTGATGTCGGAAATTCTGGAAATTCCCTATACCGACATCGTCATCGCCGCGATTGTGCCGGCGCTACTTTATTATTTCGCCGTGTTCGTGATGGTCGACCGTGTCGCCGCGAAGGACAATGTCGGACAGGTCGCCGAGGAACTACCCAGGCTGCGCACCGTCCTGCTGGAGGGCGGCCATTTCCTGCTGCCGTTCGTGATGCTTCTTTACGCCCTTTTCTGGTTGTGGTCGGAACCGCAACAGGCCGCAATGTACGCCGCCGGTGTCGTCGTCGTGCTCGGTTTCCTTCGTTCCTACCGGGGCGCGCGCATGACCGTCTCCAGGCTGATCGCCTCGTTCGGGGGCGCCGGGCTGGTCATGGTCGAACTGGTCTTCGTCGTCGTCGGCGCGGGCTGGGTCATGTTCATACTGAACTCGACGGGTCTCGGCGAAGGCTTCACCCTGTTCCTGCTCAAGCAGGCGGGCGAAAGCCTTTTCCTGCTTCTGCTGATCGCGGCATTCGCCTCCATCATCCTCGGCATGGGAATGCCGACCGGCGCCGTTTACCTGCTGCTCGCGGCGATGATCGCACCTGCGATTTCCGAGGCCGGCGTCGCACCGATCTCGGCCCACATGTTCATCCTCTATTTCGGCATGATGTCGATGATTACGCCCCCGGTGGCGCTCTGTGCCTTTACCGCCGCCTCGCTGACGGGCGAGGATCCGATGCGGACGGCAATGCGGTCGATGATGTTCGCCTGGGTGGCCTACGTGATCCCGTTCCTGTTCGCCTATTCGCCGACATTGCTGCTCCAGGGCGAATGGATCGCGACCGTGATCGACATCACGACGGCCTGTGTCGGCGTATGCTTTATTTCGACGGCATTTGTCGGCTATGCCGCCCGCCCGATGAACGGTGCCGCGCGCGTATTCCTCGCCGTGGCAGGTTTCGCCGCGATGCTTCCCGCAACGCTCGCGCCGTGGGTTGTGTTCGTTAATGCCGGCGGCTTCGCCCTCGGCGCGCTCTACATCGCACAGGACATGATGGCCAACCGCCGCGCCGCCCGGGAGCGCATAACGCCCCCGGCAATGTGAGCGCCGCCCCTTCCGTCCCTGAAACGCCAGAAGGTACAGCGCAAAGATATATTCGGCGGTTCTCCCTTATCGAATCTTCTCGATAACGTTCTTCACAACCTCGCGGACCGGATCATCGACGCCATACGATTGAGCTCCCCAGCCCATGCTCGCGCCATAGCCCGTCGTCTCAAATGACGTAACGAGTTCGCCGGACGCCGAATTACGGACGGTCACAAGGACGCGCACGTAATTCCGGCCGGCCATGAACCCGAACATCACGCGCCCACCCGGCGCAATAACCCGGATTTTGGCAATCCTGATATCGACCTGATAATCGCCTGTCGCAGGTTCGGCGGATACCGAGTGAAAAACACCTTTGCTTACAAGCCCTTCGATGAGCTGTTTCCGGATCGTCTCGATCGCCCTGTCCGTGTACCTGTGTTCTTTCTCCAGTTCCGCTTTGACCATCAGGCCAGCTGTCGCAGTACTGGGAATTACGGTGGATTTTTGCGTCGTGACAGATGTTTTGCTGGTGGAATTGCAGGCTGCGAACAGCAGTAATACAGCCACACAGGCCGCCCGTCGAAGAGCAGATGCGGTGAAAGAGATGACATTTCCCCTTGAAAAAATGACCCACCACTAGCGTGGCGGATCGTTCCGAATGTCGGTCGACATCGATAGGACGACAGTGCCTGTCCCAATACGGAATCACAACTTAAAGCAATGGAAGACCTTCAGTCCGCCTACGACAGCGAGATGGCGCGGCCGAACTTTTCAACGGGTATAATTGCCGGAAACGATATTGAATTGATCTGAAGAAGCCTCTGACGACCCCGCAATCACCGGGGTTGGGGCATCCCGCGGAACCGCCGGCCAGTCATCCCGCAAAAAACAAAGGACCAACAGGTTTAACCTGTTGGTCCTTTTGAATTTCTGGCGACCCCAACGGGAGTCGAACCCGTGTCTCCACTGTGAAAGAGTGGTGTCCTAGGCCTCTAGACGATGGGGTCGCTGGACAAGCGGGATAAACAATAGTGCGGCGGAAATCAACAGATGAATGCCCTGTTTTCGCGATTTCCGGAACTATTCCACCCGCCCCCCCGAATCCGGCAGATTTTGGCGCATTCCGGCGGTTCCCGTCAGGTCGCGTTCATCGCCCGCTGGCGTTCGGCAGCCTGCAGCGCACGCTTTTCCTGGCGGATCGCCCGCCAGCGGCGCACCAGATGGAGCGTCCAGTAATAACCGACGAAATATCCGACCACCGCGATCGGCACCGACCCGACCAGCAACGCCAGCCCCCAGCCCTCGACGATGACTGAAAAATAGGTTTCCCAGGCCGCCAGGCTCGTCGGATCGCTGCCCGCGTCGCCCATCGCGGTCCGCCAGAAGGTGATAAAGCTCTCATAGCCGGACAGGTCGTTCCACCGGCCCAGCAGGATCTGGCCGGTCAGGAAAAACGTGTAATAGGCGATCGGCACGGTGAACAGGTTCGTAACCCAGGTCCATGCCATCGCCACGATAACGTTGAAATCGCGCCTGAATAATGTCCGCGCGATGTACCAGTGAACGACGGTCAGCGCCATCTGGATGCCGAAGGTCGGCGTAAACGCCCAGAACAGGCCGACGGCGACCGAGCGCGCGGTATTCTCAGGGGGCTGACGCGACCGCACCATCGGGATAACAAGGCGCAGCCGCATCATCCGCTTGAAGCGCGACCAGACCGAGCGCTGTCGGCCGTTGTCACCCGTTTTTCTGCTTACCGTCGCCACGTCGCGCCTGCTTCATCCAGCGTGGTTTTCCTCACGCCAAGGTATACCACACTGCCGCCCGTTCAAAGACACCGATGGCACAAGACCTTCGGAATCAGGCCGTAAAAAACAGCACGCCGAGCCCCGTGACGGCGACGATCACAAGCTGCAACAGGTCAATCACTGTCAGGTCCATTTGCCTCGATCCTCCGCTTGGCCTCACACCGGAAAGAGTGGCGGCGCATTGCGGCAGAAATGAGGCGGCCCTGGTTCGCGGCCAGCCCCCAGGGGCTTCTAAATTACGTGCGCCACGTCTTCGATAATGAATTGCGGCTTGCGGTTGCCCTGCCAGGTATCGATGTTCAGATGACCGGCGACATGCACCACCCCGCCGCGCGCATTCAGCAGGGCTTCTCCCGCCGGCGTGCCCGCCGCCCGGAACGCAATCGCCTTCAGCCGGGTGCCGCCTTCGGGCGGCGCGAGAAAACAGCTCACATGATCGGTGCCGACAATGCGCGCATTGATGGGGCTTACCGCCGGCAGCACGAAACGCGGGCGCGGGTTCCCGGCGCCGAACGGCCCTGCCGCGTCCAGCATTTCAATCAGTTCGACGGTGGCTCCTTCCGGGCTGAGCGCGCCGTCGATACCGATATCGGGTGCCAGACGTTCGCCGGCAAGCTGGCGCGAAATATGCTCGGCGAGGAACATGCGGAAATCGGCTATTTTGTCCTCCGCGACCGAAAACCCCGCCGCCATCGCATGTCCGCCGCCATTTATCAGCAAACCGGCCTGGTGGGCCGCGATCACCGCCGGACCGAGGGCGACGCCCGGCACCGAGCGCCCCGACCCCTTGCCGAGACCGCCTTCAATGGCGACCACACAGGCCGGACGGTTATAGGTTTCCTTGATGCGGCCCGCGACGATACCGATCACGCCCGGGTGCCACCCTTCAGACGCCACCAGGATCAGCGGTGTGTCGTCCGACGCCTGGCGTTCCGCCTGCGCCATCGCATCGTCGAGCACTGCGGCTTCGACCTCGCGCCGCTCGGCATTGTACTGGTCGAGGCGGACCGCTATGCCGACCGCGGCATCCCGGTCGTTGGTCGTCAGCAGTTTCACCCCGAGCCCGGCGTCGCCGACGCGTCCGCCCGCGTTGACCCGCGGGCCGAGCATGAACCCCAGATGCCACGCTTCGGGCTTTTCCTCGAGCTTTGCGATATCGGCAAGCGCCGTGATTCCGGGGTTTCCCCGCCGCGCCATGACGACAAGCCCCTGACGGACCAGCGCCCGGTTCACGCCGGTCAGCGGCACCACATCGGCGACGGTCGCGAGCGCGACCAGGTCCAGCCATTCCATAAGGTTCGGCTCGTTATGGCCTTCGCCGTACCAGAACGCTTCGCGCAGGGCACGGTTTACGGCAATGATCACCAGGAAAACCACCCCGGCCGCGCAGAGCTGCCCGACCGTGCTGGTTTCGTCCAGCCGGTTCGGATTTACGACCGCAACGGCATCCGGCAGTTCTGGTTCCGCCACGTGATGGTCCACGACCACCACGTCGAGTCCGGCCGCCGCCGCGTCAGCCAGCGGCCCGAACGCGGTGGTGCCGCAATCGACCGTGATAACCAGCGACACGCCTTCGTCTTTCAGCTTCAGCAGGGCGGGCGTGTTCGGACCGTAGCCCTCGGCGATGCGGTCTGGCACATAAACGGTAACTTCCCGCCCGATCGCGGCGAAAAACCGGGCCAGCAGGGAGCCGGAACAGGCTCCGTCCACGTCGTAATCTGCGAAAACACCGACCTTCTCGCCGGCATTTATGGCCGCGACGATGCGTTCCACCGCCCGGTCCATGCCGAGCAGGTGCGACGGGTCCGGCAACAGGTCCCGCAGCTTCGGGTCGAGAAACGCCTCCGCCCCCGCCACGTCCACGCCGCGCGCCGCGAGGATACGCCCCAGGGCATCGGGCAGGTCGAGTTGTTGCGAGATTGCCAGCGCGGCACGATCGTCTGACAGGCGTGGCCGCCAGCGTTTACCGCCACAGGAACGCTCAACGTTCAGGAAAGATCCGGACCTGTCGGCCTGAGCGCCCTCCATCGAAGACCGGTTTACGCGTCGACCGGGTCGAAACCGGTCTTGCGGTTGAAATTGTGCTCCGCCTCGATATAGCGGATCGTGCCGGACTTGGAGCGCATGACCAGCGAATGGGTCTTGGCGCCGCCCTTGAACCGGCGTACGCCGTTCAGCATAGTGCCGTTGGTCACGCCGGTCGCGGCAAACATCACGTCGCCGCTAGCGAGGTCAAGCAGTTCGTATTTGCGGTCGAAATCGGTGATGCCGCAGCGTTCGGCGCGGCCACGCTCGTCGTCGTTGCGGAAAACCAGCCGTCCCTGCATCTGGCCCCCGATACAGCGCAGGGCAGCGGCCGCCAGAACCCCCTCCGGCGCGCCGCCGCTGCCGATATAGATATCGACGCCGCTTGCCTCTTCTGACGTCGCCATCACGCCGGACACGTCGCCGTCGGTGATCAGCATGATCCGCGCGCCCGCATCGCGGACTTTCTTGATCAGGTCTTCATGCCGCGGCCGGTCGAGAATGCAGGCGACGACGTCCTTGACGTCCAGGCCCTTGGCCTTAGCGACATTCGCCAGGTTCACGGCGGGTTCGTTGTCGAGATCGACGATACCGTCCGGCAGTCCGCCGCCGACGGCGATCTTGTCCATGTAGACATCCGGGGAATTCAGAAATCCATTATGTTCCGCCATTGCGATCACGGCGAGCGAGTTCGTCAGCCCCTTCGCGGTGATGGTGGTCCCTTCCAGCGGATCGAGTGCGATATCGATCTTGGGGCCTTTCCCGGTGCCGACTTCCTCGCCGATATACAACATCGGCGCTTCATCGCGTTCGCCTTCGCCAATGACCACCGTGCCGGCGATATCGAGGCTGTTCAACGCATTGCGCATGGCATCGACGGCGACCTGATCGGCCATCCGCTCGTCGCCGCGCCCCATCTGACGCGATGCCGCAAGGGCGGCCGCTTCGGTGACACGCACCACTTCAAGCGCCAGGTTGCGATCCATCTTGCCCGTTTCAGCCATCGTCTACTTCTCCCAATTATACGCTTCGTATTGCAGCGGATTTGTTACAGTTCTTCAATTCTGATCATACAGGGCGGTTCTACCACCGTGTCCAATTTCGCGATTCGCGCCAGAGCGCGCTGCATCGACGCTTCTTCCGTCTCATGCAGGGTCAGTACGACCGGGACGGAACCTTCCGCCGAGCGGCCACGTTGCAGCAATGCCTCGACCGAGACTTCCTCGTCGCGCAACGCCGCCGACACGTCGGCAATCACGCCGGGCCGGTCGAGCACCGTCAGGCGCACATAATACGGACCCACACGGTTTTCGATCGAAACCGTCCGCGCCGCCTTCAACCGGGATGCAGGGACGGAAAATACCGGCAGGATCGTCCCGCGCGCGATATCGGCTATATCCGATATCACTGCGGATGCGGTCGGCCCGGCGCCGGCGCCCCTGCCCTGCAAAACACTGGTCCCGACGGCGTCGCCTTCGGCAACGACTGCGTTGAAAACACCTTCGACATGGGCGAGCGGCGCCGTCAGCGGCACCATGCAGGGGTAAACGCGCTGTTCGATCCCGTCCGACGTCTGGTTCGCAATCCCGAGCAGCTTGATCCGAAAACCGAGTTCCTCCGCAAAGGCGATATCCTCGGCGCTGACATGGCGTATGCCCTCGACATGGACGGATCCGAAATCGACCTCGGTCCCGAACGCAACGCTCGCGAGAAGCGCCAGCTTGTGGGCGGCATCGATGCCGTCGACATCGAATGTAGGGTCGGCCTCGGCATAGCCGAGCTCCTGCGCCTCGGCGAGCACGTCGTCGAAATCGCGCCCGGTTTCGCGCATCGTCGTCAGAATATAATTGCAGGTGCCGTTCAGGATGCCGTGAATGCTGGAAATCCGGTTGCCGGCGAAGCCTTCGCGCAATGCCTTGATTACCGGGATTCCCCCGGCAACGGCCGCTTCGTAGCCGAGTCCTACGCCCGCTGTCTCCGCCGCGACGGCAAGCGCCCGGCCGTGGATGGCGAGCAACGCCTTGTTCGCCGTCACCACGTGGCGACCGGCGGCAATGGCATTCTCGCACACGGCCTTCGCAACGCCGTCTTCGCCGCCGATGAGTTCAAGCACCACGTCGCAATCGGCCTGCGCCGCCATCGTGGCCGCGTCGTCGAACCAGTCCTGTTTCGACAGATCGACCCCGCGGTCGCGCGAACGGTCCCGCGCCGATACCGCAACGAGGTCGATGGCGCGGCCGCAACGCGCCGCGATCAGGTCGCGCCGCGAGGTCAGAATATCGGCTGTGGCTGCGCCGACCGTTCCGAGTCCGGCGATCGCAACGCGGAGCGGTTTGGTCACGATGCGAAGGCGCGCCGGCTCGCACGCTCCAGGATATTATCGGCGTCGGCGAAAAAGCGTTTGATGTTGCGGGCCGCCTGCCGCGTGCGGTGACGGTTCTCGACCAGCGCGATCCGCACGAAGCCGTCGCCGTATTCGCCAAAGCCGAGCCCCGGCGAGACCGCGACCTGCGCTTCGGCAAGCAACAGCTTGGAAAATTCCAGCGACCCCAGATGGGCGAACGGCTCCGGAATCGGCGCCCAGGCGAACATCGTCGCCGGCGGCGGCGGGACGTCCCAGCCTGCCTGCGCAAAGGATTCGACCATTACGTCGCGGCGGCGCTTGTAGACATCGCGAAATTCGGCCACGCATTCCTGCGGACCGTTCAGCGCTGCGGTCGCGGCGACCTGGATCGGTGTAAACGCGCCGTAATCGAGATAGGACTTGATCCGCGCAAGCGCACTGATGATTTTCGGATTGCCGGCCGCAAAACCGATCCGCCAGCCCGGCATGGAATAGGTCTTGCTGAGCGACGTGAATTCGACTGCGATATCCTTCGCGCCGGGCACCTGAAGGATGGACGGCGGCGGTTCGCCGTCGAAATAGATCTCCGCATAGGCGAGGTCGGAAATAACGATAATCCCGTGTTCGCGGCAGAACCGGACCACTTCTTCGTAGAACGCCAGATCGACAACCATCGCCGTCGGATTGGCGGGAAAATTCAGCACCAGCGCCAGCGGCGGCGGCACGCTGTATTTCACGGCGCGTTCCAGCTCGGC
>TARA_R110000868_G_scaffold179968_3_pt1 | contig 14496 bp, 35 predicted proteins | sample TARA_R110000868 | Tara Oceans TARA_R110000868 (sample SAMEA4397489) | marine metagenome | biome: Polar Biome; feature: [SRF] surface water layer (ENVO:00010504); material: water (ENVO:00002006), including particulate matter (ENVO:01000060) such as... | depth 5 m | reverse complement strand
TTATCAGATTTTACATCTATTATATTATATAACTCTTTTAATCTATTTTCCATTATTCGTAATTTTTTTTAAAATATTGTTTAGCTTTTCTTTCTGCTTTAAAATAAGCATTTTCATTATTATCTAATGTATGTCCTCCTCCCAATTCATTCCAATAGCAATGTTGAAAATTTTTTCTATAATCTTTAAATTTATAACCTTTTTTGTACATAGACTTAAACCAAGCAGTCCCACTGTCATGGTCAAATTCTCCAAAATAAGGTCTTCCTTCTTTAATACAAATTTCTCTATTAATTAAACAAGCAAATTCATTTAGTCTACATTCAGGAAGTAATTTAGGAATTTCTTTATCTAAGTTATCTAATCTAGTCCTAATATGTGGAAGTTTTAATTGTTTTAAGTCTTCAAAAGTAGGATTCCAATCATAAAACTTTTCTCCACTACATAAACCTTGAGCTTTAGCAGGACAATTCCAACATTGCCCTATTTCTCCAATTCCAACACAATCTTCTATTTCATTTAACATATCTCCAATAATGTCTCCAGTAAAAAGAACATCATTATGGCAAATAAAAACATATTTCTTATCACTATTTTCAATTCCAAATTGATGTCTAATATTTGATACAGGAACATCTTTTGACCAAGTTCCATAAATATTAACAAATTTATCTGGCTTATAATAAACAATATTGTCAAAATATTTTAACACCCATTTAACTTTATCATCAAATGGGTGTTTAGCTTCTTCTATAAAATATATTTTATCTATATGTTCTTCACAATGAGTCATTAAACTTTCTAATGTGCATAAAGTTTGCCAAGGTTTCCCATATACTTGTATTACAACATCTACTTTATTCATATTATACTTGTTTAAATGTTATTTGAGTATTATTTTCTAACCAAATTGACAGTAGACGCTCTAAAATAAATGTATGGAGAGTATAGAAATTAAGTCCTGTATAACTTTTTAAAGCTTCTGTATTTACCCCAGACTTATAATCAGCATCTTTCCAAGCTAAATCTTTATACTTAGTTTCCATTAATTCTATAGCAGGTTTAATAATTTCTGTAACAAATTTAGTATATATTTGTTTCTTAGCTATAAACATATTAGAATACACAACATTTTTAGGTTCTTTTATTTCTAATCCTAAATCACTGCACATTAAATTAAACAATTCCATAAATCCAGGATGTTGCTCTTCAGTAAAAGACAAATAATTACCTACAAAATATTGAGGACACAGCCCTATTACATCTGCTTCTTTGTTTTGATTAAAAGCTTTATACACTATTTCTTTACTTAATCCTGTTTTCATAGGAAATTTCCATGAAAATATCCCTACATATTTTGTAGATTCAGATAGTTTATTATTTATAATATCAATAATTGGATTGTATTCAAACAAATAAGACTTTTGCTCAATAGAATTAATATATGAATTATCATAAGGAATGTATTCAGTGTATTGTCCACTACCATAAGTTATACCATACAATTCTAATCCTTCAGGTGACACCCATCTTTCTTTCTCAAATTCAGCATTGTAAATAGTGGCTAATAGATTCTTAATACCTTCTATTCTATAACTAAAATCTCCTGCATCCTTTCTATTTTCTTCCCCACATTTAGCTCCTAATTCTTTTACTTTATCTCTGTTTTTAATAAAATATTTAATAAAAGTGTAATAATCTGTAGGTTTTTGACAAGCACAATAAGCTGTCAAACCTTTCTTCATATACAATTCACTTCCTATTACAGGAATATTATAACAAGCAGCTTCAGCTATTTTTAAATTACTCTTAGCTTGGTTAAAGAAATTATTTTCCAAAGGAGCTAATAGAATGTCTATTTTATTATACAATTCCATGTAATTATTAGGACTTGTATAATCTACTAATTCCACTTCCATTGCTTTGTTACAATTAAACATGTTATATATCTTTTCAGATATGCTATCCCCTTTAATATAACCACACAAAACAAACTTAGCATTCTTATGAATTTCACTATCTCCAGCTATTTTTTTAATTATTCCACTAATTTCTTTATAATCAAAGAAGTGGCTATTATTAGCCATAATTCCAATACTTAGTTTTCCTTCTTTTTCTACATACTCTTTCACCTCAAATTGACCTGTTCCATAAGGAAGAATATTAGGACTTAAATGAATATATTTAGTTTCATTTCTTAAATAACTAGCTATTTCTTTAGTAGCTACAACAACACTATCAGCTTCCATAATAAGCTTTAGTATTCTAATTTGACTCTCTTTCTTCAATTCTTCTGTATAATAAGCATGTTTGTGGTCTGGAATCACATCATCCATGTCTAAAATATATTTAGTGCTATACTGACTCTTAAACACACTAATTTGCCATGCAGGATTTCTAGGAATCCATGTACAATACACAACATCATATTCTTTAAACATTTCTTCTGTTAAAGTGACATTTCCATTCTCACAAGTAATAATAGTAGCTTCAATTACCACTTCTTCGTCATTTATCACTACTTTTTCTCCATTTAATGCCATAATAGGTAATACAACTCTATGCATTCTACTACCTGACATTTCTTCATTTACACCTAATACCTTTAATTTTCCTTTTTCTTTCATTTTTAAGCTTTTGGTAATTCTAATAATTCATTTTCAAAATTCACTATAACACAATATTTATTTCTTACATGTAAAAATATCATTCCTGACATTTGAAACATTGCACTTTTAGGAAATTTTTTAGGTAGTAAATCTACAATAAATCCTGTTTTCTTTAAATCTTTATCACTTATATCCTGAATATCTATTTCATTCATCATTACTATTTATAAACAGCAATAGTAATACATTTTCTTCAATATACCAAATTCCATAACAGAATGCTACATATAATATAAATCCAAGTAAATCTAGCATATTAATATAATATTAAAGTTTGTTTAAAATCTTCTGTTTTTACTTTACATCTTCCACATACTAATACTTCTAATAAACAACCTTCGTTAAATGTATGTTCATCTGTTTCTTTTACATTATCTTCTGAATAAGCTATATAATATTTAGTTTCATTTAATATATTTTCAGCCCATTTTTTAACATCTTCATGAGCTTCCACAAATTCAGAACTTCCGTCTTTTTTAATAAAGTTAATACCTAAAAATTCTAATGGTTCTTTTTTCATAGTTTGCCATTCATTGCATTTACATACTATTTGATTACATTTAGTGCAATATGTTCCTATTTTTGTAAATTGTTTATTTTCCATATTTAATTCTTATTTCTTCTCTTTTTGTGTTAATTAAATGAAACTTTGTAGGGTTAGATTCTACATCAGCATGTTCATCAGCAGTAAGTTGAATTATATTATCTGAAACAAATTCTAAATCTGGGTGGGAACTCTTACAAAAAATATGATGAAAAAAGCATGTATTAGGCTCATTTCCAAGCCATTTCAAGCTCAATTCACTATAATGTGGACGTTTATCCCATATTTCTGTTATAAACCAAGCATGTAATTTTTTTGTTCTTTCCTTTTTTTCTATATTTTTCAATACTTGCTTTTCACTTGTTTTTTTAGAAAGATAAGATTTCTTTAATGGTGTATTCTTTTTCTTTAAAAGTTTTAGGTCAGTTCTTAGATATTGATGACTTTTACAGTAATCTCCTCCAAAAACTGACCTATCACAATTATTTACTTTACAAATTCTCATGACTCTATTAAGCTATGACACATAAATATAAACTTATTTCCAACATCTTCAAATTTATGCAAATATTCAAATTTATTATCTACAAAAGCTATTTGATTACCTGTTAAGTTATCAAATTCATCTATTTCAGCATAAATATCACCATTTACAACAAAATTTGAAGTCTCCCACTCTTTTATAGTTTTTCTCTCTATTTTATAAGGCATTTCCCAAGTGTACATATTTGTTATTTAATGTAATTTATTAATTTCAATATTTAATAATAAATCATTTAATTGGGTTTGTTTAAATTCTAACAATTGTTCTTTTGTAAAATCTTGACCTTTACCATACATCATTTGATTAATTACTCCTGTAGTTTCTAGTTTTGTAATAGGAATACCAAATTCTTTCATTTTAGATTCTAAATCTTCTTTATTTTTTATAATGCCTTTAAAGTAGATTTCTTCTTTATTCCAATCCATACTTTCTGTAGTTTTATAAATACAGTCAAAGATTTCTCTCTTTTCAGACATCCAATCAGAACAAGTTGGTTCATACCTATAATTAGTATTAGGAATATAATAATTCAAATAAGCCATTTTAGTATCAAATTTCCACCCTAATTCTAAAGCCCAGTTTCTAACTTCATTTTGTCTATATAATTGTCTTTTATTAAAATCAGACATTTCTTTTAATTCTTCTTTTGTCATAGTTCTTTTATTATAAAATTAGGTATGTCATGAATCTCAGAGTAAGCTTTTACAAATAACTTAGCATTTCTTCTGCCATCTTCATTAAAAAATACAGCTATTTTTGTTGTATGTAAAAACACTTCCCATATTTCTATTTTATCTGTTACTTTCTTATGCTCTATAAATAGTTCACTCATTTTAATTAATTTTTAAATACCAAAACTATATATCACTTTGTTATAACCATTACTAAATGAATTTTTCTGAATTTGATTGAAACTTTCTTCATCTAAATCCATTGGCTCTTTTATCACTTTACTGGAAGAAATACTAAAATATTTAGACTGTAAATTACCACAAGTTTTTAACTTTTCAAACACTGTCTTAAATCTTCCCATTTTCTCTTTATCTTCTGTATAATATATTATTGTATTTTTGTCCATATTTAGGGTTTTATTACAGGTGTTTTCCACCATTCTAGCATTACTTTATTAATATAAATATTAATTTTTTCTATAAAAACAAAATCAATTTCTTTATTTTTATACAATTCTTCAATTATCTCTATTTTTTCTTTTAAAGAGGTAATTGATAAATTATTAAGTTTATCTAAAATTTCTATTTGTTCCATATTTTATCTTTTAATTCATTTAACCATTTCCATAGCAATATATAAAATCCTGTTCTAAATATAGCAAAGAATATTGTCACTATTATTATAAATATATGTGCTAATGTCATATTAATTCTTCTAATGAACTAATTCTTTTATATCCAACAGAATAACGCTTATTGTGTTTAGCATCAAATAAATATGTACAAATCCCTGCATTATTTAATTCCACAAAGTTTTCATACCTATCATCTACAAATATATCAATTCCAGATTGTTTAATAACATCAATTTTACTTGTTCCTACAGGTACTGTATATACTTTAACTTCAGGAAAATTATGCTTTTTAAGCCATTGTTCTGTTATTTTTGTATCAATAGGTCTTGAAGTTACATAACAATGAGGTTCAAAAGGTATATTGTTAGCATTTAATTTAGGTTTAAGGTTTAGATAAAATTCATCTAAAGTTCCTTTTTCCTTCATTTCTGCAAATCTTTTACCCATTTCTCTATCATAATTCCACATATCAGGGTTAGGTTTTTCTCCCCATACTTCAGACCATCCTGTTACAAAATCACATAACACTTCATCAATATCTAAACCAATTTTAACTGTGTTCAAATAATCATGTTGTCTGTCATCTCCTTGTGGATAAATTTTATAATATTCTAACAAGGTAATAGCATTCCAAGCAACATGAGAAGCATGATACAATTCACTTTCTTTATCAAAATCTTCCCCTTGTTCTATAGCATTAAGATGTCTTTTAAGACTTCCTATTACTCTGCTCCACTTCATACCTTTCCTCCAGTTATTATCAGCATATTTCTTAGCTCCAAATGTATATACTTTCCCTAATTCATTTAAAGCCCAAGAAGGTATTAAGTCATGTCTAACTTTATCTTTGTCATATCTTAAAGCTTTTCCATTATCTACTAATCCTGTGTTTACTTCAGGTTTAATATCTTTAAATAAATTAGCTAAAGAAGTTGTTTCTTCTTGTTCTCTGTTATATTGAGCACAAAATGTAGGAGTTTCAATATGACTACTAAAAGTTTTTAATTTAATTTTAGCTTCTTGCTCTTCTTGTTTACTATTTAAATAACTATTTAAAGCATCTTTAATATCATTTTTACAAAAATATTGTGTTCGTCCATTTAAAGTAATTATTAAATTTTCATTTTTATCTACTGTCATACTAAATTATTTGAAGAAGAACATTATTTAAAAAATCTCCTGTCTTAAAATTTGTCCAAGGAGTTTGTTCGGGATGTGTAGGTTCACATTCAAACATTCCTAATTTACCATTAAATAGATTAAAATCGTATTCTTCTCCATATATCTCCATTCCAAACCAGTAGTCTGAACCCTCTACAATTTCTGCTGTAAGTAATTTATCATCATGATATAGCTCTAACACATCTTTGTCTTTATAATAGACAGCTTTTAAATTCTTTAATTCCATAATTTTTCTATTATTTCTTTGTATTTATTTTGAATAACTTCTGTAAGATTCTCTTGTTCTTCTTCACTAAATTCTATAGAATGAAAAAATATTTCATAACTATTTTCTATTCCTGTTCCTCCCATAATATTAATGTCAAATTCTATTTCTTGTCCTTTATATTGGACATTATCTATATAATTTATTTCAAATTCAAATGGTTTCATATCTTCATTGTTATTATAAAAGCAAATATAAAACAAATAATCATTGTTATTGTATATATTTTGCCAAAAGTTCCTAAATTGTTCATAGTTTAAATATATAGCTTTCTTTTAAAGGTACATCAAAAAGCTCACAATCTATTAATTGGTCTTCATCTAATCCTAATTTTATTTCTAAAGTTTTCCTATATTTTTCATCTAGCATACATATTTTCTTTTCAAATTCATTTAAATATGCTATATAAGGAATAGGAAATTCACTGTATTTACCTAATTTAAAATTATATCTCAAATTTTTACCAAAATTCTCATCTTTAACTTTCATCCACACACCGAAAATTAAACCACTATAGTCAATAATCTTAATAAAATTAGGGTATTCTTTAACCACACCAGTAAAATCATCCCATTTTTCTTCAAAAAAGCTAACAGAAGGATTAAATATCATTAATAAAGAATTTGGAAAATATTCCACATCTACTCCTGTTTTGTCGTACAAAAACAATGAAATAAAACCCAATTCTTTGAGTGTAGAATAGTCAATAATTTTAGGATGAAGTTTTAAACTAGCTAACAAGAATCTTGTGGCACTATTATATTTCTCATACTTTGAATGTAAATCAACTCGCTCCATTTATTAAAATAAGCTAGGTTGGATAAAGAATTTGTACTTTTTCATTAATTCAACAAAAGCAGGTTGTCCAAGAATACTATTATCACATAAAAACACTGTCTTAGTTTCTTTTTCATAATTAGCGTATTCTCCCCAATGTTGTTTTAAATAAGCTACAATTTTAGTAGAATCATGTTTTTTAGGTTCTTTAATAGTTCTCTGGCGAGTATCTTCAATTTCTTCACTTTCTTTAGTTATGTTACTCATTTTCTAGTTTATTAAGTATTAAATCATAAATTTCATCATAAATATCCTGATAATCATCAGTGAATTTATCTACATCTTCCTCTTCATCATAATAACTATGTTCTTCTTTCTTCTGTGAAGCTAAATTTTCTACATAAGCCATAGCTGTCTCACTAGCTAACACTACATTATCTATTTGTTTCATTTTATTAGTTTTTTAAATTCTTCAAATTGTTCTTTATTATTTGTAATAATATCAATAATTCTTAACACTGCTTCTTTAATAGGCTCTAAACTTCCTTCATAAATGTCTGTTTCAACATCTAAATAACTTCTACAAGGATAGTTTTTATCCCAATATTTCTGAACTTCTTCATCTAATATTTCTTCAAATTTTACCATATTTTTTATTAAGTGACAAAAATAATAAAAGCTTCTGAAATTACTAACAGAAGCTTCTATTTATTAATTGTTAAAATTGTTTATTTTAATTCTTCTTTAAAATAGTCATTAAAATTACCATAAATCTCTTCTTTACTTGTACAATCATAAGATTCATAAATATCCCAATTTCTAATTTCATTTCTAAAATTTTTAATTTTCTCTATAAGTAAAGAGTTTTGTCTTTCTAATTTTTCTATTCTTAATTTATAATTAGTTTCACTTAAATTTCCCATATTTTAATGATTTTAACACATTTTTAAGCTTTTTCTTCTGTTAATACAGGTTCTTCTTTAACAGGAGTATTTAATTTAATTTTCTTTGATTCAAAAAGCACTTTTTCTCTAATATTATCAAAAAAATCTGGTTGTTCTTTTAGGCATTGTACAAAATCTTCTTTAGAGTATTTTAAACCATCCCCAAACAATTCTGTTACTTGTTTACCCCAAACTTTAATAACTCCATATTCATGTGCTAATTCTAATAATTCTGTGTATTTATCAATACCTTCTTTATATATAATGTCAAATGAATTTTCTTTAAATGGCGCACTAAATTTTGTTTTTTCTATTTTAACAGTTGTTTTATTTCCCAACTTTTCTTTATTTACCCCCATTACAGAATTTTCAGCAGTAAGACTTCTTTGAACTTTTAATCTTATGTGAGCATAAAATCTAAGAGCATTTCCTCCCTGTGGAGTTTCAGGACTCCCCCACATTACTCCAATTTTTTCTCTAATTTGTCCAACAAATATAAATAATGTATTGTGTCTAGTAGCTAAAGAATTAGCTTTCATTACTATTTGTCCCATCATTCTAGCATGAACACCCATTGAATTTTCACCCATCTCCCCATTCATTATTTTAGCAGGTTGCAGTGAGTTATAAGAATCTATTATAACTACATTCACCTCTCCTGTTTCAACAAGTTTTTCCATTTTATTGTAAGCCCCTTCTCCAGCGTATTCATCTAATTGTATAATTAGTAAATCTTTTAAAGAAATTCCTAAATTAGATGAATATACTTCACTTATAGAATTTTCACCGTCTATATATAAGCATTTTAGACCCTTTTTTTGAGCATTTCCTATAATAGTTTGGCATAATGTTGATTTCCCACTAGATTCCCACCCATAGATTTCTACAATTTTACCAAGTGGGACTCCTCCAATTCCTAAATTAATGTCTAAACCGAGGCTTCCTGTGCTTATAACATCTGTATAGCTTTCAAGATTTTCCCCATTTAATACACTTCCAACCCCGTAAGACTTGTTTAACTCCTTAATAACGTCTTCTAGTGATTTCTTTTTTTCTTCTGATTTTTCTTTTGCCATTTTATTGTTTTATTTATGAAATGCTAATATAATAAATTATTTCTTATTTTTATTGTATTCCTCCGCTTCTTTTGCTTTAATTTCCCAATATTCTTTAGTGTAGTCTTTTAAAACTTCAGTGAGAGGTATTCTATTTTTATTAAATTTCTTATTAAATTTATCATCTGCTGTAACTCTGGGATGTTTACTATAAAAACACCAACCTCTTTTAATATCAGGATGCAAAGTGTAACTACTATCATGAAAAGATTGAAAACTAATCATTTTACCTACTATATCTGTATCATAATTAGCCATTCCTCCAATAGTATTAGGAGTTTTTTCATTATAAAGAAAAGAATGAAAACTTGAAAATGCAAAAGCAAATCCTAATTTCATATTTAACTCATCTAATAAAAGAAGAGGTTGTTCTAATTCTTCTTCAGAAAGAGCATTTAATTTCTCTTTTAATTCTTTTATTGTCATACTAATAAAGAGTTTTTAATGTTTTTACATGTTCATTAGCCCATTTTAATCCATTCTCTCTAATTTCATGAAATATTTCTATACATTCTTTTATATTTTCTGGAGAAGCATCATACAAATCATCTCCATATCTTAAATCTTCTGTATTATAACCTTTTTCTACATATTTTATAGCTATTTCAAATAGCATTTTTTTTGATAATTGTTTTTCACCCATATTGTTTTTATTTGTTAAAATCTATTTTTAATACAGGAGTTTCTAATTTTTTTAAACTGTCACAAGGAATACAAGTAAATCCATGAGCACCCCTTATAGCAAAGCAAAGTCCAGTTGATGTATCTACTGTATAAAAAATACCATTTTCATTTTCTGGCAAATACAAAATTTTTATACCTGTTGGTCTAACTAATGGCATAAGCTCTTTTTTATATTCATTACATCCCACTAAAAACAGTGTAATTGTATAAATTATTATTTGTTTCATTATTCCATATATTTTAATGTAAGTAATTGTTTATTTAATTCCATTTCTGTCTTAGCTAATTCTAAATCCCCTTTTGTAGATTTTACATAAGCTTGAAACACAGCTTCACCTAATTGTTCTTTAGACATATCTATATTCATATTCTTATTCACCCAAGAAATTCCCACACCTTTAGCTCCTTTAATTCCATCTGTTGTATCTCCTACCACAAATTGTGTATAAAGATTAAATAAACCTTCTTTTTCTGTTACTTTACACCAAATATTTTTGTTATAATTATAATGAATACCAGGAATTTGCTTTAAATCCTTATCTATAGAAGCTATAATACCTGTATGGTCTATTTTCTTAGACACTGTATATACATAATCATCAGCTTCTGCTCCATAACTTTCAATTACACTATGTGCCACTTTAGCATATTCATATAATTTATTAATTAAAGGATTTGGAGGTGGTCTATGTGCTTTATATTCAGGATAGATTAGCTTTCTAAAATTATTTTTTCCTTTAATAAAACTATAACAAGCTAAAATATTAAATTTAGATTCTACAGTGTTTATTAGTTTTAATGTTTGTTCTGTTAATTTTCCAAATAATAGTTCCAAATCATCTTCTGTATATTCAGGATTTTTATTTCCCAATTCATCTTTTCCGCTATAAAGACATGTATGTAATAGACTGTCGTAGTCTATAATTAACACTTTGTCTTGTTTTTGTTCTATAGATATTTCTAAAGAACCCCAATTGTCATCATGTTCTTCTGTTATATATGTATTATCTTGGCTTAATCTACTCATTTCCCACAATTTTCTAGTTGTTTCTTTAAAATTGCTATTTCATTTTCTTTAGCTATTAATTCTAAAGTGCTAGTATCTAGTTGAGTAGAATAAAGATTTAATAATAATTTCTTTGTTTCTTCATTACCGTCTTTGTAAGCTGTTAATACTTGTTCTTTTGTTGTAAACATTTCGTTTTCTTTTAATAATTTAAATTGATTATACATTGCTCTAAAGTGATTTGTTACATTACCTGTACTTGTATTAAATACTTTTGTATGTCCACATCCCAATTTAAAAAAATAATACACTTGTTTGTTATAAATACCTTTAAATAATTCTCCTTTTCCATTCTTTTTGAATTCTTCTAGCGTCATAGTATTTCTGTCATTAATCTCCTAATAACATTAGTTTTAGGGTTTTTATATTCGTTATTTGTCATTATTTTATAAGCATCTTTAGCCCAATAAGAGGCTTCTTGTCTTTCTTCTTTACTTCCTGCTGATAAATACAAATATAATGCTTTTCTTATTATTGTAGCTTCTTCTTCTGTTAATATTACTGCTTTTGTCATAAATATTTTTTTAATTCTCCTTTTTTGTTAAAAACAGAAACTAATTCCATTTTATTGTCCATATTCTTAATTATTGTTTCTTGGTTTTTATTAAAGAACATAGGAAAGAAACTATGAAATTCTTCTTCTCCCCTACATTCTTTACATTTAGAATAATAATAATCTTTAAAAAAATTGTAATTTAATTGATTTGTATTTCTTAAATTAACATATTCTTTTCTTAATTCATTATTTTCCATTACTAAAACCTAATTTTTGTTTTTTATTTTCAAAACTTTTAATTTCCATTTTATAATCTATTAAAATATGTTTAATTTCATCTATAGGTTTATTTAAACATTTTTCATGTAAAAATTCAAAATCTTTTGTAGTTAAATCATCTATAAAACACAAATAAGTTTTTTCTAACCAGATTTTAACTTCTTCTAAATTTTCAGATTGTTCTATTTTTAAAACTTTTTTAAATCTTGAAGGTCTTTCTGTTAAAGAAGTTGGAATTTTTTCTATATAATTTGTAGTAGCTAAAAATAAACAATTATTAATACTATCAATACCATCCATAAAATTTTTTAAAATAGCTTCATAACCTTGTGCAGATAAAATTTCATCTATTTCTTCTAATACAATAACAAATAAATTGTCTTGTATATCTTTTAATTCTTTTAATTTTTGAATTACTTGATATAATTTAGCTGCACTATTTATATTAAAAACACAAGAATTTTTTTTTAATGATTTTAATACCAAATGGTTAATGTAATTACTTTTACCTATTCCAGGTTTTCCATATAATAATATACCACTTTTTATTAAAGTTTTTGATTTTTTACATAAAAAACAATACTCTTCAGAAAGAAATTTTTCAATATACTCTTCTATATTCTGTAATTCTTTAGAAGGCATTAAAGAAAAACTATATGGATTTTTTACAGATAAAAAATTTTTAAATCTACCATATTCATCAAATTCTATATCATAACATCCGCTATTTAATGTTTTTGAAGTTTCAAAAACTTCTGCATCATTTAATAATATTTTATTATCTGTGTATTTTATTACTGTTCTAATCATTATTTTTATAATTTTTTTCTAAAATTTGAAGAATTCCATTCAATAACCTATCTGATTTCTCAGAATACACTTTATTTAATTCTCCTGATTCTGTATGTTCTGTAACATAAATATACCAATTAAACTCTTTTGGAAGAATTTGCTCGATAATATCTTGTGCTACATCTAAATGTTTTTCATTCATATTAATACCATTTTAATTTTATTGCTGTATTTAACAATCCTAATAATTCAGATGTACTTTCTACATCTAAATAATCTGAAATATCTTTAAATTCTTCTATTTCTTTTTTTGTCACTTTAAATATTAACCTATGTTCTAAGTATGTGTAAAATGTTTTAAATAAATAAGAAGGATTGTCCCATGTAAGTAATTGGTTAGGATATTCTTTATCTTTAATTTTAGTAAATTCTAACCAAATAAATTGTTTATCTGGTTTATTTTTTTTGTCACATAAACAGCTTAAATGAAATCTATCACTATCTGTTGCTAATCTTTGACTTAAATATATATTTGTCATATCTTCACTTTCTTTTTAATTACATTAACTATCTTAGTTTCATTTCCTTTCTTTAACATTTCTACATTATATAAACATGTAATAGTTTGTTTATAATAAAAGTTCTTTTTACAATATTCATTTAAAAGCCATTCAGGTCTATCATTTTCTATTGTAAGGGTATTATTATAGTAAAGTTTATACTTCTTTTCATTTATTATAATTGTAAATTTATGACTTTGCAGAGTATAATCACCATTTAAGTAAGTCTCCATTATACTTTTTGATAGTTTTTTACTAAATTGGTCTTTTTTACTACATTTATTGCTATAAATGTGTAGACTATTGCCATTTATCATTCCAAAAACAGCTAATCTTTTACCTTTATTATCATAACATTTAAAATTACAATAGTATTTTTCTTTATTTAATTTTTTTTCCATGTTATTTTAATGATTTTCTTAACTCTTTTCTTTTATCTCTTGCAGCATGAGTTTTAACCAAATGATGTGGTTTGCACAAAATTTGATAATCAGATACATTTTCTGTTGTTAATCTCTGAATAAATGGAATAATGTCGGAATATTCTCTTAATTCACCTAACTCTTGAATATGGTCTATTTCTACATCAGCCCTTTTATACCACTTATTTCCACATTCTGCACATAAAAATTCCTTTTTTTGAAGTTTATTACTTCCAACATAAGGTCTACTAGCTAAATTAAGAGCTTCTTGCATTGGCTTGTAGTATCTAAATGCTCTTCTCAAGCAACTACGAATAGTCCCAAAATATTTTGCTTTTGTCCAGGTATTTAGATTATATTCTTTTGGTAAAGCATTTTTTTTAGGTTTAACTACTTTCTTAGTCTCTATTGCTTTCTTTTTCTTCATATTGTTTCACTTTCACCACAAATCTCTGTGTCTACTATCTCAATACCATTTTCAAAATATTCAAAAGTATAGCTCATTTCTGATATTAATTGTTCTTTAACTTCCTTCCATTTTAGTTTGTCTTGAAATTCTACATCTAACTTTACTGTTATGTATAATGCTTTATTCTTCATCTGTTATATGTTTATTTTCTTCTAACCAATTATAGAAATGTTCTATTAAGGTTTGTGGACATATTTTAAAAATTCCTTGAGGAGATTCATATCCTGTACTTTTAAAATATTCTTCTATTAATTTTGTTTTAGTTTTCATTGTAAATCTTATTATATATTTGTAAAAATAATTCTTCTTCTGCTCTAGGATGTTTTTCTTCCCATCTTTCTTTATCAAACTCTTTAATTTGTTTTATATCATCTAAAAGATG
>TARA_R110000868_G_scaffold161850_3_pt1 | contig 14498 bp, 18 predicted proteins | sample TARA_R110000868 | Tara Oceans TARA_R110000868 (sample SAMEA4397489) | marine metagenome | biome: Polar Biome; feature: [SRF] surface water layer (ENVO:00010504); material: water (ENVO:00002006), including particulate matter (ENVO:01000060) such as... | depth 5 m | reverse complement strand
TAAATACTACATGGATCAAGCTGAACGGTTTAATGCATTTAACTTTAACAAATTTAAAGGATGGAGTTGCAATGCTGGATATCAAGGAATTATTATACGAGAGCCTGATGGAAGTATCAAACGTTCCTATTCTTGTCACGATGTACCTCTTGGTAATATAGAAACAGGGTTTAAACTGTTTGATAAACCGATGCCTTGCATAACAGAAAGTTGTGTAAGCAGTGCAGATAGTAAAATACCTAAGCGTAATTAACAAACGATTCTAACATTAATAGATTCTTTAGGTCGACGCTTGATCATTACATTATCAGTGTGGTGTTCGCGTCTTTGTCTGTTAGGATCTCTATAGCCAATTCCCATCAACAGAACTGGATCTTTTTCTAAGCCTAGTACTTCTTTTACTTTGGGTATATCGTAACATGCACAACATCCTGTTTGCATTCCTAGCATTGTACCGATAATATTAACATAACCTGCGGCAATTCCGATAGCAGTATCTAAGTCTCGTCTATATAGTGCATTTGAAGACGAATCTCTGTCTGCCCATTTTTGCCAATATTCTTTAGACATTTCTGCCTCTTCAAATACAACTAAAAGATTTGCTAGTACTTGAGGATTTGTACATTCAACACGCCCGCCGGTTTTAGCATCAGCATATCCTAAGCCCATAGTGTTTTTATGTACTTCTTCAATGATGTTTCTGTTAGTAATAAAGTGTGCTTTATAAAATGCAAAGTTTTGTTTACTTGGACAGTTTTGCACAGCATGAATAAGTGTTTGTAAATCGTCTTCTGGAATCTCTCTAGTTAAGTCCCAGTTACGTTGTGTATGCTGACTTTTAATAACAGCATTTCTAATATCTTTATGAGTTGTTTCGATCATAGTTGTACTCCTAATACTAGTATATATTTAGTCATAAATGTTGCCTTGTAATTGTATGAACGATATATAATATATATATATATATTAGGAGATGTAAATGGATCTAAAAAAGTTTGATAAAAAAGGTAATCCGTTAAACTTAACACCACAAACACAAACACAAAATCTTTCTACGTATTATGATTGGTGGGTTAACGATCCTAACCGTTACGAGCCAAGCAACGAGCATTTAAAATGTGAACTACAACTAACTGCACTTGGTGATTTTGAACTATTAAACTTTAATATAGACTGGAAAACGTTTGAAAACGAAGTTAACCAGTTTACGCTTGTTCCTTATCTAAGACGTGACGATATATTAAATGATAGAGAAGGATTATTACTAGTAGGTCTGCCTGGCGACAACCCTACTGACAGTTTAAGTAGACCCGAAGCAATTAAACGTACTGGAAGAATGTTAGAAGAGACTGATTTTAATACACCAACTGTTGCATATGAAAAATTAACTAGTTTGCATAACATACTTGATTATTGGAGCCCTCTTGGCAGAACTATGATTATTAAAACAAATGCAGGAGGATGGTTTCCTCCTCATAGAGATAATCCACACTTAACTAGAGACACATTTAGAGTTGTTGTGTTTTTAGGAGATGCAACGAATTCTGATTCGTACGAATGGGTAATGAATGGTAAGCAACAACAGATTGTTCCAAATAAGGCATACTATGTTGATACTCGCAAGGTCCATAGGACACACAGCTGGATGGATAATAGCTACCATTTGATTTTAAATATTCCTAAGACCTGGGAAAATGTAATAAAATTAATGTCAAGTTTAGCCCACTAATGCGTACACAAGAACAAATAAACAGAGTAAAGCAAAGCGAAGGTAATCCGTTTTTAATGGAAACGCAAGTAACACAACAAGAAATTGACAACATACTTGCGTTTTACTTTAATAGTAATGATGTTATAGAAAAAAATACTGGTCCTAAAGTATTACGACTAGATGAAGGCAATCCTATACTTTCGCCTATTATTCAGCGTATAAAAAACGAAGTAGGTGAGTTTGATGTACGATACGCTCATATATTTGATGTAACAGCACCTCACATGATACACAATGATGACGTTAACGAATATCCTGATTCGTATAAAGCATTCACTATGCCATTAAAAATATATGGCAATACAGACGATATAAGTCTAGTAGTTTTTGATCAATACTACTACGGTGGTCCAGTAAAGTTTGTGAACGGCGCAAATACACAAGGGTGGACAGCTTATTATAATCAATACTTAACCGATTATAATGACGTAGAAGGTATAAACAATCAAGGTATTAATATTGACTTTAGGAAAAAATACCTAACACACTTAGAAGATAGTTGGATTGAAGGACTTAGTATTAAACAAGCATTACCGTGGAAGATTGGCGGTATATTATGTTTTGATAGTCTAGCATTACATTGTTCTACAGATTTTAGAAACGTAGGTGTTAAACGTAAGATTGGATTAAGTATCTTTACATTGCGAAAGCAGTAGTTCTATATTTAAATCACCTTTATAAAAGTTTACGTCATTCAACCACTTAACTAATTTACTATTATCTAAACTTTTTGTTCCTATCATATACTCGAGTTGTTTTAAATATTTTAACATTGAAGTTTTTTCGATGTTTGACGTTGTAGCATTTACTATTTCTTGTGTTTGTATTACATACGTTTTGAATTTATCTGGAAGGTTTGCTGGATTTAAAATAGCAGGATGTTGTACCCAGTTATAAGCATACCCGTAAGTTTTTTTTGAGTCTTTGAATATGTTGTCTACATATTGAACATATGTAGGCATGTCCTTTATTGTAAAAATATTTTGTGACATGACCATTGTAACAAAAAATACTTGCGGATTGTAAGCATAAAACTTTAAACATTTATCAAACGTATTCCAATCCAACCGGTGTCTTACATTTTCGGATATTGCACCTGTGGATTCGTTGCTAATGCCAAACGACCATTTCCAGTTAGTTTGTTGATCGATTAATGACTTCATTTTTTTAAGACTTTTGTCAGAACTGTTACAGTTTGTAATAGTATGCAAAATAAAATATTTTTCAGAACATGTTTTAATTAACCTGTCTAACAAGTTAAAATACATTTTACTAGCTGTTGGCTCGCCGCCTACAAATTTTATTACAGTAGGATTGTCTTTATCAGTGTCAAGTACACTAAGCCAATCTGCTATAACATTTATATCTTGTTTGTTTGCTTTTGAAAATTTTTGTATTATTCCTTTTTCTTCTGCAATTAAACTACTAAAACTTTCATTACAGTATATACAACTTTGATTGCAAATATTATCTAATGCTATTTCGACTTTTTTAATATAATTTTGTTTTGGGTTTTGTCTAATCTTTTGTTCTAACACAGAATCATTTTTTAATAAACGAATACTGGTTCCAGTTTGTTCTTCGTTTTTCCAACAAAACTCACAAACGGGATGTTTTTTATTATCAAGCATAAACTGCTTACGTTCGTTTAACTTTTGATTACTTAATATCCAATCAAGAGTAAGTTTTTCGGGCAAAGCCTCGGGTTTGGCATGGCAGCAGTATCTTATATAACGATTTGCTAAGTTTAAATTTACTTCTTCCCAAGTAGCACTGCAAAATATATTCATACGGTATTTAGTAGCAATAAATACTTGACAAATATAATATGGTGTAGTATAATACAGTATGAATATCTTGAAACTTATGCGGATCAATCCTTGGGTACAATGTCCACAGCTACCCGAAGTTGGCGCATTATTAAAAACTGTATCTGTTGCAACCTATTACAGAGGTTCAAATGCTGCTAACAAAAGGTTAGTTGAGCTCGAACAAAAGTATAGAGCATGGATTAAAGACATTGTAAACCTAGATGAGTTTGAACACTTTTACTTTGTAAACGGTGTTACAGATGCCATTAATCAATGGATAGCAACTGAACAGCGTCAGTGGCAGTTTTTAGAAGGCGATTATGAATATGCTAACATGATTAGCAGCACAGGTAAAAAAACAAAGATTATTAACAATAATGATGTGCTGTACATTTCAAATCCTACTTGCAACACTGGCAACTTTATTGAAATAAAAGATATACCAAATCCTGTTATACTTGATTGTGCATATATAGGCAGTACTGCTAAACAACGCATACATTTACCAAAGAACACCGAACAAGTGTTTTTTAGTTTTAGTAAAGGATGGGGGTTAGTCGGACAACGAATGGGTGTAGTTTTTACAAAAACCCCCCATCCTAGTTTAAATCCTATGAAAAAAGTAGAAGCATGGAATTACACCGGAGTTGAAATTGCTCATACTATACTGGATAATTTTAACATAGATACTATTTACAATTTGTACAAACCTATGCAAGATCGTATTTGCAATGAGCACGGGTTTGACCCAAGCGATTGTTTTTTTATTGCAAATACCACTGACGACAAATGGTCAGTAAGACGCAGAGCAGGATATACTGCAAGGATTGATTTGTCATATGCAATGAACACGGAAATGGGAAATGAATAAAATAGTAGGCATGGCATTTAGTTATAGTCCTGATAGTATGCAGTACAGGGGATTACAACTTCTTAACAATATAGTGCCGTTCTATAAGATTTATACACTTGCAGATTTTGATATTCCTCTAGTAAAAACAAATTATCCAAACGGTGAAGCACCGGATAACGTAAAGCAGTTTGTTGCAGCAATGGAAGAAGCAGATGCACTAGTATTTGGTATATCCGAAATGGTTGCTCAACCTTATTCAGGGTTTAAAAATGCTATGGAATGGTTGGTCATAGAAATTAACAACGATGTAGACTTAACACGTAGTTACTGTATTAGTCATAAACCCCTTGTTACTACAACATTTACTCCAGGCCCCCACTCCGGAGCACGGCATTGGGATGCAACTAATCAGCTGTTATTCCAACTAAACTGCAAAGTAAAAGAAAACTATGTATTTAGAGATGCTTGGGAAAAATTGTTACCGGGTAATGTTGATTATATAAAAGATTCTGCAAATGAGATGCTATCACATCTTACACAGTCTTATGTAGACGAAGGTATACAAGTACACGACAGAGTTAGAACAATGGGTGCATGGTTAGACGATTATGATAAATGGAATAAAACATGGAACGATTTAGAGAAGTAAATTTTAAATCAGATATTTCATTTTTTTATGATTTAGAAAAGCATATCAAAACTGATACTTCGTTTGATATGGACGAAAGTGTGTTTATGTGTTGGACAGAAAACAATCCAGTGTTTGAACAAATAAATCAGTTTGTCGAACGTATTACCGGAGCATTAGGTTGCAAACACAGCAGAAGTTGCTATACAGTACAAACAACTATTGATAGTCATTTACCAGTTCACATAGACAAAGACGACTCTTTAGTGGGTCATACAAGCGTACACAGCAACGTATACAGCTTGATTATTCCTATTATAGGTAAAGCAAGCACTAGATTTTATCAGCTGCACACAGACGATTTAGGGCCCGATATAACAGATGTTGATCAACGCTATGCTTTGTATATCAACGATCCAAACATGTCTACAAAGTTGCCTCAGCTATCATCTATAACTATAAACACTCCAACAGTGTTAAATATTAGTTACCCACACAGTGTTAATATGTTTCAAGCACCAAGAATAACATATCACGTAAAGTTATTACAGTGCAAACACAATATAAGAGAGATCGGAAATATACTAAGTGTCCTATAACTCGCTGCTACTAGCAGCAACACCAAGGCAAAAATCTTACTATGCTTCAAAGAACTTTGGAGTACATAGAGTTGCGGCTGAATTTAGAAGCAGAGATATAGACACACAAGTTGTACATTATTTTAATAGATTTTCAGACACAGAACTCAAAGATCTTGTAAACAAGTATTGTGATTCTGATACAGTTGTTGTAGGATTTAACACAATGTTTTGGGAAAACTACGAAGATGACGAAAAACAATATGTATTAGAAAAGTCAAAAACAGTTGCAGCATATATTAAAACAAACTTGCCGCACGTAAAAGTTATTGCAGGAGGTCCTAGTTGTAGACTGTTTTTAAAAGATGAATTTACAAATCTTGTTGATGCTGTATTTGAAGGCTTTAGCGAAAACGATTTTATAAAATACATTGAGTATTTAAAAGGAAACGGATTGTGTCCTATTCCAAATAAGTCTTATAATAGTATTGCTGTTTATAATAATATATACGGCTCCTTTGATTTTTCAACTAGTACTACACTATATACTAAGTCAGATCGTTTACACAGTACAGATGTTCCTACATTAGAAGTGGGCCGCGGTTGTATATTTAAATGCAAATTTTGTGCATTTGCACTTAATGGTAAAAAGAAATTTGACTATATTAAAGATCTTGATGTACTTAAAACAGAACTAATACACAATTACGAAAACTTTGGATTTACTAACTACATTCTGAGCGACGATACATTTAATGATAGCACATATAAAATAGAAATGCTACATCGTGTGTTTACTAGTTTACCATTTGATATAAAGTTTGCATCTTATCTTAGACTAGACTTGCTGCGAGCACATCCTGAGCAAATACCATTATTAAAAGAAATGGGACTTGTAGGTGCATTTTTTGGTATTGAATCGTTTAACTATGAAAGTGCAAAACTAATAGGCAAAGGCCTCGACCCAGATATAGCAAAAGAAATGTTGCTAGACTTAAAAGCAAATCAATGGGGTAATAAAATAAAAATAGGTGTAGGACTTATTGTTGGATTACCTTATGAGGATTATAAGTCACACGAACGCACACAAGAATGGATATTAGATGAAAATAATACTGTTGATCAAGTTATACCTTTTCCGTTAGGTGTTACTAATCCAAATAATGTAAAGCCGCAGCCCTGGGACAGCGAGTTTCAAAAAAATGCAGACACCTACGGATTCTATTGGCCTAATAACGATAGCATACGTTGGCACAATAGAATAGGACCAATAAAGTCTTTAGAGGAAGCAGAAAGAATATATGCAGACTATTCAGTAAATGTATCAAAGTCTGCACGTTGGAAACAAGGAGGATTTAACTTGTTGAAAGCATATCCTCTTATAAGTTCACAAAAAGATGCTACTAATTTAGATCAGCTTCTTGAAATGAACAGATACCAGTACACTAAGTACATAAAAGAAGTAGAAAAAAATGAGAGTCTAGAAACAACATATGTAGACAATTATAAAAAGGAAATATTATATGTTAACCAAACTAAAAGATAATAAACCTGTAGAATATACGTTTGATACTTCAAAAAGAATTATACTATGTGGGGTTCCGGGCGCATTTACTCCCGGTTGCACAAGCAGACATTTGCCGGGATTTATTGTCCAGCTTGAACAGTTAAACAACAAAGGTGTTGACAAAGTAGTGTTTGTTGCTACTAACGATGCATACGTTATGGATGCCTGGGCTAAATATCATGGTCACCCCGATATTGATTGTGTAAGCGATATGCTTGGCAACTATTGTCAAAGCATTAATGAATTATCAAAAGACACTTCTTTTGGTATGAGATGCAATCGTTTTGCAGTACTAATAGAAAATGGCAAAATAGTACGCAAGTTTGAAGATCCATTTATCGAAGGCGTACTTGGAGAGCTTTAATGGAACCATTTAGAACAACACACTCTAATTATAGACGAGTTCTTAACAGCGAAGAACCTCTGTATCATTATAATATTGAAAATTATATTGCAAGAGAAAATCTCGATCATCCGGAGTATAAGAACTTAAATTATCATTCTGAATATACAGGATATAGGGGAGTTGTTTGGACACCATTGGATCTGCCATTTTTAGAAATAGATTTAGATCATGTATGGAATGTATGGCAAGAAGTTAGACACGAAAAACGTGAAGGACTTGCACAACCTTGGTTTGATGAACGACCAGACGATATGAATAGTTCGCGTCATAGTGCATATTCTGATCACGACTACAGAGGATTTTTGCTATTTAAAAACACTGATTATTATAATATGGATACACCCGGCGAGTGGTACAATATTGTACAACAAGAGTTTCCACAAGTAAAGGAGTTTTGTGAAGCATTGCCTTTTGACAATATGCGATTTATTGCATTTGCAGGCCGAGATGATCACGGAGTAGGCCCTCATTACGATGAAGATCCTGCAAACAGAGTAAGACTTGCTACACAAGAACCTAGTCAAATAAGAATACGGTGGAGCAATGTAACAACACCAGAAAAGGAACACTTGTACTTTACAAAAGATCACGGAGCAACACGCATTTATCCTATACTGCCTACAGATACAAACACAATGGCATGGGATGGACAAGTGCATGAACACGGTGCTGACAGAGGGTTTCATCCTAAAGATAGGCTTATACTCATGCCTATGGGAACATTAAACGTTAAGAAGTGGTACGAACTGTTAGAACGCAGTATAAACAAATACAAAGATTATGTTATTACAACGGATCATTTAAAATGAAATATATAGGAAAATCTCTCAGTCAAATAGATACAAAAGAGGCAAGCCGTGCAACTGCCGAAAACGGCTGGATTGTTATTGAAGATAGTAATGCTTCACCAGAAGAGTTTGCAGAATGGTATTTAGATGCATTTTATACGTTAAGCCCTGATATATGGTGCTCGGATAAAGAACATAGCAGTTTATTTTGGAGAGTAACTAATCAGTTGGTTGATAATGTAAACAAAGGGCTTTTTGCTAATAATGATGTTGATTGGCATTCTGATCTCATACCAGAAATAGATTCGCAAGAAATAGTAGGGTTATATGCTAAAACTATAACATACAAAACAGAAACGTGGGTTTGTTCGTCAACTAATTTTTGGAAAACACTATCTGTAGATATGCAAGATTACTTAAAAGACATAGAAATAGAAATACTAAACAAAGGCAGCAATAACAAAATTCCATTTTTAAAAGCTAATGAAAAACAATGGGAAAGAGGAGAGTGGAACACTCAGTATACTGCTACTGTTGTCGAAAGCATACAAAAAAATAGACAGTTAAGCCAAATTAAAAACGCTACAAACATTAATCCTGTTGATGCTAAAAAGTTTAAAGAGCATCGAGGAGTGATTTCGCAACATAAGATTGCAACTAATCATCCATTAGGGGTAAGCGGCATCTTCTTTCCTCCTTACGAAATTGTAAATTTTTACAAAGACAACACTTTAATTGATAATGCAAAAGATCTATTCCAAATGATATACAATGAGTTGATACTTAGCGATAAGTATACATATAAGCATGTATGGAAGCCTGGTGATATTATGATAATGGATCAAATTAATACAATACATAGAAGAACTACAGTGTTAGACGATAAGCCTAGAGAACTTTTACGTGCCGCTGGATGGTACAAATCAAACGTTAGGAATCATTTCGATTATGTATTATGATCTAATATATGTAAATGGTGATAGTTTTGTTGCTGGCAATGGGTTAGCACAAGGAGAATATACAGATGATAATTTATATACATTAAAAGAATGGAAACATAACTATAATAAAGTTTTTAATGATAGCACATTAAAAAAAATACATAGTTTGCATTTGTCTGGATATCTTACTAACAAAGAAAAAGAAAATGCATGGCCGAGTACGTTAGAAAAAATAACAAACATTAAAACAATAAACGAAGCATACTATTCACAGTCTGCTTTAACTATTGCTATAAAATCAATACAATCATTAAGTAAAATAAAAGATAAAAATAAAAAAATTTTAGCATTAATAGGAACAGCACCGTTTGGAAGATTGTGGTTTCCAAAAGCAGGTACTAATACTATACAATTGAGTGTATTTGGAGGTCAACCAACAGAACTAGAAAACAACATTGCTGAATATTATGTAAATAATGCATCGCTTGACGATCTTAAATCTCAATATGAAATTAGCTTTTTGGGTTTAAAAAAGTTTGCTGAAAAAAATAATATAGATTTATATTTTATTAACCATTATTTAAGTGAACAAAATAATTTAGTAAATGAATATGTAATTGATACTATAGGTAAAGATGCTGATCATACTTTATCTGTTTTTACAGCATGTGGTCATTACCCAAAAAAATATCATGATAGTCTTGCACATAGATTAAAACAAAGATTCGAGGAAATATAATGAAGAAACAAAATTTACCAACAATGGCAAATTTAAATTTAAACATAGATCTAGAAAAATTAAGACAAGCAACTGATACACTTGCTGAAAAGTTTGTTGATGTACGCACAGCAAACCCCGGACTATGTATGAACCACGAAGATCTAGTCAAGGATGTGTACGACAACTTTGAACAGATAAATCTAACTACCCCTAGTGAAGTATTACCGCACACAGCTAGCATCAAGGAGCGTTTAAAACGCCGTGAGGAACATTTATATAGTGTGCCTACTGCTGAATACATAGGTAGTATATTTGAAGAAATAGTAACCCAATGCAAAGCAAAAGCAAGTCGCATTCGTATTACTAAATTGGCCCCAGGTAAGATGATACCGTTTCATGTTGACTACGATGTTAGTTATGCAGTAAGATGTATTGTACCAATCTATGGTGGCCAGAATGTTGTAAATTTATTTAAGCGTGACGGAAAACTCGAAGCATACAATCTGGAAGACGGAACAGCAAACTTCCTTAATATTGGATACCCGCACGCAGTCGTCAATATGAGCAATCAGCCTCGTATTGCATTAATGTTTAGTTTGGATGGAACAGATGATATCACAAGTTTATAATTACACAGATGCGCAGTTAAGAGAATTGTGCAATAATATACAAACACAAGGGTTAACAATTCACCACGATCAAGAATTTACCGAAGCACAAATTGTAGAGTTTTTTAAACGTATCGGAGAGTGCGAAGCGCCCGGATTGTTTATGAACTCAAAGGACCATCCCGAACTATTTTATGTTACTGATAAAAAAGATGAACAGGGAAATAAGATCGGAATGTTCGGCGGCGGCGAACTAGGATGGCACAGCAACGGAAATAGCAGACATTTAATTGACAAAATTCTAATTGGATTATATTGTATAAAAGGTGATGTAAACACTACTTTGAGTATCTGCAATACAAGTCAACCGTTTTACGATTTAACCGAAGCAGAACAAGAGTACTGGAAAAACATTAATATTCGTCTCAAGTTTAAAAATGATACAATGTATCATTTAGACGATGATGATCCTGAACTTGAGTTTATGAGTCAAAATAAAGGTAGTATACGTCCATTAGTAGGGCAACATCCGCATACTGGAAAGAATTATTTTTATTTTCCTTATCACTTTATTAGCAAAGCATGGCACGGTAAAACAGTTATAGATCATGAAGAAATGATTGAAAAACTTAAACCAGTTATTTTTAAATCAAGATATCAACATCATCATGTATTTGCCGAAGGCGATTTACTATTAATGGATCAGTTTACTACACTACACCGACGTACACCTGTAATGGGAGATCGCTTGCTTTGGAGAGCAGCATGTGATTATTCAAAAATGTCAGAAAATAAATGATTGCAGGAATAAGTTTTAGTTATGCTAAAAATAGTTTGCAAACTAGAGGACTACGTTTATTACAAGAAGTTGCAAATATTGATCTAGTTTGCGATATGACAACATTTGATATACCTATATGTAATAGTAATAAAAGCGATGGCAATGTGCCAGAATCAGTTAGTAACTTAATAGATGTGTTAGATTCCGCCGATATACTAATATTTGCAATTAGCGAAGCAACTAGCCATTACAGTGCTGGATTTAAAAATGCAATGGATTGGCTAGTTGTTAAAAGCAAATTTAATGCACGTCTTGGTACTGATTATTGTATTACAGATAAGCCTATATTTGTAGTTACGTTTACTCCTACAAAAAAGAATGAAGCAAACAACGGCGCTCGGCACTTTAAAATGACAACAGAGTTACTAGAAAAACTAGGTGCAAAGGTTATACATGTTGAAGTAGTTCATGATGCATGGAGAACAGTAGTACCTAATAATTATGAAGCAGTTGACCATTTAGCTAATGTATTAAATAAATTTACAATTTCTTATATTCCTACTTTGTTGGTAAAACAAAATAACAATACCAGCAGTTTAAAATGGTTAACACTATATAATGAATGGGATGCAAAATGGAAAAACAAATAGTTGATTCTAAAAAATACAACTTAGCGCCTGTTAATCGCAAAGATGGAATACCGTGGCCACGATGGCATACACAGCCTCCTAAAGAGTTTGAAAAAGTTCCATTGAAGGAAGAATATGCACTACGTACAATGGACTATCTAGATACTCCTGAAGCACGCCCTATCTTTGATTTACAAGCAGATATCATTATTAAAAATAATATAAAAGGTATTGTAGATGTAGGATGTCGTATTGGAATTATCAATGACATTTTGCACGAACGAGGATACACTAATTATCATTACATGGGGTTTGATACTAGTAAAGAACCTATAGACTATGCCAACGAGGTATGGCAACAGTTTCCTAACATTGATTATCGGTGTGCTAGTATGTATAAAAAATCAGATATAACAGTTGACTTCGAAGTAGACTGTGTTATCTGGAGCGGTATACTACTATACAATCCTACAAATCATTTAGAATTATTTCACGAAATAACTAATAACTTTTACAATGCAGCTCATGCTATTATACAAGAGCCGTGTGCAGAACAAGACCCTAAAAAGTTTTTAGAAAACGTAGAACTTAATACTATTGAACAAGACATGCACTTGTACAAAGAAAAATATCCATTGTACACTGATTGGGTAGTTGACACAAATATTTTTTCTGGACGTAGACGTATAGTACACATATGCTTGAAACCGTAAAAGTAAACGATAGATTTAGAATCATACCTTACATTGTTGAAGGTAAAGAAAACTTGTCATTAACTAGTCACGAAATTTTAATGTGTCGAAACAGCATAGAAAATATGAAGTACGATTCTGCTAACGACAGGTTAACAAACAATTATTCTTTAAATCTTAATTTAGACTCTATGTACTTGTATAGTTTATATTGGGACGCTCTGTTACAAAAGCCTGTAATGTTTAGTGGAGCTCAAGTTATGTCTGACAACTGCTGTAGGTTGTTTAGCAGATATTATTTGTTTACCAAATACAGAACGCAGCATACGACTAATTTGTATGCAAAAGTAGACGACTTTGAAGTTGATAAGTTTCACTTAGAGCACACAAAGTCAAAGTATCCGTTTATATTTTGGAGTAGAGATAAGGGTACTGGGTTTTTTAAACGCTTAAAAACAGCAAGACCTGATATATTTAATGATTGGCTAGTATATCCTAATTTAATAGAATTATTGTGGGAAAATAATAAGCAAGGAATCATGTATACAAATACAAATACACCTGATATATACTTAAAAGAGTTATCTTTTAAATAGATGTTCGGCTATCCAGCCAGCAGTATCCCATTTGTGTAATCTAACAAGTTTTGAATCATCGTGGTGTTCTCTATGGTAACCTTCACCTGCAATAAACAAGTTAAGCCAAGGAACATTTGCCCCGCCTTCAGTTTTGTGACCTACCGTATTGAGTAAACCAAAACCAACTTTAGCAAATATAAAAGGTACTAATGCAAAAGCAACAAAAAAGTAAGGGCTAATTAAGAAACTAATAACCCAGTTTGCAACCCAAATGTGTTTCCAATATTTGTGGCAAAATACTAATCTTGGATTTGCGTATAAATCTTTTGCATAACGAACAGGAATGTGTGGAATATCCCAAGTAGTCAATAGTACTTTCCAAAATCCAACATGCTTTGCGGCGTGAGGATCATTAGGCCCATCTGAATGATGGTGATGCATTCTATGACTTGATATCCAACCAATCGGTGTTCTAATTACAGCGACCATAAGCATATAGAGACCAACAACTTCAAACCAAACAGGAACCTTAAATTGTTTATGACAATAATATCTGTGCAAAAGAATACTTGCACCAAAGTGTGAAATAATCTGACTCCAGATAAGACCTAAAATAATTGCAATGAGTAAATTCTCGACCATACTAATCTCTCCTTAATATTTATATTATATACGATTTGTAGAGAGTAGTCAAGGATTATGTCATTTTATTCCATGCAATGCCATCGTAATATACAGGATAACTTGGTCCGCTGCCGACTGTTGCCGGATCCCACGTAACTCTGTCTGCAACAGCAATCATTCCCTCAACAGGACTTGCAGGCTCTGCTGTTTGCGGAGCAAGTTTCATTACGCCGTAAATATCTAATTGCGAATCTGGTTCTTTTGCTAAATCATCAAACCCAGAAATTCCAGTATCGCCGTTTATCATTACTTTGCCATTTGCCCAGATTTTAAAAAACTGGCTATAATTTCCGCCTGCAGGACTAGGAAAAAATATCATCTGATCTGTACTATATGAGTTAGTCCAATATACAGTGTCTACATTGTTAATGGATACTCCGTGATTGTGTTTTGTAAATTCAGTTTGACCGCCGGCCCACGAAAATTCTTCTCTCATATAATTTGAAGCTACAATTCCAGATC